>JABEBX010019843.1_pt1 | contig 29435 bp, 23 predicted proteins | sample 7245971 | NCBI WGS metagenome assembly JABEBX01 (sample SAMN14506365, study PRJNA622280) | hot springs metagenome | biome: hot spring [ENVO:00000051]|acidic hot spring [ENVO:00002120]; feature: spring [ENVO:00000027]|sediment [ENVO:00002007]; material: sediment environment [ENVO:01001048]... | reverse complement strand
ATTTCAAATTTTGGTCGCCGTAGCCAGGCGCGGAACGCTTTTACCCTCATTGAGCTTTTGGTGGTGATTTCGATTATTGCGCTGCTGATCGCACTGCTGTTGCCGGCACTGGCCCAGGCCAAACAGGATGCCAACAGCATCGCGTGCGCCGCGAATTTGCGTTCCCAAGGGCAAATGCTCGCCGAATATAGTGACACATATAAAGGTGCCATCCCTTACGGTTTCCAAGCTGGTTACTCATGGCCCTCCCAAATGATAGGCACGGAGGGCTGGGATACGCTCCTGTTTTGTAACAATCAGGGCATCGCCCCCGGTAGCCTCGCGGAGGCGTGGTTCTACCCTTCGAATGCGACATCGTTAAATGCCGCACAGGTCAACGGCCTGATGGAAAAGTGGGTCAAAATATTTATCTGTCCCTCCGCTTTCCTTCCGATGATCCCGGATGGGAATCTATTGTTGGCTGGTCGAAACTTCCCTGTGGATCAGTACACAACCTACGGCTTCAATCCGAATTTCTTTATGACCTACGTCCCCACAACTGGTGACGCGGCGTCACTGATAACGGGGGGAAGTACGGTCCAGACCGTCACTTGGAGCATGTCCAATGTGGCCAATCCCAGCCAAAAGGTCGCCATCGGAGATTCCACGCAGATGACTCAGGCGGGTGACGCTGGGGCAGCGGGGCCACGTTTCTTCTGGGAGCAGAACGTGTGGACGACGATTCTAACTGGTTCCATGGATGCCTTGGTGTCGTCACAAGGCATCGGCGCGGGGATTAACTCGAACAACGACTATCCGATTGTGGTCTATGCCGTGGGCATGCGTTATCGGCACGGCCAGACTTCCGCTCAAGATACTGGCGGTTGGGCCAACGCGGTGTTCTTTGACGGCCATGCCGCAAGTATTCCGGTTAACCAGGCACCTCCGACATGGCCCGGAGGTGCCCCCGTGATAAACGGGACAACCGGCCTGCGGGTGCTGAACATTAATAACCCCACTTTGCCGACGAGTACCGAGCAATAACAAGGAAATAAGACGTGAAATACTGGAATGTTCTCTGGATTCCAATCTGTTGTACAATTATCTTTTTGTCAATTGGCGGAGCGCCAGCATCGGCGGTCCAATCCACTGCCGCGTCCAAAATGGCCGCGAACTTATGGCAAGCGGTTTGCATCGGCGCTCCGGAAGTATCCGAATCGCTGGACGTGAACATTAAAACGGTTTACTCTGCGAATGTATTTCAGGCCTCCCAGTCACTGGTGTTTGGGTTTCGTGGCGCTCCCGGCAAGTATACCAGTGGCGCGGTGACCGACTGGCGAGACAGACCGCGCGTTCATGGAACCTTTGTCCCGCCCAGCCGTGATATGGTTATTCCGACGCTTCCGTTGGGTTAATACGAGTTAAATATGTATCCGCAAGGATCCAACCACAGGATTAAACTGCGACCGGCGCGGGAGTTACATTAAATCTCCGCGCGGGTGAAGCCGGAAGCGGGTGGTTTTTCAGGTCTTGCTGGAAGCCCAGAAAAAAGCGTTATGGACATTGCAGGAGGTGGCAAAAACTGCAGTGGAATACCTTGACAATTTTTTTCATTTGCTTCTGGGTGAAAACGCCACCTTTCTGATGCGTCCTGACAAAGCCATGACGGCGGCGGAATTTCAGCGGAAATTGCGGATTAAAAGTGTGGTTGATATAGCGCCCGCAATGCGGGCATCCAAAGTTTAAACACTGGCAATAGTGCCAGAGTGGCAACCGCCCCCCCTTATCTTTGTGGCGGCCATATATTTTGGATGACTTGGAGTACACTGTAATGCGAAAATTTTGGTTGTCTTCGGTGTTGTTGCCATTATTATTTTCGTCCGTGGGCTATGCCAACGGACCTGCAATTTCGCAGGCCAAGCCGGTGCTGCCAGTGACATCATCGCGCCAGGTTATAGGAATGTACCAGCCATCCAACGGTGCGTGGCCCCAGTCCATAGAAAGCGGTTTGGCGGCCCGGCTTACCACCGCCGGATTCAAGCCGGTACACTTGTCGGTTGCGCAGTTGACCAACCCGGCGATCTTGAATGGGCATGTTCTGCCGGTGCTGATCCTGATCAATCCCGCCATGATTCCCGCCCAAGCGGTCAAGGCCGTCCAGCATTACGCTCAGTCCGCCGGATTCCTCGTTGCGCTGGGCGGGCCGGCGTTTACCAATATGGAATTCCGTTCCGGCGCAGCCTGGTTTACCCAATCGCAGATGCTGCGGCGCATCAAGCGGATCATACACGGCAATCCGCTTTCCTTGCCCCGGCAATCCGCTCAATGGGCGGAGGCAAGCTTGGTTCCCACCGCGCCGTCCATGATGAAAGTGCTTACCAAGCCGCATCAACTTCCAGCGGGTGTTGCATACGGGTATCAATTCCATTTTCTGCTCAATGGATGGTGCAACTTTACTTATCGCGGTCCGAAGGTATTGGTCCCCGCGGGAAACCAATGGACCGTCTTTTGGGCCAAAGGTGACCAGCATGGCCGCCAGTTGGATATTGAATGGGATGAGCGGGACGGGTCCCGTTGGATCGGAGTGGTGAATTTGCACACGCATTGGACCCGTTATGTGATGCCGGAGATCGCCTTTCAAGGGTGGCCGCATCCGGCGGTGGCGGGGCGATTTTTCCCCGGTGATCATCTGCATCTAAAGCACGCCACCACAATCTCTTTTGGCTTAGCCAATGGATTTACCTCGGAAACCAATGGCCGACGGTATACCATTGATGTGGCCGGGGTGGGCACCGCGGCACCGCGGACGAAAGGTTCCCATGCTTATGCCGCGGCATTGCAAGCGAAGTTTCATGCCGCACCGGTTATCCGTATAATTTCACCGGCTTATAAATTATTTCCCGTAACGGATATGTGCACATTGGCGGTCAATGAGCGCCAGGCGATAGCCCCGCAGGCAACTTTGCCGACTCCAGCTTCGGCGTTGGGGTTGTATCCGCGTGCCCAGGCCACCGGAATAAATAAAGATATGGCCACACGTTATATACCATTGCTTAACGCACTGGGAAATAATGGCCGCTTTGCCGCCATTGCCGCAGCGCTGGAACTGCCTTCCACGGGCGCTGTGGCCGGCCAGGCCACCATATTGAGCGTTCCTGTCACCGATGGATCTTTTTTCGCCGCACCGGCCACGCAGCGGTGGCTGGCGCGGGTAATTCGGCGGGTGCATCGGGGAGTGTACCTGGCGGAAGGCGGTACAAAACAATATGCGGCTTTCGCTCCCATCGCCATGCCCGTTGGCGCTGTAGTGCTTAACCGCGGGACGGCACCGCAAGCGGTGCGCGTGGTCAGTACCGTGACGGCTGCCAATGGGAAGATTGCGTTCCAGCATATCTTCAGTGGAACGGTCCGTCCCGGCGGCGCGCGGAAGTTTGCGGCGGTATGGACGCCTCCGACACCGCGGCGATGGCAGCACTTCTACCGCGTGGCCACGACACTGGAAATTGCAAAATCCGGAGCCGAGAAAGTCATAGACCGTCTGGTGGGGTCATGCCGCGTGCTGCGGACGTGGCGTCAACACCATTTTGTGACGGCCAAGAATGGTCTATTTTATCTGCGTGGCAAGCCGTGGTACGTCATGGGTGTGAATTTCTGGCCGGAATCATCCATGGCTCAGGAAAGCTGGCCCCTGTTCCTGAACTGGTGCAGCCGCCAATCCTATGATCCGCAGACGGTGGAGCGCAATCTGCGCGAGGTAAAAGCCATCGGCTTCAACACGATCTCTGTCGCTTTTGGCAAGGGTGATGATCCTTGGAACCTGCTGGATGTGCTGGCCTGCGCCAGGAAGTTGGGGTTGCATGTCAATTTGTCCATCGCGGGCATTGATGCTCTGGGTGGAGAAGCGGGGGGGCCGGGAAAGTTTGATTTCCGACCAGTAAAAAAACTCATCGCTGAATTGCACCTGGCGTCCAACGCCACGGTTTTCGCCTACGACATCGCCTGGGAGCCGCACTGGGGCCACCACATCGCCCGCCAGCGTCTGGATGCACAGTGGCGGGCCTGGATTATCCATCATTACGGCTCGATTAAAAAAGCGCAAGAGGCCTGGCACTTTCGGGCACCACGTTGGCAAGGCCACGTTACCAATCCACTGGACCGGCAGATTGGACCCGGCCGGCATGGACAAGCCGCGGCCATGGTGCTGGCGTACAATCATTTTCTCAATGAAATGGAGGCCCACATCTACGGCCGTGCAACGCGGTTGATCCACAGCATTGATCCCAGGCATCTGGTGAGCTTTCGCATGTCCGATGCTGGCAACCCCTATGAACCTCCAGACGTTTGCTATGATTTCACGGGGCTGGGCCATGCGGTGGATATCTTTGAACCGGAAGGTTATAGCTTGATGCGTGAATCACTCCGGACGGCGCGCATGGCGGTGTTTACCATCCAGTATGCCCGCGTGATCAATCCGGATCTGCCGGTTATCTATGCGGAATTTGGTGCCTCGGAATGGAACGTCGCCAAGGACGCGGACAGTTACGCGGCGGCTAAACGCATAGGGGAAATTTATGCGGGCTTCTACCACACCATTCTCGCCGCAGGGTGCAATGGTGCAATATGCTGGTGGTTCCCCGGCGGCTACCGCTGTGATGAACGGTCTGATTATGGAATCATCAATCCAGATGGATCATGGCGGCCGGTTACTTATGTGATCCACAAATTTGCAGTCCGCATGAAGGCCCCGCGTCCGCTGCCGATTCCACAGGTGTGGATTCCCATGCAATTAAATCATGTTCGCGCGGAGATGGGTGTTTACGAGAGTGTCAAGAAAAAATTCTGGGCGGTTTATGATGCCGGTAAACTGCCGGGATTGAAAGTGCTCCCGGCGCAGGCTGCTACCGCGAAAAGCAAACCGCATTGATCTATCTCTACATTATTCATTGTAGTTTATTGGCATAGAAGGAGTTTGGCAATGGAAGACAACGACATAAAAGACAACGTGATGGAATCGCAAAGTTTGACCCGCCGTCAAATGTTGCAGGCTGCCGCCGGTGCCGGAGTTGTATTGGCACTGGCGGGATGCAACTCCACCGGGCGGCAGACCAGCGCCATGGAAGCCCCGGTTCCGGCACCGTCACTGTCAGTGAATTTAACTGGCGACGCGTGGTCGATGCATGAAGAAGGCAGTTCTGAAACAATTCCTGCCATTGTGCCCGGTGCCACATATACCGACCTAATGCGGGCGAAAAAAATCCCCAATCCTTATTACCGGGAGGACAATGGCAAGGTCCAGTGGGTTGCGGATAAAAACTGGATTTACAAACGCAGCTTTCATGTCTCTGCCGATATGCTCGCCAAACCGCAAGTTGAACTCAAATGCCACGGGCTGGATACGCTGGCCACGGTTTGGATAAATGATAAACTCATCGGGCAGACGGATAACATGTTCCGGGCTTGGACTTTTGAGGTGAAGGAACATTTGCGCACCGGCAATAATACCATTCGCATCAAGTTTGATACTCTGACGCCTTATGTGGAAAAAAATAGAGCGGCTTACAAAAAAGAATACGGCATTGATTTAAGCGATGCCCGCTGCTGGGTTCGCAAGGCCCCCTACATGTGGGGCTGGGATTGGTGCCGCGCGGTGCTCACGCAGGGGATATGGAAACCCATTGAGATTGTCGCCTTTGATTCTCAGATTGCAGATGTGGCTGTATTTCAGCACCATCATGAATCTGGCGCAGTGCATTTGGATATTCAAACGTCCGTGCGAGGGGCCAATTCCGGCGCCCATGTCAGCACGCGGGTGATGTATGGCGATCAGGTTGTGGCGACAGCCTCGGCACCGGTGGCCGATGGGATGGCCAAGTGCCGGGTGGAAGTAACCAACCCGCAACTCTGGTGGCCCAATGGCATGGGTGAACATCCGCTGTATACCGTGCAGTCACAGCTTGAGAAGTCCGCCGGTGCCGTTGTGGAACTGCTGTCTAATACTCCCGGCACTGCCGCGGGAGTCATTGACACCGCGACCCGCCGCATTGGCTTGCGGAAAATTGAAGTCCTGCCGCCCAAGGATGGCCTGGCCATGCACGTACAGGTCAATGGCGTGCCGGTGTTTGTGAAAGGCGCGGACTGGATTCCCGCGGACAATATTCCCACGCGTGTAACGCCGGAAACCATCCGCTGGTATATGAAAAAAGCCATAGAGTGCAATTTTAATTTCATCCGTCTCTGGGGCGGAGGATATTATGAACAGGATGAGCTTTTTGATCTGTGCGATGAATTGGGCATCATGCTCCAATTTGAGTTCAAATTCGCCAATGATACGTATCCCGTTAACGACAAGAAATGGATGGCCAATCTCCAGACGGAACTGGATCAGCAGGTCCGCCGGTGCCGCAACCACCCATCGATTGTGATCTGGAGCGGCAACAATGAAATTCAGGATTTCAAAGGCTATTACCATCTGTTTGGCGATGTCATAGGTGGTACCGTGCATCGGCTTTTGCCCGGCGCATTTTATGAAGTCGGCAGCGGTGCCTCCGGCAGCGGTGATATTCACACCTGGAATGTCTGGTTTGGCATGAAACCTTTTGAATCGTACAACCAGGTTCATGGGTTTGTAACCGAGTTTGGAATGCAATCCTGGCCCGTGCCAAAAACGGTGAGAGCCTACACCGACAAGGCGGATCGAAGCAGTGTCCTCACGCCCGTGATGCGCTACCATGAGATGTCCAAGAGCGGTCCCGGAGGGATAGGCCGCATGACTCATTACATGACCGAATATTTTGGCTCGTTACCGAAAGATATGGATCACGTCTTATGGCTCAGCCAGATCATGCAGGCTTATGGAATTGGTTATGGTGTACAGCATTGGCGCTTGGATATGCCTCATTCCATGGCCGCCACCATCTGGCAATACAACGACTGCTGGCCCGGCCCGACTTGGTCCATGGTGGATTGGTACCGGCGCAGCAAAACGCTGCTCTTCCAGAGCCGGCATTTTTTTGCCCCCATCTTAGTGGCAGCCGAGCCGGATGCCAAAACCGGACGCGCGGATATTTTCATTGTGAGCGACAAACTCACCCCGTGCGATGGACAACTGACCATTCATGTCACCGATCTTGCCGGCCAGTTGCTGCATGAGCGTTCCCTGGCGGTTCATATTCCCGCCCGCACCAGCCGCGTGGCGGTGGCGATGGATTTATCCGCTCCGGTGAAAAAGCATGGGGCTGCAAACCTGATCATCTGGGCCCGGATACGGGTGGGGGCCGTGGTCGTTGCCCAAAACATGCTGCTGTTTACCCGGCCATTGGAACTTAAACTGCCGAAGCCAAACATCTCCGCCTTGGTAAGCCAGGGAGCCGGGGGCTATTTGGTGACGCTGGAATCGCGCGAACCGGCACTTTGGACTTGGGTTGATCTTACCGACACCGATGCGGACTATTCGGACAACTTCATTCACCTTCGCCCTTCGGAACCGGTGGTCATCTTGGTTCGGCCAGCCAAGGCCATGGCCCCCATGGAATTCCATCGGAAACTGCGTGTGCAAAGTGTTGTGGATGTGGCACCGGATATGCGGGCACCCAATGTCTAAGGGCCCATGAAAGTATAAATTTGCTTTTTATGGCTTGGTTGGAGTTGGAGCGCTGGGTCTGCTGTTGATAGGGCGGAAGCGGAAGGTTGTTTGAGACCAATCGCCGCGGTCTGTAGTCGAGTTTTGTAGTATCACGTCGGCGAGGAGTTTTACTCTCCGCCGATTTTTTTCACCTTCCTGTTTTTATGGAAGTTTTGATTGTTGATATCAACACTGGCATTCCATACAATAACGCCACCGATTGTTCCGGAACTTAGGGATTGCGAAAGGAAACGGTACGATGCGATCAGTTGGTTGGAAGATGGTGAGTTTTATATTTGCCGCATTTTTTTTATTCCCATCATTGCCCGTTTGGGCCGCGCCGGCAGTCACCCGAAATGATATACTCAAACTCCTCGATAGCCCTTTCCAGAAAAAGCTCTTTGATAACACATACCATAGCTTGTTGCATCGCCTCGCCCCCGATGGCTATCTTCCCGAATCTTTGACCGGATCTTATGGTGGAATGTTTCCCCGTACCGTTGGGCCATACGTTTTTCTGATGCTGGAAAAAGGTCAGTTTGCGGCGGCAAGGAAAGTGTTGCAATACACTCTTTTGGCGACAGCACAATCTCATCTCCATCGGGTTCCCCATGTTATTGGACCGGCCCATACCGAAATTAAGCTGAAGATTGATCGGGCCAATCCCGGGCAGTCACTTCATTCGATAGTACTTTATAATCTTCAACTGCCAAACTTTGGTGGCGCACAACCCTTTACCGCCAGTGATTCCAAACTTTACGGTGCCGTCTTATGGTTATCAGCATCGGCCCATGCAAAAGGCGTATTGCGGGTGGAGATTGTCCGGTCTCCAACGGATCAACATCCACTGGCGTTGGCCACGCTGGCCGCCAACCGGCTACAGGCAGCAGGAGGATGGGTACGAATTGAATTTAAGAAGCCGGTGTCGTTGCAAAAGGGGGGAGTTTATGCCTTGCGCGTCCGGTTTGACGGGAAGGGAAGGGTAATGTGGTGGGGACTCAACGATGCCGGTGAAAACTCTTACGGCGGATCCTACTCCTACGATAAGCCCCCGCTGGGCTGGCGACTTCACCCCGGCTACCTCACGGCTTTTGCGCTCAACTACGGAACGCTCAAGGAAGTGAAACGTCTGGTGATTCCCGTGTTTAGCAACACGGATCAGCCCGATGGTCAATATTCTGTCATTCTCGCTTGGGCGAGGTATATCGCCACAACTCATGATACCGCCTTTGAAAATGCAACCTATAATCAAGTCGCGCGGCTCGCCGATCAGGCCACCCGTACGCCCTATCTCGATAATGGCTGGCCGACCACCACCACCGATCTGGTGCGCAATCCCTGCTTTGAAGATTCCCGGCAGGGCCGTTTCTGGGATACGTATGATCTGCTGACGCAGGTTTTCGTTGCGGAAGCTTGGACCGAAATGATCCCAATCGCCAAAGCCAGAGGAGATATGGCGGACGCGTACAAATGGCAAACGGCCTTAAACGAGTTGGAACATGGGATTCGCTACTATCTCACCCGCAGATTGGACGGGAAACTCATCTATGCGGAGAGGCGGCTGCCCAATGGGTACGACGGAAAAATCTATACCGGACTTTCCTGGGTCAATCTATCTCCCATAGCAGCGGGCTGGAAAGGCGTTAATCCCAAGATTCTAAACGCCACGGTGGCCGCATACTGGAAGCGCGCGGCGTTTCAATGGGATGGGTTTCACCTTTTGGGAGGCGAATGGAATCCTCCTTCAACCATTGCGCACGTTTTGGTTAAGAAAAAGTACGGATGGCTGTGGATATGCAAGCGAATTAGCCGGCCTGCAAGAATCAATGAGAATTTCGCCGGCAAGCAGTGGGCTTGGGAATTTCTCTACTCGATCCAACAGTCGCAATGGGCCAGAGCGGGCAACTTGCTGGAATTTCTCCAGAAAGCCAACAAAACTCCGCTGTTTTCCCAGACCTTTATTGGTTTAAGTGATCCTGGAAACGGTGAGCAGGCTGCTTGGTACTGCTGGGCGATCACCACGGCACATAAACTTTTGACTGCACATACATACAATTGAATATTCCGAAAAGCCTCTTTCGGAAAACCGAGCGGGAACTGGTGCGCATCGAGCGGAGTGGAATTATGGCAATGCCGCCAGCTTCGTTGTTCGTGCCGTTGCTCGCTTCTTACAGCCCATTTGGCGAAGTATGCTCGTCGCTTGTGCCTCGCCGACGGCCAAAACTCCTGCGCCATAAAATGAAAATTTATTCTTTCATAATGGGCCTGTGACAGTTTCTGTCCAAGGAGTTCAGGTGGTAAAATAGATACAGACTGATTCATAGGACGTGAATCGGCAATGAGGTACTGTGTTCAAGGAGGAATAATCATGTCGGCAGTAACCACACGTCAAGAGGCGTTGGAGAGGATCAATAAAACATTTCAGGAGGCCTTGGAGCGGATGATCCCGGCGGATGCGAGCAAACCCTTGCGGGGCGGTAGCTTTCGGGACTTCGAATTACAGGCTCAGGAACTCAAGACGGCGTTGATTCCGACCATTTTGGAGGAACGAGCCAGGCTTGATGAAGCAGCGGATGGAAAGCAGGCGGGGTGGTGCCCGCACTGCGGATCATCGCAGACGCGTTGGGCGACGGGTTCTGCTGAATCAGGATTGGCGGACGGAGCTGGATGGCAAACAGGTGCAACGCTGGTCGGAGCGGATGGGGGATCGTCTGGTGGCCGCCCGACAACAAGAGATACGCCAAGCGCAATGCGGCGTGCTTCCGGACGGCCCGCCCAACGCTCCGACGCTGTTGGTCATCGGGATGGATGGCGGGCGTGTGCATACGCGCGACAAGGATTCCCAAACCCAAAGCCGCTGGCACGAAGACAAGGTAGCCAGCTTCACGAGTTACCTGCCCGGCGATGGGAAGGACCGAAAACCCAAGGCGTTGGTGAGCACGTATGTCGCCACGATGCAAGATGCCAAAGGTTTTGGTCCCATGGTGAAGTTGGAAGGGCATCGGCGCGGCCTGTCCCGCGCGGCGACGGTATTGAATATAAGCGATGGCGGCAACTGGATTGATCCGCTGGCGGCACAATTCAAACTGGCGGATTACCGCATCATTGACTATTACCATGCGGTGGAACATGTGCATGCCATGGCGGATGCCCTGCAAGGCAAGGATACGCCGCCAGCCAAGGCCTTGGGGCGGGAGTTGGAAAGCCTGCTCTGGGAAGGCCAGGTGGATCAGATCCTGCACCGGGTGGCTCAAGAGACCGGAGTCGAAGAGGTGGAAAGGGCCCAGCCGGAGGACACCGCCCAGACGCCCCAGCATATCATCCGCCGCGAGCGGGGCTATTTTGAGAAGCACCGTGAGCACATGCATTATGATGTCTATCGGCGTAAGGGTTGGCCGATTGGTTCAGGCAACACCGAAGCGGGTGTGAAAACATTCAACAAACGAGTCAAGGGTACTGAGCAACGGTGGCTGCTGCCGGGAGTCGAGGCCATTCTCGCGTTACGGGCGGCCTGGAAAAGTCAGGATGGCCGCTGGGAACGGCAATGGGCCAACCGGCCCGCCTATATCTTCGCCAAGAACATAAAACGCGTGGCATAAACTGTCACAGGCCCTTTCATAATCCCTAATTGCCGCATCTATTTGCGGTGGGGAATTGTTCGCATACAATTCAGGGTTATGGCCGTTGGTGGCCGGACAGGAGTTGTTTATGTCTGAAGAAAAATTTGATCTGGTCATTGTTGGTTCCGGACCGGCGGGATATGTGGCGGCGGTGCGGGCGGGGCAACTGGGTAAGAAAGTTGCATGTGTGGAACGGGCGGAACTCGGCGGAATATGCCTGAACTGGGGCTGTATTCCCACCAAAGCACTGATCCAGGATGCGCATTTGATACATCAGATGCACCGTGCCGCAACAGACTACGGTATCACTGTGGGCACAGAGAAAATGCATTGGGATAAAATTGTCGCCCGCAGCCGCTCGGTCGCAGTGACGATGAGCAAGGGCATTGAATTTCTCTTTAAGAAAAACAAGGTGACAAAATTTACGGGCACCGGTTTTATTCCCAGGTCCGGTGTGGTGGAAGTGCGTGATGGCAAGGGTGCCGTGATCAGCTCGCTGCAAACAGCAAAAATTCTGATCTGCACCGGTGCCCGCAGCCGGGACTTGCCGAGCATCAAGCCTGATGGCAAAAGAATTGTCACCAGCCGCGAGGCGATGATTCTGCCCAAAATTCCCGGTCGGATGCTGATTATCGGGGCTGGTGCGATTGGCGTGGAATTTGCTTATGTATATAACGCTTTTGGCACGCAAGTGACGCTGGTGGAAATGCTGCCCAATATTCTGCCCATTGAAGATACGGACGTAAGCACCCGCCTTGAGGCGATCTTCAAGAAGCGCGGTATGGATGTCCGCACCGGCAGTAAAACCGAAAAAGTGGAAGTGAAATCCGATGGCGTCGCGGTGACGGTTTCACGCGATGGAAAAAGCGAGACCATCACGGTGGATCTGGTGCTGCTGGCGGTGGGGGTGACAGGCAATGTTGAAAATCTTTTTGCCCCCAATGCCACACCGATAATTGAACGTGGGGCGCTAAAGGTGGATAAAACATTCAAAACATCTGTAGACGGAATTTATGCCGCGGGCGATGTGATCGGGCCGCCTTGGCTGGCACATGTGGCGAGCATGGAAGCGACCATTGCCGTTGAGCGCATGTTTGAGGTCAATAAACGGGAAATGGATTATGCCACCATACCCGGCTGCACTTATTGTTATCCGCAGGTGGCCAGTGTGGGTCTGACGGAAAAACAGTGCAAAGAAAAATCGTTGGATTATGAGGTGGGCAGATACAATTTTTCCGCCAATGGCAAAGCGCAGGCCATGGGTGAGCCGGATGGCTTTGTAAAATTAATTTTCGATAAGAAGTATGGCGAACTTCTCGGCGCGCATTTGCTGGGGGCGGAAGCCACGGAAATGCTGGCCGAGCTGGTCCTGGCCCGGCGGTTGGAGGCTACTCGCAATGAAATTGCCTCCACCATTCATGCCCATCCAACCCTATCTGAAGCGGTCATGGATGCGGCCATGGTGGAAGGGGCGCACTGAGGCCCTTTGGCACGCGTATGTTATCATTAAGCGGATCAGCCGCTGGTGTGATTTATTGGAGCACCAGATGATGAATATGGTGGTTGATGCGCTGGCGTCCGCAAACCGCCGTTCCGGCGAGCCGAAACGGCATTTTACGAATGTGCATTTTATAGCGCATCCCTGGTATTGAGGTACGCCAACAGCGTGTAATAAGCAATAAGGATCGGCATGGAAAATGACAACAATCCATTTTTGAATAAGCCAAACACGCCGCCGATTCCGCCGGTATCGGCACCAGTGCCAGTTGGCGACGGGACCGGGGTTCCGGTAACGGGATCTTCGGCGGTGCGTCCGCCAGTCACGGCAGTTCCCACTTCGGCACGGATATCGGCGGGGCAACGGCATAGCAAGCCAAACACCGGAATCCGGGAGACTTTAGAGACCGTCATTCTTGCATTAATTCTCGCCTTCACGTTCCGGACGTTCTGCGTAGAGGCGTTTGTCATTCCCACCGGGTCCATGGCCCCTACGCTTAGCGGTGCGCATTTCCGCGCCGTCTGCCCAATGTGCGGCTACGACTTTAACGTCAACGCCAATGTTGATCAGCAATGGCTGACTTTGCGTGATCCGGAAACCGGAGAGCTTCGTTCCACCATGGTGCGTTTAAACAATGGTGAACTTACCAATTCCAATGCCATTCCCGCGCCTGATTTCTCCCTATGCCCCAACTGTCATTTTGAGATACCCGCCGATGATTTACGCGGCAAGCCGATTATCAAGCGGATTTACAACACCAACAACTCTTCGCGCACACTGCATTTTCCATACACCTATAACGGTGATCGCATTCTGGTGATGAAATATCTGTATTGGTTGGAACCGCCGCAACGCTGGAATGTGGTGGTCTTTCGTGAGCCGATGTTCGGTAAGCAGAATTTTATCAAACGCCTGGTGGGCTTGCCGGGCAATACTGTTGAAATTGTCAATGGTGATGTGTTTATAGATGGCAAAATCGCGCATAAGCCGGTGCATGTTGAAAAATCCATGCTGCAAGTGGTCTACAATAATGATTTTTATCCCACTGATGCCGGGCAGGAACGCATGAATGGCAACCGCTGGAGTAATCCGTGGGTGGGGGAGCCACAAAGCAGTGCGGCGGGTAAATGGTTTACCGGCGGGCCGGTGATCAGCTTTTCCACCGGTAGCGCGGATGCGGTTGGGCATTTGGCATTCACGCAGCGCAACAGCTACATGTATAACGATCTGGGTTATAACGCCAACCCTTATTGGAACGGCCATCATCTTGTCGGCAATCTGTATCTGCGTACCGTGTGGATTTCGCGCTCGCCGGATTCCGCCGTGCGCATGACTCTTGGCCCGGATACCAACCGCTTTCAGGTTACACTGGGGCATGATGGAACTTTGCATTTGTATAAGTGGGATACCGCCAAGAGCACCTATACGCCGGTAAGCCGGAAGTTGATGAGCATTTTTCATCAGCCCGCCGCGCTGCAAACGGGCAAGCCTTATCGCCTGGCATTAAGTAATACGCAACATGAAGCGCGCTTCTGGCTCAATGGCCAATTGATGCTGCAATATGCCTCCCCATGGACACTCACCGATGCTCTGGCGGTGGCACATGTAAGACAAATCACCGGCGAACAGGAAACGCCAAAGGTGCAAATTGGTGTTACCGGCGGCTGCACACTGCGGCATCTGCTGCTGATGCGTGATATTTATTACACGCAAATGAAGATACGATTTCCTTATAACAGTTCTATAGATCCCGGCGGCGCTGAACCCGGCACCGGCACCATGGGCCACCCCATTACGCTCAAGAAGGGCCAATATTTCATGCTGGGGGATAATTCCAATGACAGCGAAGATTCCCGCGCCTGGTATCGCGTGGAGCCGGTACTCCGGTCCATGCACCTGCCGCTGGGTGTTGTGCCGCGGCGGTATATCCTTGGCCGGGCATTTATGGTCTACTGGCCGGCGGGCTTCCGCCCGATGCGTGCCATTAATTGGGCCATCATCCCCAACATCGGTAGAATGAGATTTATCCGTTGAAGTGATAATGCGGGTTCGCCGGTCAAAGCTATAAAAAATATCATATACAACTTCGACCATGTATCAATGAATGGACCATCCCGGCGAACCGGAATGGTTATATGAACTTTTTTTTTGCGGTCATGTGTGTGAACGCAAATTATGGTCACCTGCCATCCTGACTTTTCAATACTTGTTTCACGGTCTATTGCGCCGGCGGGGCGTCAGGCCGCGGGGGAAGGTGTTTTCATCTGCATAATTTCTTCGGCCAACACCTGATAGTCCGCTGCGCCGGCACAGTTGGGGGCGTATTCAAAAATGCTTTTATTAAAACTTGGTGCTTCCGCCAGTTTGATATTCCGGCGAATGTAGGTTTCCAATACCACCGCGTTGCTCCAGGGTTGATCCGTATCCCGGCTGCCGTCAAGAAACTTTTCGACTTCTTCAGTAACTTCGCCGGTGAGGCGCGGTGCTGATTCATATTGGCAGAAAAGAATGCCGCTGACGCGCAAGGAGGCATTGAGCCGTTCGCGCACCATGGAACACGTTTCCAGCAGCCGGGCCATGCCCTGTAAAGCAAGAAAATGGGCCTGCAGGGGAATGATCACTTCGCTGACCATGCACAAGGCGTTGATCGTTAAAAGCCCCAGACTTGGCGGGCAGTCAATGAGTAAAAAATCATAATCCAGGGGTTTTGCGGCGGCCATTTTCCGCAGGCGCATTTCCCGTTCGGGTAAATTAACCAATTCCACTTCCGCGCCGGCCAGATCAGGTGTTGCCGGCACAATGGAGAGCCGTTCCGCCACCGGATACAACGCATCCGCAAGTGGTACATCCTGGCAGAGGACATCATAGATGGAATTTTTGACTTTATCCGCCTCCAGGCCCAGATGGAAGGAGAGATTGGTCTGCGGATCCATATCAATAAGGATCGTCTTTTTCCCAACCGCAGCCAGAGCCGCTCCCAGATTCACTGTGGTGGTGGTCTTACCCACGCCACCCTTCTGATTAAATAATGCAATTGTTCTCATAGAGCGGCAGTGTATCCGATTCATCAGCGGCGTGCAGCAAATAGGCGATCACATGGAATATGATTCATGCACGTATTATGTGCACAGGGTGTTCAGATTGCAAGAAAGAGAAACTTTTGAAGGGCGTGGCAATTTTTTCCGTACCATTCCTCACGATGCAAGCTTCACCACCACGGAAGTCAACTATCGTTGCCACTGATTACACGGATTTAACGGATGACACGGAAGATGCTCCGTTCACAAACCTCCTCGTATCCGTGTCATCCGGTGCGTGAATTCTGCCGCGCCATCATGCCGCCGCTGGGGCTAAGGGACCATGAAAGAACAACTTCGTACTTTCTGTCGGGTTCTTTTGGCCGCCAGCTTCGTTGCTCGCTCCTTACAGACCCTCTGGCGTGGTATGCTCGTCGCTCACGCCTCGCCAGCGTCCCAAATTCCTGCGCCATAAAATGCGAATTTATTCTTTCATGATCCCTAAGCGAGATGATCTGCTGCTGGAAACGCATCGCCCACGCGATTGCCAACACCCCAAGGAAGCGAAAAATGCAAAAATTAAGTTAACGATTATAGTGAAACTCCCCCACGCCACTCACCCGTAGCAATGAATTGTGACGCCGGGCGTTCTATGGGGTAAAATAAGGGTGTGTGGCTGGTATGAGGCAATACTTGTTCCGGCCGCGCCTTTGGAGGTTATGACTATGAAAGCCTTTACGATCATTGTTTCAGTTATATGTCTGGCCATGCTGACCGGATGTCAGCAACCGGTGCAGAATGTTGCGATCCCGTCTCCGCAGGATCAGGCGGCTTATCAGCCGCAGGCGTATTCCAAGCCGCTGCCGACGGATGCGTTCGGGCAGCCAGTAACGGGCAATCCTTATGGCACGCATGTGGCGCTGCCGGATGAGGCGGCGTATGTACAGGCATATCAGGCCCAGCGCGATCCGCGGCTGATGGTGGAGGTGCTGCTAGGACAGGGCGGGGCCACCGCTGGAACGTTTCACCTGGGCAATGAAGATTTTGACGCAATACAAATCTCGACGATTGAATACCTCAACGCCAACGGGCAGGTGGATATTCAGGACCCGTCCATGGCACAGAAAGTTCTGGCAAGGGAAAGCTTTCTGCGGCTGCAAAATGGGGATCCAAAAGTTCTGCCGCTGTTAAAGCAGCAACTTAAAACCGATGTGCTAATTGAAATTCAGGCCGCTCCCACCCAGCAGGCCTCTTATGGCAACGCGGTGCGGCTCTTGGCGCAAGCGGTGAGCACCACCGATGCGCGGGTGCTGGCGGCAACCTACGTGGATATGCCGCTGCCGGCCAGTAAAACCAATATTAATATGTATACCGGTTATCTGGCGGATAAGATCATGCAGAAGCTCGCGGCAATCTGGGGCGGCGGGGCGCAGGCGTATAATCCGATCATTCTGCGGATTTATAATGCCGCGAGTATTGATGATGTTCTGGCGATCAAGCATTTTGTGCAGAAGGTTCCAGGCGTGCGGCTGGTCATTGACCGGGGCATGACCGGTTCCACATCCACCGCCTATGGCCGGCTGGCAATTCAGTACAATGGCGCTCCGGATGATTTTTATGCGGCACTCAAGCAGGAAATTGGTGTGTCATCGGGGTTAAAGGCGGTGGAATTGCAGAACAATACCGTTGATGTGCAAATTACCGGGCCGATGGTGTTGCACACCACCACAATCAAAACCACAACCCGCGTTGAGACGCAACGCACCCAAACTCGGACGGTTCATGAAACGCCGATAACACCGGCACAGCAATAAAATAATATATCCATATAACAGGAGTCTTTCCATGGCATCCAGACAATTCGCCGGTCAATTGTTATCCGGTATGATCATTGCAGTGTTGGCGGTGGGCATGTTCGCGGCGGCAGGCTGTCAGGGGCCGGTGGTGCCGAATCAGAACACGCTGAATCCATTTCCGCAGGTTCATCTGGCGAGCTACGGCCTGCAGGGGAAAATTCTGGTCAATGAGCCAATTGTCAGCCGGGTGGGGGATGGGCAGTTGGATGTGGTCATACCGGTGCGCAATGTCACCGCAGATGATTTGTATCTGGAATTTCAATACAGTTTTCTCAATGCGCAAGGAGCGCAGGTGGAAGAAACATCGGGGTGGAACACGTTGCGTGTGCCGGCATATTCAATGGCGCAGATTCATTTTACAAGCCTGACGGCGGCGGCTAATTTTGATTGTGACATCCGGCGGCTGCCTTGATGGATGTTACTGCCGCCAGAGCGGATCGTCGGCGTGAACGGTAAGAATAGAGCGGCTGGCAATATCACTGAAGAACGGCCAGGTAAGTCCGCGAACGCTCAATGTTTCCATGATTCCCACGCCCAGATAGCGTTTGGAGCCGCGGGACCGTAACTGTACGGAACAACTGTTACGCACAAGATGAGGCGCGGATTCAATGATATTCTGATGCTGGATCACCAGTTCCACATTATGGCCGCGGGAATCGCTGCCATGGAGCACCATGCGGGCGGGATATTGATTTCTCAACATGCCGCAATGCCCGTATGTAATTTCACTTTGCGGGTTCTGGACAATCACGGGAGCGGTATGTTGGTCAAAAATAACCATGGAATCTGTATCGCAGGGCCGGGAAGTATTGGTATGGTTCCAGGCGATGGTCCAATCCTGATGAACGGCGTGGCCGCGGGTAACGGCGCGCACATCGCGGCCAATTCCAGAACCGCCAAAATATTGATCGTGAAAGCCCAAGCCATCCAACGGCATATTCAAAATGGTGGTATCGTCGGCGAGATTAATCTGCTGAATCAGGCCCGTAACCGTGGCTCCGGGAATGCCCAGAACCCAGGAATGCCGGGCTCCATCAGTGGAGTCCGGGCGCAGTGGAAGCACCTGCTGAGTTCCAGTAGTCAATGGCCGAAAAGTTAAATCCACATGAATAGCTTGATTGGTGCGATGGCGTGGTCCGCCAAAACCATGGGCCATGGGATAACCGCGTGCGGTCAGGCCCAGGGTTCCATCTTGTCGCAACGTTACCCGATTAGGCCCCGCCAGACATTCAGGTGAACCGTGTCCGCCCCGGAAAGCGCCGGGGGGGAAAACGTTGATAGATCGCAAGATACATTTTCCGCCCTGAAACACAGAAATGGCTGCCGCCGGATAAAAGCTCGGCAAAACCTGCTCGCGAACAGAACTTATTTTTACCCGGGTGGAGCGGCGGCAATAGCGATTGAACTCACGGACATAACGGGGATGAAAGCAAAAACCGTCATAGAGGCTTACGGCGACGCCATTGCCGGCGGAATCCATAACGCAGAAATTCCGGCATTCATAAGCACCGGGTGTGCGCTGCTGCCGCCATCCAGCCTGTTCCCATTCCCCGGTGCATTGTCCGGGGCTGAACCCCGCGATACCGGCGCGGGAACCGCTGGCGGTATCCATCGCGTCGGCTGCGAATCCAGTTAAACTGCTGTCCGTCAAAGCCAAAGATTGTTTAATCATCACAAGCACGCCAAAGCGGTTGCCAACAATATCATCCCGGACAACCCGTTGTCGTCCGATCACCTGCCAAGTTGTCAATTCAAGAGCCGTTAATCTCTTCAGTTTTCTTATCGGCTTAAAGGGCTGTAATGGTTCAACGAACCTTTGATAAATTCGTATGTTTTTTATGGGCGGGATGATATGGCCGCAATAGGCCAATGCTGTTGAAAAATGGCATTATAGCGCCATTCCCATAATTATTGCTCGGGAACATCTGTTTTCATGATTTCACCCAGGAGAACAGTCGCAAAGCACCCGGGCGGCAATACGCATTTCAATTCCAGAAAAGGTCCAAGGTTATCGGCGCCGGTGTTCAACAGCATCTCTGTTGGAAAAAATCGCATGGGCCGGCGGGAGCCTTTGGTTTTATAAGCGCGCGGGCCTTGAAATGCTTCCAACGTCAGATCATTGGATGCCAGAACTTTATCTTCCATTTCCAGTGGCACCCCCTCCGGCTGCGTCATGCGATAGCCGAACATCGGTCCGGATGGAGATATTTCATGCCCGTCGCAGCGGGCCTGCTCAACGGCCAACTTGTCCGCTTCCACCAGAAATACCGCACCAATATCATGCTTCCAGGCCAGGTCGCCGGGGAGTATTTTCTTAATGTCTGACAATCGCATCCGCAGAAGTTCATTAAATAAATGCGCCTGGAGCGCGGAAATCAATAGCCGCTTGAGGCGGATATCCACAACCCGCATGGCCTTATCCCACTGTCCGGGACTTCTGGCCAGAATGCTTAAGGCTCGGTGTTCATCGCGTAAATGGCCGGGCCAATGGGCGTTGGCCAATTCCAGATTGTTGTTGGCAAAATGCCGCCGGGCCTGCAATACCGAGCCATGATCCACGCTTTCGTCCGGTTCGCCGAGCCAGCGGGTTAGAAATTCTTTGCTCTGATCGCGCAGCAGATACAATCCCAGCAGATGGTTGTCCCGTCTCATGCCGAATCGCTGCATTCCAAAAAAGTTCGGCACGCCGGTTTGGGCTAATCTTTCCAGCACGGCGGCGGCGCGGGTTTGCGCATCGGAAACCGATCCGCCGGGCTGACTCCATTCCGCCCGGCGAATTTTAATAATGAAGCGGTTGCCCGCCAGATGCCCTATTTTGAGCTTGTTGGTGTGGCGCGTGACATTGAGGATTTTGATATTCGGCAGTTTCAGTGCGGCGATCCGCTCGTGCCCCTCGTGTTCAATGCTGAAGGTCTGCCGGGCCACCGCCTGGGCATCTTTTAAGCCGGCATAACCCACATCCATGGACCGCCGTCCCAGGGCCTTGGCAAACACGTTCACGGCGGCCAAGGTGGGAATACCGCGTTTTTCAATTCTTGCGTAACAGTGAATGCCGCCGCCCGATGGTTCATAGAGCGGCATTTCTTCCACGATGAAATCTTCCGGGCGGACTTTAATCTGACCGCCAATACCGGGCAGATCGGCTGTAAGATAGGGGGTTTCCATTCGGTTGTTTCCTGTTCAATCCACCGCGTTATGCCACTTGGTGACAGAGGCCGGTCCCGGCGCGCCAGCATTGAGGTATATTACCCTTGATTATCATAGTGGCCGCAGGTTAGCCTTGCAATCGCGTCCGCAGGATGTGTTCGTCCCGCTGGATGGCAATTGGTCCTGTGACGGCTTCTGCCCACCCGCAGGCTACGACACGGACGAATACGCGGAAAGCAACGAGGGATGATCGGCCAATGGCTGTCAACCATCCCTGCACCGGGAACCCTCATTGAAAATCCGGCTCGCTCCAGCTACCGCCCACCAAACTGCGGGCGGAGGGTGTCACATGCCCGCGGCAGCCGCTCTCTTGGTCCAGAGCCGTATGTGCTTGCCGATTCTTCTGCTCTGATCACCGCGGATGTGACGATTACCCGAACTGTCTGCGTTGGCGGGCGGGTGCGATTTTGCATATTTTACGGTATTTGGCCACGGTGCGGCGGGCCAGCGTAAGGCCTTTGGCTTTGAGCATTTCGACGATTTGATCATCGTTGAGCGGGTTGAGTTTATCTTCATCGGCAATGACTTCCATCAGTTTGGCTTTAATGGCGTCAAAGCTGATGGATTCACCGGCGGCATTTTCCATGCCGCCGCTGAAAAAAGCCCGTAATGGAAAAATTCCGCGCGGTGTCTGAACATATTTGTCCGCCACGGCCCGGCTGACTGTGGCAACATGCACACCGAGTTGATCGGCGACACCGGTCATGGGCAGTGGTTTAAGGAATTCCGGCCCCATGTCGATAAAATCTTTTTGCGCGTCAACCACCACCCGCATTACCCGCAGCAGCGTGTTGCGGCGTTGCTCAATGGCTTCAATAAGCCAGCGGGCGTTACGAATATTGTTGGAGATAAACTGGCGGGTGTTGGTGTCCACCGAGCGGGCGCGGGCCATGCGGCTGTACATGGAATTAATACACAATCGCGGCAGACGGTCATCGGTGAGACGGATGCGGTAGTCGCCGGTGTGCTCATCGGGTTCAATAATGGCATCCGGTGCGACAACGGGAACCTGCTGATCCACCAGCAGGCGTCCGGGACGCGGATGCAGATGTCGGGCCATGAAGGATTTGGCTTCATTGATCTGATCCATGGTCCAGCCGCTTTTGGCGGCAATTTGCGGCAAACGGTTAAGTTCCAGATCCTCAAGGTGCCGGCTGATAAGGGTCCGGGCGGCAGTTAAGTCCAGGCCCTGATCGCGGCTGATGGCATCAAGCTGCAGCAGCAGCGATTCCTTAAGATCACGGGCGCAAACGCCGGCGGGTTCCATGCGCTGCTGGAGAATCGGCAACGCCCGTTCCAAATCCTCCCGGCGAACTCCCTGCGGCAGTTCCCGGCAGATGGTTTCCAGACTATCACGCAGATAGCCGTCTTCATCCACCCAATCAATTAATACCGACCCACCGCGATGGATGGCCGGATCCACATCATCAATGAGATTCCATTGCTGATGCAATGCTTCCTGGAGGGAGGCCCCGCGTGCGGCCGTGTTGGCCATGGCTTCCATTTTTGGATCGCGATCACCTGATTTGGCCGAAGAGATCTGTGAGCCGTGGGTATAATCATCAAAGTTATTGCCGGTGGATTCCGGATCCGGTGCGGCGGTGGCCGGGGTGGCGTCTGGAGCGGGCGGGGCGGCGGCTTCGGGCGGCATACCCGCGACGGGTGTTAATTCCGGGGTTTGATCAAACGAGGATTCCTCTCTTTCCAGCACCGGGTTGGCGGCGAGTTCCTGATCAATACGTTCTTCCAGAGCCATGGTGGCCAACTGGAGAATCTCCATGGATTGAATCATCCGTGGAGCCAGCTTCATCCGCTGTTCCATCCGTATATGTTGAGAAGCATCTAACCGCATCTGAGCAACCGTCTTACTGGCGGAATCCGTCCGCCGCACCATAACGCCCATAATTATAACGGATAACTGGCAGTCGGGTGGGATAACGCAAGGATGGAGTTCTGAGAACACCGGATGAAATTCGGTGTGGTTGGTCTACTGATGTGAACCGGCCACCGCATTATCATGCGGTGCTCTTTGGATCTCAATGCGCCGCGACCAAACCACCATCTCCGGATATTATTTCGGACACGATCATTACTTTCTATGCTGAAATGGCTATTTCCCAAGCCGCGTCAGGCGGCCGGCCAAAACCCAGGCCACGGCAATGGCGTCCGCGGTGTCGGCGGGAGTGGGCGGCTTGGGAAGTTTGCAGAGCATCATGACGGATTTTTGGATTTGCGCTTTGCCCGCGTGGCCGTTGCCGGTGATCATCTTCTTTACCAGCGTGCTGGGCAAGTGAGTAATGGGGACATCCGCTTGCGCCGCCGCCAGGAGTATCACGCCCCGCGCATGTCCCATGAGAATGGCCGTGCGCGGATGCTTGTAGTGGGCGTAGAGTTGCTCAACACCCATTTGATCAATCGTGAATTCTTTTAGTAATTCTGCCACCTGCGCATGGAGTTCCACGAGCCGCTTGGAGGCATCCATCCGCGGATTTAATCGTATCACCCCCGCTTCAGTGAGCGTTGGTTGGAAGCGCCGGGCCTCCACCACCGCGTAACCGGTAAGATGCAACCCCGGATCAATGCCCAGTATCCGCATGAAAACTCCCGTCATGGCGCCGGCAATTTCCGCACACCATGCGTATCTGGCTTTACACGTCCCGTTTCAACAGCGCCACACAGTGACACGCGATGGCTTTTTCCTGCCCCACCGCATCCACGGTTTCATTGGTTTTACCCTTGATGTTCACCAGCTCCGGTGATACCTGCAGCAACTCCGCGAGGCGCTGCTGCATGGCGGCTTTGTGCGGTGAAATCTTGGGGGTCTGGGCAATGATCACCACATCCACATTGTTGATCCGCCATTTGGTCTTACGCAGTTCCGCCATGGTATGTTCCAGCAGACGCGCTGAGTCAATGCCCTGATATTGCGGATCAGAATTGGGAAACAACTGCCCCACATCCGGCAGGCCGGCGGCCCCGGTAATGGCATCAATAAGGGCGTGAATCACCACGTCCGCATCGGAATGGCCAATAAGGCCAAAACGGTGCGGAATGGTGATATTTCCCAGTACCAATGGCCGGAGAGCTTCCGTGCGGTGCAGGTCATATCCAATGCCAACGCGATATTCCATCATCATTCATCCAATTGATAATCGCTTCTTTTTATTGCACGCCCGTGTGCAAATCAACTTCCAGAGGGGCATCACCCACGCGCTGATTCTTATGCCGCATCATCCCGCCACCGCCGCTGAAGTTGAGCGCAACATTTTATCAATGCGGGACAGAGTGACAGTGCGGCCCAGCAGGCATAGTGTCTCCACCAGCGGCGGGGATACCGCCCCGCCGCACACAGCCACCCGCAGCGTCTGCGGGGCCGAGCCACGCTTTTCTCCCAGCTCAATAATGTTTTCAAGGGTCGGAGATAAGCCTTGCTTGGACCAATCTGTGGCGGCGGAGAGAATGTCACGTATCTGTTGCAGCACAGCACGGCCATTGCCGGATTCAATATGCTTTTTGAATGCGGCGGGGTCGGTATGCGGCTCTTCAAAAAAGAAGCGGGAGTTTTCCGCCATTTCCGCCAGCGTGCCCATGCGTTCCTGATACATCGCCAGCAGTTCACGCTGCTGCTGTTCGCTGGCGTGCTTAATGGGATAATCGGTCACCGCATTAAATGCCGCCAGATCGCGCAGCAATTCATCAATGCTGCGCTGGCGGATATATTCACCATTCATCCAGAGCAGCTTTTTGCGGTCAAAGCGCCCGCTGGTTTTGCCAATGGTTTCCAGGGAGAACAACTGCAGCATTTCATCGCGCGTGATAATTTCCCGGTTTTCCCCCGGAGACCAGCCGATTAAGGCAATAAAATTCAGCAGGGCATCAGAGAGATACCCGCTGCGGCGGAAATCTTGCACATCAATTTCCGGTAATGGCACATTCAACGCCAGACCAATGGCGGCGGCGATGCGGGAATCATCGGTTTTTTTGTCCAGAAATTCTTTCAACTGTTCCACGAAAAGGCCCGTTTTGGCAATCAGCGCATCCATCGTATTGCCCTGCTTGAGCCACGCGGCAACCGCAGCACGGGCGGCTTTGGTTTTATCCCGCTTGGACATTTTGGTGTTGTCCATGTTGAATACCAGGGGCATGTGGGCATGCGCGGGCGGTTGCCAACCCAGCGCCTTGTACAGTCCGATATGCTTGGGCGTGTTCATCAGATGTTCCTGCGCCCGCAATACGTGGGTAATGCCCATGTCATGATCGTCCACCACCACGGCAAAATGATAGGTTGGAAAACCGTCAGACTTGCGGATGATGATGTCATCATGTTCATCGCCGCCAACGGAAATATCACCGAGAATCAAATCGTGAAATGTGATGGTTTCAAAGGGCATTTCAAAGCGCAGCACGGTAGGCCCGCTGCCGCGCTGAGCGCGGCCCGGCATGTTGCGGCGATAGCGGAATGGCTTTTTCATTTTTTCCGCAACCATCCGCATAGCGGCCAATTCCGCGGGCGTTTCATAGGCTTCATACGCTCTGCCGTCTTTAAGAAGTTTCTCAAGATGTTGATTGTACAACTCCAGCCGCATGGACTGAAAATATTCATTTTTTGCGCCACCGGGCTGCGGGCCGCAATCCCAATTCAGCCCCAGCCACTGCAAATCAGCCAGAATTCCCGCAGCGGATTCCGCAGTGGAGCGGATCTGATCGGTATCTTCAATGCGCAGAACCATTTGTCCGCCGTGCTTGCGGGCAAAGAGCCAGTTGAACAATGCGGTTCGGGCACCGCCAACGTGTAAAAATCCTGTCGGGGAGGGTGCAAATCGGGTCTTGATCATATTAGAATCCATATTCCTTCCAGCGTTGGGTTACTTTTTTCACCGTTGCGTCATCCATTTCAATTTCATCTGGCCAATCGCGTACCGTCCCCTCGCCGGGCCATTTGCGCGTGGCATCAATGCCCATTTTACTGCCTGCTCCCATGGCCGGTGCCGCGTGGTCCAGAATATCCAGCGGCCCCTCCGCAATAAACGTGTCCCGCCGCGGATCAACATTGGCCGCCAGATGAAACAGAACATCATCCTGATTATGCACATCGACGTGCTCATCAACCACCACCACCATTTTGGTCCACGCCATCTGCCCGGCTCCCCAGATCGCATGGATCACTTTGCGGGCATGGTACGGATATTCCTTGCGGATTTTAATGAACGCACAATTATGAAATGCCCCGAACATCGGCAAGTCATAATCAATGACATCCGGAACAATAAGTTTTAACAATGGCAGAAAAATCCGCTCGGTGGCTTTGCCCAGGTAATAATCTTCCTGTGGCGGCTTGCCGACAATGGTGGTGGGATAAATTGGGTTGCGGCGGTGGGTAATGGCGGTGATATTAAACACCGGATATTGATCCGCGAGGGAATAAAATCCGGTATGATCGCCAAACGGCCCCTCTAAAATTGTTTCTCTGGGATCCACATAACCTTCAATGACAAATTCACAATTGGCCGGCACTTCCAGCGGCACTGTTTTGCAGGGCACCAATTCTAATCCACGGCCCAGCAGAAATCCGGCAAAAAGGTGTTCATCAATTCCCGGCGGCAGCGGCGCGGTGGCAGCATAAGGCAGCACACTTTCTCCGCCCAGCGTGATGGCCAGCGGGCAAGGTTTGCCAAGTTTTGCCCATGCCCGGAAGTGCCGCGCTCCATCATGATGCGTATGCCAGTGCATGGCAGTGAGCTTCTTATCAAACACCTGCACGCGATACATGCCCAGATTGCGCACGCCGGTTTCCGGATGCTTGGTCACCACCTGCCCCAGAGTGATATATTTTCCACCATCTTGCGGCCAGCATTGAATCACCGGCAGGCGGGTGATGTCGGCATCAGCGGTATGCACCACTTCCTGGCACAGGCCGGGGCCGGTGCGGACTTTTGGCCCGTAGCTGGCCAGTTTCAGCAGATCCAGTCCTTTCTTCATTTTATTCATAAAGCCCACGGGCAACTGCGGCTGCGTTAAATCGGCGATGCGCTGCGCGAGGTCATCAAGGCTTTCGCAGCCCAGGGCGGTGTGGATGCGCCGATAGGAGCCATAAGTATTGATCGCCAATGGAAAATCAGAACCATTGACGTGTTCAAACAGCAGGGCCTGATTGGTCCCGGCGGTGCCATGCCGGGGAGCCGGCGCGGCAAAAGGGGCTTTTCCGGATGGATAATCACCATCGCGCGTGGGCGCTTTGCTGACGCGATCGGCGATTTCCGCCACTTCCAGCACGGGATCAACCGGGGCGGAAATTCGCCGCAGTTCTCCCTGCTTATCCAGTTCGGTCAGAAAATCACTTAACGTTTCGTAAGGCATTATCCACCAATGAACAAAATACGAACCATTTATCTTAGCCCAGTTCAAGCAACTTGGGAAGAATTAAAAGCAAAAACCAAAAATACAGATAAAATTAACTCGCGCCGCCGCGACGCCAGGGCGAGGACGCCCATGAGACCGCGTACAAGATGCCCGTGCCAAGGATGTCCGCTTGACTCGACTAAACGCGGGACGGGGGATATCCTTTAATAACCGTAAGGTCATTGAGTATGCCAACAAATATTTTCCTGAATACGATAAGAAATTTATGCTTTGGTCCCCAATAGTCAAAGACCCGGTTCGTGCAAAAGATAACCAACGTCGTGACATCGCCGAAATTAAGAAGAACATTTCAGAGCGGCATAAGGTGGAAATTGAAGTGGTGTGCAATCAGGACTATCTCAACTGCTTAAAAGAACTGAGGGTGTATGCCGGAAAAGAAACCAAGGCACTAAAATCTCCCGTTCTAAGGCTGTTCCAAATTGAGGAAAAATTAGCCCAGCACCTAAAAAAACTTGCCTCGGTTGCCTTGCCTCGAAAGTGAAACGGCTCCGAGTGTTCTTAATAAATGAAACCACCTTTTGAATCGGTTCTCTCGTCTGACGCAATGGCGGGCAGGCGGCGTGTTACCATTGAATCCTGTTACCTTGCCGGTCATAAAACCGCCCGGACACGATTAAAATTAAATCTACAATCCACCAGGGAATCAGGATAATCGCCCCGTAGCCCGATAGGAGCAACAGCAGCATCAGCAGGCCGGTCAGAATGCGGCCCGCGTAAAACCGGTGGATGCCCAGCCATCCCAGAAGCAGGCATAGAATCAGCAGCAGCAGGTTGCTCTTGCCGGACGGCTCCGCTTGGGGCTCTCTGGCCGGGTGCGTGAAATGTTCACCGGTATGCACGCCCGTGTGCCAGCCCTGGTGGGACGTATAGAAAACGCCCGTGCCCGGCACGCCAATGGTTCGCCGAATGCCGGTGCGGCCCATCGTGATATGCGCCCCGCGAACGCCGACAGACAATGACGCGCCGCGCTTTGCCAGATTCAGCGTCAGGCCCGGTGCGATTCTGACGCGGCGAAATACGCGGATGTAACCCATGTTTATCTTCCCTCTGGACTGAGTCCGACTTCCGTACCCATCATGGCCGCCAAGGTGTCGGCAAAATCCAAACACATGCTTTGTTGGCAGTGTAAAACATTGACCGTATCCCGCCGCAATCAATGCATCAACACGCTTTTCACGTCTATCACTTTATCGTAAACACTATTCCAAAAACATCAACCCGCCGATGTGCCACAATGTGGGTAGTCCCATTTATTTCCGATATAAATTGCAGCACCGTTCGGATATAATGGAAGTTATGAAATGGTCGGGCGGTCGCTCGGTGAAAGCCGGGAGGAAAGTCCGAACACCGCAGGGCGCGGTGGTGGGTAACACCCACCCGTTCAGGCCGGCGACGGTCTGGATGCGGGAAAGTGCCACAGAAAACATACCGCCGAATTCCGATTCGTCGGAATGGCAAGGGTGAAAAGGTGCGGTAAGAGCGCACCGCGGACATGGCGACATGGCCGGCATGGTAAACCCCACCGGGTGCAAGACTAAATAGGGAATCGAAGCGCTGGCCCGGCGCGCCTTCATCCGCCTCAACATGCCCCCGTCAAGGGTTGGCGGATGAAATAGAATCATCGCAGGTGAAGTTCTTTTCGGAGAATCAGCCCACATGGTTCGTGTAGGTTCCGGGTAGGTTGCTTGAGGCAGACGGTAACGGCTGTCCCAGATCAATGACCGCCGGCCCGCAAGGGTTACAGAATTCGGCTTATAGACCATTTCAGAAAATGGGCCGCGATCGGAAAACCGATTGCGGCCATTTTTTTTATCGCTGTGCCACAAGCCGCAAACTTTTTCGCGCGGCGCTGAGATATTGCGGGGACAGATCGCCGAATTGCTCAAAGGGGAGTTTAGGATCGTGAAAGAATAAATTAGCATTTTATGGCGCAGAAGTTTTGGCTGTCGGCGAGGCTGTTGTGCAACCAAAACCGGGTTATCCACAGACGCGCACAGATACCACAGATTCACCAAGGGCACCAAGGTGCTCAAGATGCTCAAGTTCGGGGGGCAAGGTGCTCAAGTTGAGCATGTTGATGAAAGCCTTGATAGGAGCGGGTTTGGTTCAAGATGCTCAAGATGCTCAAGTTGTTTTAAGGGGGGAGGGGGGTAGCCGCCGGAACAATGAGCAATGAGCAATTAGCAACGGGCAACGAGGCGACGGGCGACGGGCGAC
>JABEBX010017917.1_pt1 | contig 29437 bp, 27 predicted proteins | sample 7245971 | NCBI WGS metagenome assembly JABEBX01 (sample SAMN14506365, study PRJNA622280) | hot springs metagenome | biome: hot spring [ENVO:00000051]|acidic hot spring [ENVO:00002120]; feature: spring [ENVO:00000027]|sediment [ENVO:00002007]; material: sediment environment [ENVO:01001048]... | reverse complement strand
TTTTATTCACTGAAACGACATTAACCGAATCCGGACTTATTCCGTACTGATTTGCAGCCCATTCTCTGGCAATGCTTGATGCCTCATTTGCTGAATTTATTGTCAGGTACTCACCGTTATAATATTCCACTGCTATTATATTAAACTTTCTGATTTAAAAAAGAGTTTTTTATTATTAATCCTTTCAGGCGTTAATTTAATTGATTCCGATAATAAACCTGTAAAATTATTACTCCAGAATATATCGATATAAAAAATATTTTAAATAGTTGCGGAAATGCGAAATGATCAGAGAGTTTTCAGCAACGAGAGAACTGCATCCTTGTTTGGACTCTCGTTTATTGCCTGCATAAGATTCCTGCTATCCCTTTCCTTCGCCTTTCCTTCAAGCATGTTCTGGGAAGCAAGCCTTTCCTTCAGTACCACTTTTATGGTGGCTTCTGGCAGTGTTGATACTATGCTGAGATTCACTTTGCAGAGATTGATGTATTCCTTATCCGTTGCATATTTTTGCACGTCCAGTATCATGGAACGCATGTCATTTATCTGATTCTGCTCACTTTTCTTCAGCATGTCTGTAAAAATCTGTGTCATAACCTTTTTCTGATCGACCTGACTCATCTTTACTATATCTTTTATGTCCATTGTTATCTCTTAAATATTCTTATATGATATTTGAATTTTTTTAATTATGATAGTGAATTGCATAGTCCAGCAGGCAGATACACTATCCTTATCAGGTAATATCAAACAGGTTAATGCTGTATCCTTTCCTGACTGGTCAGGCTTCACAGCGCCAGTAAGTTATATCATCGAAAATTCAGGGTCAGATGAATGAATTTCTGAGATCCGGCGCATACCGCAGCCATGTCTCTACTATGGGGATATAGAGAAATGTACGAGCTATCGTACATTTTAGGTACTATCGACTTATCTTCAGGATCATTGAATGCAGGTTTACGGCCAGGGCGCGTTTATACTTATGGATTCCAGCAATATTCTGCAGCCTGGCATTCTGCACCTTTCGTTCAATTACTGCAATTAAAGCAGAGCCGCAATTTGAATATTGAAGCATGAAAAAAATTATCGGTTACAGATCATCCGGCCGCATTCATTATACAGATGAAATTATGATGAACATTTTAATTACAGGGATCAACCGGTGAAAGTGAATCACCAGGCCTGTCCTGTTATCTTTTCGTACATTGTCTTGTAAAGCGCCGATACCTTTGCAACCATTTCCTCCGGGAGTGCGGGTATATCTGGTTCAGGCATTTTTCTTTCTCTTGCGTAATATAACCTGTCGTAATAGCCAGTATTCCTGTAATACTGCCTCACCATTTCCTTGCTTAGCTCCACGATATTCCCGTTATCGTATTGCACCCTGTCCCAGAAGCGATCTTCATCTGCGGTTCCGAACGTATCCACGATAACAATTTGTCTCTCCTTTCCGAGCGCAAATTCCTTTTTTCCGTCAGCATGTATGAGGCCGCGTGTCCTGGCCTCGGAATTCATTCTCCTGTCTATCTTAAAGATCTCTTCCCGGACGTCATAGAATTCATCAAGGCTCAGCCCGCTTATCTCCAGGGCCTCGCTCCTTGAAAGAAGACGATCGGTCTCTTCGCGTTTTGTGGTGACTTCAAAAAACGGATCAATAAGTTCCTCCCCGTATTTCGGTTCATGTTTAAGCCCGATATCGACGGGTTTTAACTGCCCCTTTTTAACGCGATCATAAAGTGATCCTGCAACATAGTACCTGGTTATGAATTCCAGGGGTATGACGTAATTTCTAGAGTTTGTATCGACTTTTTCTGGAATATCAAATTTTTTGACCCTCATCCGGTCGTTTGAGATCATTTCAACAAAATGAGTTTCCATGCCATAAGATGATACAGCTTCGAACCAGTATGCAGATGTCCTGCACAGGGACTGGCCCTTATTCTTTACCTCATTCGGGATTATCTTGTCAAAAACTGATATCCTGTCTGAAAACTTGAATATCAGGGTATCTCCATCATCGTATACATCTTTTACTTTTCCTTTTCTGATGGGTTCCATAAAGTTGTATGATAATCATGTATATAGAAATGTACCTTCAGCTGGAATATTTGCCGCTAAGTAAATATTTTTCAGCTTATAAAAATAACAAATTATAAACTGTTCACATGCACTGATTCAGGAAACTTAAAAAATTGAAACCCGATGCTTTCCAGAATGAATTAGAGATTCTCCTGATACAACTTTAACCGGTACACAGGGAAGATTAATCTTATAGAAACATATGGCTTAGCATTGAAGGTTGAGATGATGCAGAATAATTTCACTAAGGCCCTCAGGGGAGAGGATCATGAAAGTATTCCCGTGTGGTTCATGAGGCAGGCTGGAAGGTATTTGCCCGGATATTCAAGGATCAGGAACGGGTTGAGCTTTAAGGAAATGATGTCCAGTCCTGCTGTCATAGAGGAGATAACATACGAACCTGTAAAGGAAATAGGCGTGGATGCCGCAATAATATTTTCTGATATACTTCTGCCGCTGGAAGCCATGGGATTTGATGTGGAATTCACCGATAATGCCGGACCGAAGGTGAAGAATAATTATTCAAGGAGCAATTTCAAGGGCATACATGAATTTGAGGAGATTTCTTATCCGTATCCCACGGAAAAGGCCATTTCGGATCTCAAGGAAAAGTATAACTTTCCTGTAATAGGCTTTTCCGGGGCACCCCTTACGCTGCTGTCGTATCTGCTGATGGATTTTCCTGACAGGGATATGATGGTTACCAAAAGTTTCATGATCGATCATGAGGATGAATTCAAGAGTATCATGGGGCTTCTATCAGAAATGGTTTCTGCTTACTGCAAGATCCAGATAAGGGCCGGAGTTGATGCAATCCAGATATTTGACAGCTAGTAAGATTATTCAAACGTTACCGGATCGTTTTGGCCTGCAGGGAAACCTTGATCCCTCCATAATAAACACCTCAAGGTACCTTGAAGAAGCGAAGAGTATCGTTGAAGACGCAGCAGGATTGGAAAGATACATATTTAACACCGGGCATGGAATACTCCCGCAGACAAATCCTAAAAGATTAAGAGAGATAGTTGATTACGTGCATGGTCTTTAAGATGAATACAACCGTGCTCCTGATGACTTATGGAAGCCCTGAACGGATCGATGATCTTGATGAGTATCTCAGAAACATATTCGGGAATAAGCCTGTGCCTGAAAGCGCCTTCAGGGAGAATATGGCAAAATACGAAAAATTTGGGGGCAGATCGCCCTCAAATGACATAATAAAGAAAATTTCAAGAAAACTGGAAAAGTCACTTTCCTCCTACGGTGATTTCAGCGTTTTCGTGACGAACAAGCACTGGCACCCGGGTGTTGAGGAGAGAATATCGGAAATAAAGGGATCCTTTGACAGGATAGTAGCGCTTCCCCTTTTCGCATTAAATTCCCAGAGCATCCGGTCATCTTATTATGATCCTCTCGCCTCTGCCCTCAATAAATTTGGTGTAAACGCGAAAATGGAATTTGTTAATGGCCTGAACAATTATGATCTGTTCATACCCATGTGGCTTTCCCTCGCCAGTGAAATGGCACTTGGCGATTCGCTCTTTCTCTTTGACGCACATAGCCTTCCCCCGGGGCTGAACGAAGACAGTTACGTTTTTTCCCTGCGCTACAACGCATACAGGATTTCGCAGATGCTTAACCTGAAATCATACGACTACGGATTCCAGGGGATATCGGGCGATCGGTGGCTCAGGCCATCCATAGTGGATGTTGTGAAGAAATATGAAAATGACACCGTAAGCGTGATTCCCATATCGTTTCTTTATGATCACCTGGAGATACTGTACGATCTGGATTTTGAATTTGCCTCATACCTTGAAGCAAATGGAAAAAAATACAGAAGATGCCAGATGCCAAACGACAACCCCATGATGATTTCGCTCCTCAGAAGGGCTGTGCTTGATTCAGCTGTTCATATGAATGGCGAAAGCATAAAGGAATATCCTGAAAAAAGTTAGGGAAATGGGAATCATTCGTGATTGTAATCATAGCCTGATTTCTTCCAGAATGTTCTGGGCATTATAACTTCCCTCAACCCTTCGGCCCTGTCCCTGAATTTCAATACATCGTCCACGGTGTCGTATATTTCCTCCTTTATATTCTTTGTACGCGTGTATCCGAGCTTCTTCAGCTTTTCGTGATCGGGATTGTAATAATGTTCCTCCTTCTCCACCCTTGGATTTTCCACATGCAGTATTTCCGGTTCCTTTCCATATTTTTCCATGAATATTTCCTTAACCATTTCAGCAAGCTGGTTTACGGAATATTTCTCATCAAACTGGTTAAGAACCCTGTACTCTCCCTCCTCAGGGGGCTTCTCTATGGCTATGGTCAGGCATTCGATGCTGTCATTCAGGGAGAGGAAACCGCGTGTCTGGCCTCCCCTGCCGTATGGCGTCATGGGCATTCCGATTGCGGCCTGTGCCGTGAAGCGGTTGAGCGCAGTGCCGAACACCTCATCGATATCGAAGCGCGTATAAAGCCCCGTTTCTTCGGTTTCCTTTGTCCTGGTCCCATATACAACACCCTGCATAACATCCGTAATCCTCGTTCCCCATAGCCTGTTCGCAAACATGAGGTTATTCGAATCGTGTACCTTTGTCCAGTGATACCATGAACCTGCATTCTTCGGGAAGGGGAGATAGTCCTTTTTGCCCCTGAATTCTATCTCAAAAAAGCCCTCGGGTATATCGATATTGGGCGTTCCGTATTCGCCCATTGTACCTAATTTTACGATATGAGCAGATGGATTTTTATCCTTGACCGCATATAACAGGTTCATGGTGCTCATTATGTTGTAAATCATGGTTTCGTTCGCTTCCTTAAGCCCTATCATTGAGTACGGTGCTGATCTCTGCTCTGCAAGGTGCACTATTGCATCCGGCTTTACCTTTCCGATTATATCATAAAGTTTTTCGGGATTTGCGGCATTTCCATAAAAGAAGTTGATCTTCTTGCCGTATGTTCGCTCAATTCTCCTGTTCCTGTATGAAAATGATGGAACAGGGAGAAGCGAATCTGATTTAACATTTCTTACCCTCTTTCTTGTTATAAAATTATCAAGGCCGTAAACCTCATGGCCCCTGTTCAAAAGATGAAGAGCCAGTGGAAATCCAATGTACCCGTCAACACCTAGTATCATTACTTTCATGCTGATACGATAGGTGATTCAGTTAAAAATCTTGTTATATGATTCATGCTGGCTGCTTTTATATTTAATATTATATTTCATATATTTTAAGCATAAATGTTTAAATAATATGTATCAATTACATTTCTTATGTATGAATATCCTGACATGGTTGCAAAATCGAAACATTTCCTGCAAAATGGAAGAAAGATCATGGGGCGATGTTTTTGAATACCGGGCTTCGAAAGGGATCTGTGGGCCTCAGGGAGAGTATGTTCCAGGGCATTGCAGGATCCGCCCCTGCCGGTGCGGCAGTTGCAACTCTCACCGGAGCGGCCTATTTCTCAAGAGGTTCACTTCCACTGACCGCACTGATTGCATTTCTCGTAGTGATGCTTAACGCCGTTATCATAAGCCGGATCTCAAAGGACGTTGCCGGAGCCGGAGGGTATTACGGATACGTGAAGAGCGGATTCGGGACAAAGCCGGCACTGTTCGCGGGTTTTTTCTACATATTCTACCAGATAATGGCACTGGCTTTCATCGCCATAAGCGTAGCAATTTTTGTTCCGGCCATCCTTTCAGGTGTTTTCGGACTGGCACTTCCATCATACGTATGGCCCATTCTTCTCGGGTCCGTACTGATCTTCGGCTTTTACATTTCATATTCAGGAATAAGGGAATCAACGAGATATACCATGTATATGGCCATTCTTGAAATCATAATCATAAGCGGAATGGGCCTCTTTATGATCATTTCAAGGCCATCGATAAACAGCGTTGCCGTCTTTACGCCGAAGTATGCACTTGGAGGCTTCAGTGGTGTCGGAATAGGCGTACTGCTCATGTACACTGCATTTGCAGGCTTTGGAGCCTCAACGCCGCTGGGAGAGGAATCTGTTTCCCCGAAGAAAACCATTTCACTGTCGGTCATAGTTTCCGTAGTCATTCTTGGAGCGTTCTTCGTTTTTGCCTCGTATTTTCTTACCGTTGCCTGGGGCCCATCACTCATGGCTTCATATGCGAATCCGCAGAATCTTGCCCCCGGAGTAACACTCATAGGGAATTATCTTGGCCCGGTGGCTGCCATTATCGTAACGGTGCTTTTCATAAATAGCCTTATGACCGGAACCGTTGTGATAACAAACAGCACCTCAAGGGTTATGATGAGCATGGGGCGCGATGGCACACTGCCAAAGATGTTTTCACACATCCACGATGGGAGGAGGACACCTGCCTTTTCCGCCGCTGTCGTGACCGGATCGGCATTTGCCGTTGGTTTTGCGGGTATACTGATCCTTGGAGGATTCACGGCATTCATAATGACAGCGACTGCAGCCACTCTGGGCGTCCTGTTCGTTCACGGCATGATAAATTCGTCACTTCCATCTATAGACATAAAGCAGCATAAGAAGGTGAACTATGCGAACCTGGCAATGTCTGCAGGATCTATAATCGTGCTAGGCTTCATATTTTACAGCACGTTCCTTTCCATCGATCTTGCAGTTATAGTGGGCAGTGCGATCTTCGCGGCCTGGGTACTCTTCAGTTTTGCCTATACGCTGGTTACGGGAAAATACGGGAATATAGAACCCGCTGCCGAATTCGAATAAATTTATATTTTTCTATTTTTTCTTATTGTATACGCATTTGCGCGTGACCTTTCCGGTATTTCAGGAATTTCCGGAGTCCTTGCAGTGGATCTTATGATGATCCTGTCATCCTTTACAAATACGGAATTCTGTGGATTCGTTCTCGTTGCCATGGCCCACCCGACCATTTTCATGTCGTCCGCGGCGATGTCGTTGCCCACTATGACGTTCACATCTGCGTCTTCAGAATATTTGTGAGATATCAACACAGATGACGAACCGGATCTGAGAACTGTTTCCTCATTGCTGTATTCCCCCTTTATTTTACCGTTGCTGCCCTGCGTTACAAGTATCATCTTTCCTGATGTCCCGCCTGGCCCGGATGAGATGTTCGAACTTATTATGAATGAATTTCTCAGTATAACTAGATTTTCGTTGAAATTCTTTGTTTCTGCCGCATTCATCAGCGATCTTTCAAGGCTGAGATCCGTCTCGCCCCTGTTAACTATTACAATTTTTCCCCAGAGCGGGTCAAGGCCAACTATTGCCGCGCCCAGCTGTATTGCCATTCCCGGATTCGAATCGGAAACATACGACATGGCCAGAAACCTTGAACCGTATTCGGGCCAGGCTATCCTGTAATTCCTCAACTGGGGAATCATTGAATCTATTGATTTTTTCACCAGCCTTGATCGAATGAAAGAAAAAAGGTTGATATGCTCGGCTGAATTGGAGGGCATAATGTCGTAATACACAGGATTTTTGCGCATGAATATTGACTTAACCTGTGCGACGTTTCCTGTGCTGTCCTGCCCCATGTATCCGGTGTATTCGGCGAATGGGCCTTCATCAAATGATTCAAATGGAAGGATTTCCGCTTCAATAACTATCTCTGATTCCACAGGCACGGGGATCGAATTGCCTATCCCGGCAGTGTATTCAACATCCATTACACGCTGGATCTTTGCGTATTCATTATCCATGAATGATGCCGCGAGCAAATACAGGGCCGGATGTGTCCCTATTATGATGGTCATCTCCATTGGCCTGCCCATCTTCTTAGCTTTTTCAATGTATGACCAGGTATGCCCGTGGCTTCCGGCATCAAATGCAAACTTCCTGTTTTCGAATGGCTGGATGCGATTCATTCCAAGGTTTATGGTTTCCGGATTTTCCGGATCCCTTGTTACGGTTATGCCGGCCAGTATATTCTGGACGTTCCCAAAAATACCTGTTGCAATTGTGAAATCCGGATATCCCTTTATGTTCCGGAACCATTTTGCTCTTCCATCTTCATTGATTTCAGAGTATGCAGATATTTCATATTCAGTATCGATCTCATCGTCAATGACCTCAAGCAGTGATCGATTCATGCAACTGTAAATGAAGGCTGCAAGCGATGATCTTTCCGGTGTATTTTTTCGCATATGTGCTGAAAAAGATAGCTGTATAAAACATTTTCAGGTCCAAGCACATGGATTGCAAATCTAAGCATGCCATCAGCCAGATCCGAAATTGAAAGCGGGCCCACCGCCATCAAGAATACCTGTCGGTTATCTATATTTACGAAGTTATATTAATGAATACTCGATATATTAATATGAAAATAACCGACAATGTTGATTTAATAGATGGCACAATGGCTAATTCCTATGTCATACAGGACGGAAACGATGTTATCCTGGTTGATGCAGGTACTAAATCGAGCGGAAGGAAGATTGTGGATTACTTCAAAAAGAAAAATATTAAACCAACCACAGTGCTGATCACGCATTACCATCCGGATCACATCGGGGGGCTCCTGATGGTATATAATGAATTCAAGCCGGAAATTTATGTTCCGCGTGAGGAGATTGATACGGTGAGGGGGAAAAGCGGAATAGTTCCTGCCAGGTCTTTCATGTCGCATCTTGTGGCCGGCATTTCAAGATCAGCACCTGTTGAGGATGTAAGTCCTGCCGATACCGTGAAGTTACCGTACATTGAAGTTATACCCACGCCAGGGCATACACCGGGCAGCACCTCTTACTTTTACAGGACAGACAACGTTCTCTTCGTTGGCGATGCCTTTTCTGTAAAATCAGGAAAAGCCGAGATTAACAGATCCTTTACCGTTGATCCGGCGCTTGCCGAAAAATCAAAGGAAAAAATACTGTCAATGAAGGGAGTAAAGATTCTTCCCGGCCACGGAAGTCCCCTACAGAACTGAAGAAACAGCCGGCCGATCCTAAAGTTTGTATGATAGCAGTTCCGCTTTTTGGCGGATTGCCTTTTCTGCACTGACGGAAACAGGGAAAGCAGGCAATGTTTTCAGTAATTCATCCCGGAAAACGGCAGGCGCCATGGATGGTATACAGAACCCGGATTCACTGATCGCCAGAGGGGAAAAGCTTCTTTTTGCTAAAGGAATCGATAACGGCAGAGGTATACATTTGTTGTTTCCTGATCCGGAAACTCTGGATCGGGATTCACAAATTTTATTTCCAGCAATACACAATTTATGTTTCTTCCTTTATCCTGGCATACAGCCTTCTGTTCACGCTGAGCATTTCTAGCCCCTTGGATATGCCACTGCTGAGCGCAGGATTTGCCAGTGCCCTGGTACGTTCCTCTATTTCAGGCCTTTCTATCCCAATGAACGGCAGCATGTTTTCAATGGCACGTGAGGGCGTCCTGCTTCCGGTGAAATATTTGAGTATCAATGAGATTATCCTGTCCAGCCTTTCATAAACGTAATCCCGTCCATACTGGCTTTCCGATGCTGAAAGATAGAATGAAACGATATCCTGCTTCTTGATCTCTCCCTTTTCAATCAGGCCGTCAACGGCCTCAAGATCAGACCGGCCCCTGAGCTTCCCCATCGCATATATCAGCTTGACCCTGTCCTCGTCCTTCTCAAACGACCTGAATTTTTTGATCATTTCAGCAAGGTTGCCGTTCGAAATGGCATATCCTGCAGCAATAGCGCCCCTCATTTCAGCTTCATCGCCCTCGATGCCATTGAATCTTTCAGACATTTCAGCTGCATAGCCATCGTCCACCAGGACGCGCAGCCTTGCAACCCGCCCGAATGCGATCCTGCTGCTTTCATCCGTTTTCCCCGATAGGATAGGCATCTGGGTCATTATGAAGTTCCTTATGACCGAATCCATCCTGTCCGTGATAGAATGAATGTAATCCAGCTGGTTCACTATTTCTGATACAACATACGCATCTTCGTCATGGATGAAGAATGACAGCCTGGTTGCATAGGTGCCCGGATTTATCTTTCCAGCCAAGAGCATTGCGAACAGGTCATTTACAATTCCCCACCTGTCAAGTGAACTCAGCTTTCCGTAATTTTCGACCAGCACCCTGAAAAGATAATTATCATACAGAACACGATAAAAGCCTGCGTTATCATTGTTCAGCTTTATGAAAGCTTCGCCGTTTATTACATCGCTTTCCCTATCAAAAAGCATGGTTTCCTTTCCGCCGGACCTCTTGATCGTCAGAGGTATCTTCCATACCTCATGCGCTTCGCCATCAAGAAGGAACGGCTGCTGTGAAATCCTGATTGCTTCATTTTCATATACCGCTGATATGACAGGATAGCCCTTCTTCGTGATCCAGTCCTCCATGACTTCCCTTACCGGATCCCTGGTGTATCTGGCAAGTGAATCCCATAAATCGGATCCTTCAGCATTGCCGTACTCGTGATCCTTCAGGAATGAGGATATGCCCTTCCTGAAATTCTCCTCACCGATATAATTCTCTATCATCCTGAGTATTGATGCGCCTTTTCCGTAGCTTATCTCATCGAATATCTGGGATATCTCGTCCGGATCCTTCACATCAACCTCTATAGGATGCGATCCCCTGAGAGAATCCGAACGCAGCGCGCCGGCTGTTCTCGTTACGAGAAAATCTCCCCATATATTCCATTCCGGGTGCAGGCTGTCAGAAACTTTATACTGCATATACTTGAATTTACCCACACCTATGTATACAAGGTACGTGGACATCCTTGGAGTCTTCTCGAATTCAACTATCTTCCTTCCATTGATCTCCGTTTTCTTAGCCGGCATGTTCGATATGGCATCGTAATCCTCATCGATTACGAGTGTTATTGAGAACTCAGCCTTGTATGATGGATCATCGATACAGGGGAAAAGGCGCCTGGCGTCTGTGGCCTCGAAGTGCGTTGTAACCATGCCATCCTTCTCGCTGCCAGCATAGTATATGCCCGAAAGCGCATCGGAAATAATTCCGGTAAAGGATATTTCTATCTTTGACTTTCCTCCGGCGTTCTTCAATGACAGAAGTGATTTATCATAGGAAAATGGAGCATCTTTACCGTTAATCCTGACCCATCCAATGGACATGTCTTTTGCGTTGAGTTCTATGTCTCCACCATCGTATATTATAGTTTCAGATCCTTCGAATGTTTTCGATTTTATGTTTATATCAAAAAGAAGATCGTATTCCTCTATTTCCATGAATGGTCATAATTTTAAGAAATAAAAACTTCCCGTTACAGGATCAGAAAGCTCTGCTTATGTTGACGTCCCTGATCTTCACAAAGGGAAGCACTGACGGCATTATTTCATTCCACCATTTTATCCTCTTTCTTTCTTTCGATACATCATCTATCCTCATTATGAGTCCGGGAAACGATTCGCTAACTCTCAGCCCTCCCCAGGCTTCTTCAATCTTTCCGTTCACCACATGGTAGACGCCATCCCTTGGCACAGTTGAGAACAACCCGTTTCTTTCATCCTGGAACCTGAGGTACCAGCTGTTATTTATAATCAGGCCGTTCTTTATGCCTGAGATCATATCAGACAGATCCGTTTTTCCCGGATCCATGCTCAGCTGAAATGCCCCCGGCGATATTATTCCTGCATTACCTGTAGTTTTTGACGAGAATTTCTTTGCCGTTGAATACGATTGAAGATATGTTTCAAGCTTCCCATTGCTTATGATAGCTTTTTTTCTCGTTGCGGTACCTTCATCATCTATGGGCCTGTACCCTATTCCTTTCTCGTCCACTGGATCATCGTAGAGATTCAATCCGTATCCGGATATTTTACTCCCGATCCTGTCGGTGAAGCAGCTGAGGCCGGCCAGCACAGAATAAGCAGAGAAAAATGCTGAACCGTACGTCATAATGTTCCCGAAAGAATATGGTGAAAATATCACATCAAATTTCCCCTCGTCCCCTTCCCTGAGTTTTATGCCGTCGTTTACAGATTCTGCGGATTCCTTTCCAATATCGTATGGATCGTATTCAGATGCCGAAGCCGACTGGTATGATCCCTGCCCTGTCCTTGAACCCTTGAAGCTCCTTATAAGGTATTCTGTGCCATACTTTGAGAAGCTTCCTGAATTATAACTGGTAACAATATCATAAGTTTCATGCCTCCTGTAGATCAGCCCGGATACACGATCTGACCCGCTGTCCATTGATCCGCTTATAAGCTGATGCGCGTCTTCCTCTATATCCGTTTCCCCTGCATGCTGCCCGGCAATGCTGTATACCTGCTTTTCCGGATTCAAGCCCCCGTACAGATCGTTTTCAGGGGACATTTTTATTATCTTCACGAGTTTTTCAACGGCTTCGCCGATCTCCTCATCGGTTTCAATGGTAATTTCGGCTTCCCTCTTTCCAATGGAAGCGAATATGGACGCACTGGCCTCATTCCATTCATTGAAAACATCTTTTTCTCTCCCGGAAAAACGCAATTGCCCGATGTTTGCCGATACATTTTCTATTGAATATTCGTCAACATTGCCTTCCAGTTTTCGTTTCAACTTATCTGTGTCAACCATATGAATCACTTTAAGTGTACATTTCTCAGCCTGATATGGGGGCCGCCCATCCATACATCAACGCCCTGTTCCGGGTCTCCTTTACCGCATATTCCTGCACTGAAATTCAGGTCCTTTCCGACTGCATCAATTGAAGAATAGAACTTTATCGTGTTCGTTTCTATTACCGGTTTTCTGACACGCCCCGTTATGTTCCCGTTCTCTATCAGGTATGCATCTCTGCCGACATATTTTTCATTGAATCTTATATCGTCTATATTCCATTCTGTGAACGATTTTATATACACACCGCGGCGTATGCCTTCAAAAAGCTCCTCAAAGGTGTAATTTCCAGGTTCTATGTATGTAGTGCTCATCCTTGCAAGCGGTTCCATGTCCCACTCCGACGACCTGCCAGAACCATTCGGTTCGATCCCGATTATGGCAGCGCTTTCCCTGTTAAGAAGGAATTCGTCAGTATATCCCTTCCTGTAAAGGTAACGCTTTCTTGCCGGGATGCCCTCATCATCGTACCTGTAATAGCCAAAACTTCCGGCAATTGTCGGATCATCTATAACGCTGACCTCATCCGACCCTATCCTGAACGGAAAAGTCTTACCGGTCAGGAAGGATTCACCTGCCAGTGCGCCCTCACGCCCGATTATCCGGTCGTATTCCATGGGATGCCCGGCCGATTCATGCGCCACTATGCCTGAAATTTTGGGCCCTGCAACAATATCGAATACGCCTGGATTTACACCGGGGGCCTCAAGGCTTTCCCTGAGAGAATTTGCGTCATCCAGCATTTTCTCCGGTATACTGGCTTTCTCTATCGCTTCATATCCGCCGGTGTAGCCAAATTCCTCTGATGACTGGTCATAATTTCCGCTTTCTGAAACACCAATCATATATACGTAATATATTCTTGAAAATTCAGAATGTATCTCTGATCCGTCTGTATTGAAATAGGATTCGTCAATGTATTTGTCTGAAAGCGAATTAATCCTTACCTGAGCTTTATTTTCAATCGTCCTGTCGTTTTCCCTTACGATTGATGCCATTTCATCTATTCCTTTATCCTTCGGATTATCCTTCCCCGTGGCTTTCCAGCTGTCCTTCAGTGCCCTGCCGCTGTAAATCTTATTCTTTCCGGGTTTCCTCGAGCTGGCAATAGCCGCATCTATGGAATCCTTTATTTTCTCCCAGTCTCCAGAATTTGTGAATGCCATTGATATGGAATTATTAACAACGCGCACTGCGTAGCCATAATCATCTGAAACCGAGGATCCGTCAAATTCTCCATTCCTGTACAGAACACCTTTTGATGATGTTCTTATAAACCTTACTTCACCGTAAGCTGATCTTTCTGAGATGTATCCCAGAATCCTGTCGCTAAAATCTTCACGATCACTTTTGCCAGACGTCGCATCATTATTCAAAGGACTGCACCTCCATGCAGTTTTCATGCTTTAATAAAAATTTTATCAGGGTATCCGTTTTAAATATAAGAAAATACGGATAAAAAAACGACACATTTACATTTTCCACGCTGTAATGGATTTCATGGAATCCGATCGAGTATCCGGATCTTCCGCAACCATTTTTTATCAACTTTTCATGCACCTTCCCATTTGCTATTTTCCAGAAATTTGAATATTTTGCAACTGACTTTCCTTTTCCGTTACATTTCCCGGATGCAGGCAGTCGCAAATTTAACGGTAATTCTCCTGCTTACCTATCTATCCTTGCTTTTCGTCACACGATCACTGTACGTATCAAATATTTCCGACAGCACGTTTGCAAAATTCCATCCGGATCCGTTCTGCACCATAAATAGCGGTGGTGCGGATATGCGTGTCCTTACGCTGTATTTAATTGCCCCCTGCGTCTTGTACTTCATAACGTGTATAAGGAGTTTCCCCTGGGATATATCTGTCATTTTTGAAAATTTCTGCAGGAATCTATCGGACGTATCGAATATGGTGCTGTATAGATCGTCATCATACACATCAAGGCCGCTCACCTCTATAAGAATGCCCTCGTTGTTTTCTGTTTTTATGATATTTATGATATCTCCATAATCAACTATCCCCACGATCTTCTTTGATTCTACGACCGGCACCATGTGGATCCTGTTTTCTATCATGGTATCAGCTATCTTCTTGATATCAGCATACCTGTCCACACTCGCCGGATTGTCCATTACGGAAGCGCAGGTTATTTCCACCTTTTCCTTTTCAGCATATTCCCCGTACTTTATCTTTTCTTTTCCCCTGAACAGGACAGGAATTATGTTGTTTATCCTGACTATTCCCGATAGCTCATCATTCCTGTTTACAACCGGAATCTCGGATTCATTGAGCATCCTCATATCGTCAAATGCATCGCTGATTCCGTCATCCTCTCTCACATAGATAGGGTCAGAACTCATTATCTGGAATGCCTGGATGTTTTTAACATCAATTACATGGTCTATGTTTTTAATGACATCAGTCCTGGAAACTATTCCCGTGAGAATGTTCTTTTTAAAAACAGGAATTGCGGATAAGCTGTTGTCTTTTATGAGCTTCATGGCCTTCAGGACATCATCATCTACACCTAGAACAGGGGTGCTGACAGCAAAATTTGAAATCTTTGATTTCACCTGTATGCTTCTCTTTTTGAGAAGGTCAGAATATGATATCATGCCGATATATTTCTTTCCATCCAGTACCGGTATCTGATGTATGCCAGTATCCGACATTTTAGCCATCGCTTTTGAGAATGTTTCCTGGGCATCGATTATAACCGGGTTCTCTGTCATTATCTCACTTACTTTCATAGTACCTCATTTTCATATAGCTAATAAATTTATTAACTCTGTCTTTCACATTCTCTCCGTTGAGCGAATCAATGATAAGATCCGATATCCCTTTCATGTCTGTAATGCCCATTCTTGTTATTTCTGCTGTCCCTATTCTCCCCGCACGGTCAACAATTATGCCATTCTTTTCAAGATTCATGCTGAATTTTGCATAATCATAGCCCATCTTTTTAATGGAAGCTTCATCAACAATGACCTGATGCGTCTGCGTGAACCAGTCAGGATACCTTATACCGATACCCCTGCTGAGGCTGGCCGCAAGCTCTTTTGAATTTTTTACAACCGCACCTGCATATTCCTTTCCGTACGCAAGCATCTCCTCCAGAGCTACCGCCACTCCTGCCATCCTCGAAATATTGTAATTGTCCATTGTTTTCCATGTTATATTTTCCTGCACGCGCCTCCATATCGAGTCGTCGTTCGTGAATACCAGCCCTCCCTGGGGGCCGAAGAAAGTCTTGTGCGTTGATCCGAACATTATATCCGCATTTTCCGCCGCATCCTTCTGGAATGCGCCGCCTGCTATGAGGCCCATTACGTGGGATGCATCATAGCCCAGTGTTATGTTCCTTCTGTCACATATTTCCCTTATTCTCGGCAGATCATACTCCCTCACAAAAAGGGACTGCCCGAGCACAATAAGCGAGGGATGGTAATAGTCGACAACCTGCTCAAATTTATCGTAATCAATGGCCTGGTTTTCAGCATCAAAAGGAATATCATATGATCGTATTCCCAGCATGTCCGGAAGATACTTCTGGCTGTACCCCTGATACCCGCCCGCGTACTCCGGTATCTTCATGAAATTCTGCCCCCGCTTCATTGATGACAGTATTGATATTTCGGCAGCTATATGCCCGCTGAGCGCCCGAACCTCGGCATGGTCAAATGAAAAGACCTTCCTTGCAATATCCGATGCTGCCACCTCAAGTTCTTCCGCATATCCGGTACCACCGTAATCATTGATTCCATTTTCCACATGGGAATATCTGGATGAAAAATCAGAGGAAAGCGCTTTCCTGACATTCGGGCTCACAATATTTTCAGATGCCTGCAGATCTATAACTTTTGACCTGTACTCATCTGCATCTTCAACAATGCTGATAATAGTTCTCATTGCATGATCAAACAAGTTTGTTTAAAAAATGTATCGATCAGGCAGAAACGCACTTACAGGTATTCCGATCGATTACGGAAGATTCAATGAATACGCATAAAGCATGCATAAATATTTGTATACGTGCCATGTATACGCATTGAAATGAACGAACTTGTTGAATTCCTGAAGGTATTCATGCCTATTTTCATTGTTATAGATCCATTCGGAAGCCTTGTACTTTTCACTTCGATGACCTACGGTTTCAACGAGGCTGAAAAATCCAGGGCTACAAAGGACGCAGTGATCTACGGGAGCATCATTCTTGTACTCTTTGCCCTTGGCGGGCAGTTTATAATCTATTTTTTCGGGATATCAATTGAAGCCCTTGAAATGGCTGGCGGAATAATACTGCTTCTCATGGCGGTGGAGATGATAATGGAAGGAAACCGCCCAAAATCATCAGGATCCGGTGCCAAGGACTATGACATTGGAATTGTGCCCTTCGCTACACCAATGCTCGCCGGGCCCGGTGCAATCTCCCTCGTAATAATACTGATGAAGGGTACTATCATCGACAAAATTTTCACGCTTCTCTCAATCCTTGCAATATTCGCACTCGTGTATATATTCTTCGACAAATCCACGGTAGTTTCTAAATTTATAGGGGATAAGGTCATGAAAGCAGTTTCGAGGATATTCGGCCTTCTGCTTGCAGGATTTGCCATACAGTATTTCATCAACGCAATTATGATTCTCGTGGCACTTTGATAAGCAGATTCCGCACTTCATTTATATATCCGGATTTTTGCCGGTAATATTATTATATAACGCAGGTTTATGGTTTGATGGGGTAGGAACCATGATATACATAAGCGAGGAGGAGGTTAATCAGAATTATGACATGAAATCGTCCATAGATGCCATGAAACATGCATTTGAGGCCTTGCACTCGGGAAAAGCCTCTGTATCGGTCAGGCAGAGGACGTCGGCTGGCAGTTCCATCCTGAACACTATGCCGGCAGCGATCGATGAATACGGCATATCCGGCTTAAAGGCCTATATCGCCACCCCAAAGGGGGCCCGTTTTGTTGTCATTGTCTTTGACGTTGAAACGTCCGATCTCATTGCGATCATTGAAGCAAACCGCCTTGGCCAGATAAGAACCGGAGCAGTCACTGCATTTGCAACATCGATCATGCATTCGGGCAGTGGAGCTGTGTTTACGCTTATAGGATCAGGGTTCCAGGCCGAAACGCAACTTGAAGGCATGATAAACGTAAGAAAGCCGTCCGAGATCAGGGTATATTCATCGCACATTTACAATGCAAAGAAATTTGCGGACAGGATGGGAAATAAATTCGGGATAGACATAAAACCGTTTGACGACATTAAAAGGGCTCTTAAGGGTGCGGACATCATAACCAGCATAACGAACAGCAGGGAACCCATAATTTTCAGGGACATGATCGGAGAAAATTATCATATAAATCTCGCCGGAGCAAATATAACTGCCAGAAGGGAAGCGGATCTTTCCGTATTCAGCGCATCGGATCTTGTCGTTTCCGAGCACCTGGCGCAGTCCATGATTGAATCATCTGAGATATCCGAATTCCTGAAGATCGGCGGAAGGGTGGCCGAGCTGAAGGATGTTGCGGGGAATCCGAAAGAATTTTCGGGAAAGAAGAGAACGGTGTTCAAGTCCATGGGCATCGGTATTGAGGATGTTGCCTCCGCATATGTTGTACTTAAAAACATGGGGATACTGTAAATCTTGATCAGAAAAAGCTGTCCAGTGTCCCATTTTTTCTGTTTTCAGGATCGGGATTTTTGGATTTCCCTCCGGAAACGTGGAAACTGTCAAGATTTGACTGGCTTTTCTCTCCAGGTATTTCCTTCCTGAAAACGTCTATGACCCTGTTCAGGGTTTCTTCCAGACGCTTTGCATAATAATCCCAGTCCGGCTTGATTTCAAATGCCTTTCCGTAAATGTAAGGCTCAACTTCCTGCGGTGTCCTCTTTCCATTCGTCACTATCCATGAAACTTTCATTCCCGGCACAAAAGTTTCACCGCGCTCAATCAGTTTTTTTGCCGTCCTGATATTTGCAAGCGATTCTGTATTTGCCTTATAGCTTCCGAATGATTTGGCGGTTCTTGATATCACAAGTTCCTCTATGTTTACCGATGTATCACCGCTCCGAACCTTCTTCATCAGATCCTCCGAATATTTTATTGCTCCATCAACATCCCGGTTAAGTATGTAATCGATGACCTTTGAAAGTGCAATGCTCTGCAGATCAAATGAATCTGTACGTCTTACCTCATATCCCCGGACTATTATCTCGCCTCTGGATTCAGGGGGATAGACACAGCGCCCGGCATAGCGTTTTTTTGCTCCGTGCGAGAACAGCGGATCGAAAACCATCTGGAAATCCAGCGTGAGATTCTCGGTCTTTGAGAGCCTTTCGCTGAGTTCCTTTCCAGTCATGATGGCGTCCTCTGTCGTATTTTTCTCTGATTCTATAAAAACGCTGTCAGTATCGCCGTATATGACTTTCATGCCCTGCTGCTCTATGACATCTATGATGTGTTTTATGGTCGTTCTTGCAAATGCGGTTATGGCACTGCCGATCCTCTGGTCGGTGAATCTGTAAAATGATGAGGCGAGTACGCCGTAAAAGGTATTCATAACAACCTTGATGGCCCCCTGGATCCCGTCAAGAAAGTTCTTTTCATCGGCACTTCCGGCTTTCTTCATCCTTGCCTTCACGTTATCGCGTTCGTTCATCAGGTCCTTGAGTATCTGGGGGATCAGGCCAACCTTCCTTTCAGGAGAATCGAACCTTATTCCGGTTGGAGAGACAATTTCGCCCTCCGGATCCAGTGTTGTGAAGCATACGTTGTACTTTATGATCATGGAAGGATACATGCTTTTGAAGTCAAGGACGATTACATTAGAATAGAGGCCTGCCCCAATCGTATGGACGTATCCGCCTTCTATCTCCCCTTCCTTTTTTTCGTGCATGTTCATTGGAACGCCTATGCCTCTTCTGTCAGCAGCCCTGATCAAAATGGAGTCGACATAGTTGCTTGTTCCACCGTTCGCAACATCGTCCATGGGGAGTTTTGCAACGGTTGACATGAACATGTACCTCTCAACCACATGAAGCTTTTCAAATATCCGGAGTGTCAGGTCTGCATCTTTTATGCAGTATTTGATCACATCTTCCCTCCTCTTCTGCCATTCGCTTTCTATGTTCAGGCGGTCGACGTCGTTTTTTCCTTCCCCGAGAAGTACATTTGAGACGTAATCAAGGCTTTCATGTTTTGGATGCATTATCTTCTTGACACTCCACCATGTATCATTAATCAGCCTTCCGTGAACTCTCCAGAACTGTTCCACTATCCTCCTTGGCTGGGACCTGTCCCTTCCTGCATCCAGCCTGATACCGTATTTCTCCATCCTTGAGAGTATTACCGGGAGATCATAGCCATCGCTGTTGTAGCCAGTCATTATATCCGGATCTTCCTTGCCTATGAGATCTGCAAAGCCCTGCAGGATATCGCGCTCATCTCCTGAAATGCTCCCTTCTTTCCTTTCATTTCCCTGCTTTATGACATATCCGATTACAAAGATCCTTCCGTATTCATCCTTTCCTTCCTTCTGAATCGCATTCTCTATATCAAAGCTCAGTACCTTCAGATCCGGGTTGAAAGGTTCATCGTTCTCTATCTTATTTATCTTCAAAACGTAATCAGTTGTGAATTCCGCTTCCTTTTCCCGGATGTCATCGCCGGTGATCTTTACGCATGATCCCAGATCGAAGTCGTAAATAAACCTGTGGTGGAAAGGTATGTCGGCTGCAAGAACTTCAAAAGGGCATTTTTTCCTGAAATCCGGCACCTTCCAGGGTGAATGTATATAGACCTTCAGGACATCCACATCCCGACCCTTCAGCCAGAGTTTTTCCTGCTCAGCCTTTATAAATTCAGGATCGCTTTCAAGGCTCTTCGCATAGTCCTGGTCCGGAGAAACCACGTAAAAATACGGCCTGAAACCAAAGTAAAGGGCGGAAACTGATTTTCCATCCGCTGTGCGGCCGAATAATTCGACAGCAACATCCCTCTGCCTGTAAGAGGCGGAAACCAATCTCATGCTTATTTCCATTTGATTACTAAATACCTATCCGTTTATAATAATTTCCTCCCGGCCTTTTCTTTATCAACAAACTTTAAGAGATCATTTTACCTGATCTTCCTGTTGGAGAGCAGTTTTGAAAAATTAATGGCTGCATTCGTGTCCCTTTCCGGCCTGATTACTATGATCTTTGGCATATTGACCCTTAGGGGCGCTCCGCAGTTCATAAACCCGGTTTTCCGGAACCCGCTTGTTCTGGGAATAAGGGATGGCATAGCTTTCTTTTCCGTTTTAATAGGCTTCGTGGTAATAAGGGTTGGTTTTTCGCTCAAGAATATGGCCAGGAGAACGTGGAGAGTCGCCTTCATATCGATAATCGCAACAACAGCTATCATGTCGTTCAATGGCCTTGCCCTTTTTTATCCGACGCTCATCGGAATAGCGCTCAATGTTACCATAATTGTCATGCTGCTTCGCCATGTGAAAGATTACACGACGCAGTCAGGAAGAATAATGAGTCCGGAGATCATAGCTGCACTGATAACCGTTACGTTTACAGTATCGTATGGAATCGGCGGGACACTGTTCCTGGGATCACAGTTCAGGCCGCACATAACAGATCTTGGAAACGCCATATATTACACCGGCGAAACGGTAACGACGCTTGGTTTTGGCGACATCCTGCCCGTTACCCTGGAATCGAAACTCTTCACAATTTCCCTGGCTATTTTAGGAATTGCAACCTTCTTCGGGGCTGTGACTGCCCTTATTTCCCCGATGATAGAAAAAAGGATTGGTGGTATCGTGAACATAATGACAAAGCATCAGATGGAAACCCTTGATGGATATGTGCTTATACTTGGCTATTCCAGCTTCATCTCGCTGTATATAGATCAGATGAAGGAGAACGGAACAACGGTGGTAATAGTTGATGATGAGAGTGGCAATGTCGAAGCTTTGAGGGATCGTGGTTTTAGCGTTATAAACAGAAAGGCTGATGATGAGGATATCCTTCTCTCCTTCAATCTTCAAAAGGCAAAGCAGATAATAGTATCATCCGGAAATGACGGCTACAACATGATGATTCTGTCGTCACTGAAGGAATCCAGAACGATTGATATGAAAAAAGTGAATGTTATTGTAAACGAACACAGGAACAGGAAAAAATTTGAAGGAGAAAATATAAATATAATTGACCTGACGTACATGATAGGCGAAAACCTTAAAGATTCGCTGCATTAACGGCATAAATCAATACCTGTGATTTAAAGAAGTTTAAGTATTTAAAAGTAATAACTATAAATATGGTAAAAGTAAGATATTATGCCACACTCAGGCCGGTAACAAAAACGAAAAGTGATGACATTGATCATGTTGATGATGTGGAATCGCTCCTTTCATTGCTGATGGAAAAGTATGGAACTCCCTTCAGGAATGCCCTTTTTAACGGTGATTCGCTGTTCAGCAATGTTATTATCCTTCTAAATGGCAAAAATGTGAATTCCATCGAAAGACTTAAGACTAAAATAGGAAAGGATGATAATGTTGATATTTTCCCTCCTGTTGCAGGAGGATAAGAATTTATAATTTATAGAAGCCAAGATCCAGGTTTTTAAGTGTCTCCTCTTTTGGATACCCCCTCTCATCCCATCCTCTCTCGTGATAATAATCTTTTAGCAACGCATCTAGCGGTACAGTTTTACCCTTATTCGGGCCCTTTGGTATACCATTCTTTATGTATCTTTCCGGAAGCCTGTCCTCTTCGGGCTTTATCCCCGCCTTCAGATTGAATAGCCTTTCCATATTCCATACACGTTCCGCTGCCTTCATTATTTCATCTTTCGTGTAGTCGAATCCTGTTACAGCATTTATAAGATCGAGATAATCATCCAGATTAAGCGCGAACGATGGAAACTGGCAGAGGCCGGAGCAATCCATGACTTCCGTGAAATCCTGGACATACTTGACAAGTGCCGCCTTTCCCTCGAACTTTGTTGGTTCCGAGACCGGTTCTACGCCAAGTATCTCGTTTGATATTGTATACGCTCTCATGTGCGAACCGCCGATATTGCTTGTCGCATATTCCAGTGCCATACCCCACACACCTCTGGGATCGTAGGCTGCTAGTTCCTGGCCCTTGACGCTCATAGAAGATTCAGGAGACCCGTACTTTTCAGCAAGCCTTTTAGATCCTTCCGCAAGTATATTCCCGAAGCCTCTCCTGTACGCAAGCGTTTCACTCATTTCAAGCACAGCGCTTGTATTTCCGAATTTTGGCTTCGTGGGGCCAACATCCTTGTCCGGTATCTTTCCATTCTCATAAAGTTCCATTGCACATGACATTGTCTGGCCTGCGCTGATCGTATCATAGCCGAGCCTGTCAGCGTTGTCGTTTGCGCTTATTATGGTGTAAAGGTCGTGGACTCCGGTATTCGGCCCGAGGGACCATGTGCTTTCGTATTCCGGCCCTTCACTCTCCCTTCCGTTAAGGGTAGTAACACGACCGCATCCTATGGGGCATGCAAAACATGGCTGATTCCGCAGAAGATATGTTTCAGCAAGCGTCTCACCACTTACCTCGTCCGCAATGGGATCATCGCCGGAAACCGTGGCATTCTTTTCAGAATATATGCCGGACCTGTTTATGATGTTGGTGAGAACCTCCGTGCCAAACTGCGTCAGACCCTGTGATGTAACGGGATTTTCCTTGATTTTCTTCAGCATTTTTGGAAGAACAACACGGTATTTCTCCGGTTCAGCAATGGTCGGCATTTTTCCCTTTGTAACAACAACTGCCTTCAGGTTCTTCGATGCCATTACTGCACCGACACCGTTCCTGCCGGCAGCCCTGTGTTTTTCGTTCACAACGGAAGCAATTTTCACAAGGTTCTCTCCGGCTGGCCCTATGCAAGCAACGCTGATATTTCCGCCAATCCTCTCATTCAAAAGATCAGTGGTTTCAAAGACGTCCTTCCCCCAGAGATCAGATGCGTCCCGTATCTCGACCTTCCCATCATCCACAAAAAGATAAACCGGTTTTGGCGATTTGCCGGTGAATATAATCATATCAAAGCCCGTATGCTTTAATTTTGCCCCGAAATAACCACCGGAATTGCTTCTCGTGATCGTGCCCGTCAGCGGGCTCTTGGTTACTATCATGTATCTGGCTGCGGTTGGTGCATTGGTTCCGGTTAACGGACCGGGAGCCATTATCATCGGGTTATCTGGCGAATACGGATCTATTTTAGGATCGGCTTCGTCTACGTAATATCTTGTAGCTAAACCCTGGCCGCCGATGTAATCGCGCGCCCATTTCATATTGGTATTTTCAGTGGTAATTTTTCCAGATGTAAGATCAATCCTTAGGAATTTTCCTGTAAATCCACCAGTCATTTCTATCAATAATAATAGTAATAGTATCTATATAAATATTGCCAAATTGTCATGAACGCTGAAAATCCCTGCAAAAATCATCATGCCGATTATAAAACTTGATAGGAAGAAAACAAAATTTTCAGGCTGCTTTTCAAAGGACACGGTCCAAACGGTTGGACGGGTTTTCGTAACATTTTATGCGTATGATTATGCCAGAATTGCGTCTATACGTCAAAAATGCCGTAAATGCAAGAATGGAAAGGATTATTATATGCTCTCATATTATCCCACGGCGGTTTAAAATGAGAGGCAGCAGAGATTCCATTTCATTTTCAGGAGCTATATTCCAGAGCCTCTCATCTGCCGGGCCCATGCTGAATTTATTCGGGCTCCTGCCCGTAATAGTTGGAATTGCATTCCGCCTTTCATTCATAGTGGTTTCAATATCAACAGCCATAGGTTTTTTAACGGTTTACACGAGCTATACATTTTCAAGATATATGAGGACAAATGGCGGATACTACAGCTATGTTGGATCGATACTGGGCAAGAGGGCCGGCGTTTTCACATCCGTTATCTACCTGTCTTATGGCTTCCTTACACTTCCATCCATAATACTGTTTCTTGATTTTTTCACTGCCTCCGTACTTCCAGGCACTTTCATTTCAGGCATATACGGGCAGATACTCATTTCACTTATCGCTCTTACAGTGATTCTGGCAATCACTGTTTCAAAATTCAGGATAACGATGAATTACATAATCGGATCCTCAATTACTGAAATAGCAGTAATTTCAATTATTGTGGCTTATATCTTACTGAATTATTCCCCCCATCCCATTCCAGTGAAAAATATTTCAGTTTCCTCCCTGATGATGGCCCTGCCCTTTGGCATACTTTCATTCGCGGGAATCGGGTCTTCAATATTTCTTTCCGATAATACCAGGAACTGGAAAAAAAATACAAACCGTTCAGTTATGGCATCTTTTCTACTGCTTTCGATCCTGATGATTGTACCTGCATCCGTATTTTCTATTTATCTCGGGAATGGATCGCTTGCAGCGTATTCCAGTTCGCCAATTTTAGCTTTTAATTTAGGTTCCAGCTATGCCGGAAGGGCACTTTCAATTATACTTGTTATAGTTGCCATGAACAGCGCTGTCAACCTTTCTGTGGGGTATCTCAATGCTTTCCGCAGGGCTGTTGAAAAGATGTCCGGTGACGGTATAATAAAAAATAGTCTTCAACTGGCCGGAAAAAGAAAGTTTTACATTCTGGTCTTTTCCATTGCCCTGATCATAGCATTTTCCTGCATCATTACTGCAGGCAGCTACACCGGCTTCATCATTATATCCGGAGCCGTCAGCCTAACTTTTCTTGTCGTGCATACCATTTCCAACACCGCACTTGTAAAATTCTTCTACTCGAAAGGGAATAGACTGAGGACTGCTGTACCCATATTTTCTGTGGCATCCTTCATATTTATACTGGTAGAAGAGTCAAGGATACCGGGCGAACTCCGGATACCTTCAGCAATTGCTCTTTTCGCAATTTTGCTGGCAGCATCCGTAACGCTGTTCCATGAAAATAATAGATCGTATTATTCCGGAATAAAATTCAATGTTGAAACACCAGATTCCTGAGCCTCTTGCGGAACCGGATACATGCGTAAAATGTCCTTCAGGCATTATGAAGGTGTTTTCTTTTCATAAAAATCATAGAAACGGAATTCAAAATTTGTAAATATCATGCGTCAATTAGCTCTTCATGGATAGGGAAATTTACATATCTTACAGCGTCAGTGCAAACAGCGTTGCCGGGCAGATAGCTTACGGTGGATCGGATTCAAGGCATGATATTTCAATGGGCATATGGGCAGCGAGAACCGGTATTCCCAGGTTGCTGCGCATGTTCAAAAAATACGGCATAACGACAACATGGTACATTCCTGGAATCGTCATGGAAACTTTTAAGGCAAATGTAGAAAACATAGTTTCGAATCCATCGCCGATATCTATGAGAACTGGAAGGCTGCATTCGACTACCTGTACCGGGAATATGAATATGCTGTATTGCCCGTGAATATACATCCTGATGTCAGTGGCCACCCGGAGGCAATAATGTTTCATGAAAGGTTTATAGAGTACCTGAAAAATCATTCGGGAGTCTCTTTCCTGAAGGACAGCGATATAGCCGTTGATTTCCGGAAAAGATACCCATTTCCTGATGAGTACATGGAAAAACTATGATCTTTCCAGAGAAATTCGTGAAATAATTAGTATCTATTCATTTTTTAATCTGTTTATATTTTCCGGTAACCTTCTCCTTTCCGAAACGTGGCTCTTTGCCTGTTGAAGTCGGGAAATATGAATGCCTTTACCTGCATGAAAGAATCGATCATCTTTGACTTATCAGCTGCTTCTTTCCATGATGCTGTACTGTGGTATCAACTGGGAGTTTATTTCTGTTATCATATTGATATCGTTGTAGGAGAGACTCTGGTTAAGCGCCATATCAACTGATACATTCCCCGTAACGCTATCTATGTAGGTCCAGTTAACTTCCACAATCATCGCCCAGTCATTGGTCGAATAGGAATAATTGAAGTAAACCGGAACAAATGGATTCATAAAGAATTTAAGAAAACTGGAGTTAGTAAACTCTAAGGGTGGAGAATCTGGATTTGTAACACCGTCAAATCCCCAGACACCATCTTTATACATATAATTATCAATCAGCACATATCCTACCGGTGGAAGGGTCTTATTTTCATAGGTTCCCGTCAGCTGCGGTTCATATAAGGTGTAAGATGATTTATTCCAGAGGTATGAGGAATATTCGAAAGTATCGGTAAAGTTGTATGCCTCAACGAGGAGGCCCAGGCGATGGTCAGAAGCCACAGAAAAGCTTCTGTTTCCATGATCATCCAGCCACTGTATGGCCGCTTCATCCTGATAAGATATGCTCTGCGTTCCTGATGGGACAACAATTGAACCAATCGGATAAATGGAAAAAGCTGATCCAACAAGCACAATTAATAGAAGAATCGCAACTCCGGTCTGGGCTCTTGTATATTCTTTTCTTTCAAAATATTCGTTTCTGGAAATTCTTGATGATGCTGTTCCCTGATCAATATGAACGCATGGTATTGATTGCGAAATATTCCCAATGGGAGGGGCTGGAGTTGTAAATGTCCTTGTATCGCTGGCCTTTCTTTTATATTCTATCCTGATGGTATGCGGGCGCTTTTCATTTATATATTCATAAACTCCTATTCCATCGAATATTGAAACTATTTCAAACAAATACTCAAAAAAGCGGCCTGGTAGAAGGACAGAATTCATCGTGGCAATTGAGAATATTGCTGCAGCCAGCAGGAGTGAAAGCATGCCCAGCACGATCCGGTACTTGTTCCATGCATATATGTAACCGATTGATGCTATGGAAGTTATTATAAAGGTTGGAATGAAGACTCCGATAGCATAAATAGACAGGTTATCTATATATTTCCGAAAAACAATTACACCGATTATTGGTATTACAAAGGATAATAACATGGTTGCTCTTATTATGTATTTTGAACTGGTCGGTTTCAATTTTTCGGCAGCTTTCCTCAGTATAGCCGTCATTTTGAATGGCAAAAAGAACATTACTGTAATGAGAATATAGTATGATAATATGATAACGTACCACGGTATATTCATAACGCCTGAGGTCATGAAAGACGTGGTTGCCTTCACATTGATTATCCAGTATGCAAACATGAAAGTTGAGAAACTCGCCAGATAAAAGTAATAACTTTTATCCAGGTGTGACCGTGATATTTTTAGATAAAGCAGAATGCCGAGTATCTCAAAAAGGTACATGAATGTTGAAAGTTGATGCGAAAGCACAAGGAGAACAGAAAACACAGCCAGTGGCACGAACGCCTTCTTATTTCTCAGGGTAATTATCAGCATGAGAACGGTGAGAAGGCCAAAGAAGTGACCGAATACAAGTATGGACGGAATTGATGTCTGATACGCCTGTATAGGATTTACGGCAAGGAATACAGCTGCAATGAGTGATATTTTTTCGTTTCCCGTTATTTCCTTTGTAATGAAAAATATGCTTACAACCGTAAGGCCGCCAAATATTTCAGGAATGGTTGTCAAGAGTATTTTCCAGCTGATGCCGGTAATGTAGTATGCTGCAGATATTATCCAGTACATAACCGGAAATGAACCGTAACCGGCTGCGCCCCACTGTGACGGAACGTTGATAACCGTAAGATGTGCCTTTACATAGTCTTCTGTTATAGAATAGTATATACCGAAATCGTTTCCCCAGCCGTAATTTGTAAGCGTAGGAATAAGCCGAATGCCTATGGCGCCCAGTGCAATAAGAAAGAGCCATAGCATCGTCCTTTTTTCCATTAACATGGATATGCATAACTATTTTAATTAATTTTTTGCGATCCGTTTATTTACGCTTCTTGCATAGCCAAAAATGCTTACAACAGCAGGGAGATGTATGTCATCATCGATAGTTCAAAGAAGAAAGACCTCCTTGGCAGTTTCCCTCTTCCCGTTGAAATAACGCCTTTCGCGTATGAGGCCACGATAAGGAATATAGTAGCGGCGGGAGGAAAATGCACGGTAAGAAAGAAGAATGATAAGATCTTTATAACCGATAATGGAAACTACATAACAGATTGCAATTTCGGATCCATTGAAGATCCTGACAAGCTTGAAAGAAGGCTGAAATCAATACCAGGAGTAATAGAAGTTGGTATTTTCCACGGCCTGGCCAGAAAGATAATCATGGGAACCGGGGAAAACTGTGCTGTCTATGGTCCGGATGAAAGTGGAAAGCTGCATGAGCTGGACTGAAATAACATCATGATTTCATATATGCATAGAATTAGAAAATAATAACAGAAATTTTTCAGATTGCATAAAGACGCGATAAAAATCCGTGATTTACTGGATTTTGAGCGGATGAATCAGTTTAAATTTCCAACCGTATATTTCAGTGTTCTTTGAAAAATTCTGCATTGATAATAAATTCTTCGCTCATAACGGTCCTTAAATAATAAATCCAAAATATTCGCATTAATCCTGACCAATAGTGCATATTTTATTATAAAATGTTTATATAAATTATTTTCTATAAGTTTTTAATTGATCTATGTTGTAGTTTATATCATTTATCTTCTTTGTAAGATCCTGTATTATCTCATCAAGTATCTCATTGAAGGCTTTAGAAAGTCTGTATCCATGAATGGGTCTTCCCTTACCCTCCTTTTTCATATTCCTTTTTGTGATCCATCCTTTTCTTCTGAGCCACTGCATTGCTATGGAAACTTCCGGTTGTCGGAGGCTGGTTTCTCTT
>JABEBX010017373.1_pt1 | contig 29446 bp, 23 predicted proteins | sample 7245971 | NCBI WGS metagenome assembly JABEBX01 (sample SAMN14506365, study PRJNA622280) | hot springs metagenome | biome: hot spring [ENVO:00000051]|acidic hot spring [ENVO:00002120]; feature: spring [ENVO:00000027]|sediment [ENVO:00002007]; material: sediment environment [ENVO:01001048]... | reverse complement strand
CCGCGCTGCGGTACACCCAGACATAGGCCCGGTGCGTCTTGCCCGTGCCGGGGGCCAGCTCGGCCACCGGGGTCTCGTCGGCATGCAGCACAGGCTGCGCCAACAGATGGTCTTTAAGGGCGGCGGCCAGCGGCTCAAGCCGCACCCCGCAGATCCCCACCCACTGCGCCATGGTCGAGCGCGGGATGTGCACGCCGCTGCGCCGGTCAATCTCTTCCTGCCGGTACAGCGGCAAGTGGTCATCGTGTTTGGCCAGTACCACCTGCGCCAGAAGGCCGGGACGGGAACGCCCTTGTCGATGATCTGCGGCGGCATGGCCGCTGCAAACACCGTCTGGCAGCAGGCGCAGGCGTACTTGCTACGGATGTGCCGGTGCACAAAGAAACGTGCCGGTTCGCAGTCAAGCTGCTCGCCGATCTCCTCGCCAATGCGTGTGAGGCGATGGCCCTGCGGGCACAGGCCCGATGCGATCTCATGGGGCGTACTTGCATCACGTCCTGGACCTCTGGCGACGCAGCCAGAAGGACCGGACGACCTGGGCGCGGATGGATCGCCTGGCCGCTGAATGGTTACCGCCACCCCACGTCCTTCATCCTTGGCCGGAAGAGCGACTGATCGTCAAGACACGAGGTAGGAGCCGTATGCCTTATTGATCTTTCCGTAAATCATGACAACCTCTGAGTCCGTCATGCGTTATGCCGATACTTGGCAAGCATTGGGTGCGAGACATGGCGACGAAGCGGTTGGACGAGACGGTACGGCGGCGCTTGCGGGCGGGGCGAATGCTGCTGGCGGGCAAGACGCCGGCAGAGGCTGCACACGCGGTGGGCGTAGCGCGCCAGACGGCATACACCTGGAAGGCGGTGCTCGATGAGGGCGGCATCGATGCGCTGAGCGCGATGCCTACGCGGGGGCGCCCAGCGCGACTGAACGAGTCGCAACTCCAGGCCCTGGGCCGCACGCTGCTGCAAAGCCCGACCGCGCATGGCTTTGGCACCGAGCTGTGGACGCTCAAGCGCGTGGGCGTGCTCATCGAGCGGCAGTACGGCGTCAAGTTCGGCCAGACGCAAATCTGGCGCATCCTCGGCGGTCTGGGCTTCTCGGTGCAGAAGCCCGAGCGCCGCGCCATTGAGCGCGACGAGGACGCTGTGCAGACCTGGAAGCGCCGCACCTGGCCCGGGCTCAAAAAAAAGCCAACCGCGAAGGCCGACTGATCGTCTTCATCGACGAGTCGGACCTGAGCGAGCGGCCCACCCGGGTGCGCATCTGGGCGCCCAAGGGGCAGACACCCATCATCCAGTTCCACTTCAACTGGACCCACATCTCGGTGATCGCCGGGTTGAGCCGCACGAACTGCCTGTTCAGGCTGCACGAGGGCTCGATCAAGAAATAGCAGCACGTCGCGTTCCTCAAGGCGCTGCGCGCGCACCTGAAGCGGCCGCTGCTGATCATCTGGGATGGGCTCAAAGCACACCGCAGCAAATTGGTGCGCGAGTACCTCGATTGCACCGGCGGCGAGATCCAGATGGCGTTCCTGCCGCCGTACTCGCCCTACCTCAACCCCGTGGAGTACTTGTGGGCCTGGCTCAAGCGGCACGCACTGGCCAACTTCTGTTCGGGTCAACCTCGATGAACTCAACGTCACCGCACGCAACAAGTTCAAGAGCGCGCAGCACCGTCCTTCGATCACGCCGCCTGCTGGGTTCAGGCTGGATTGTGGTGATGTCGCCATTTAGGGAAAGCTCAATAACTGGGCACGTACGGATCTGTGCGGGGGGTGCTGAGAAATCGGCATCCCTACCGCGATCACGAACACTATTTTCCTAAATTTGAGGACTTTCAAAGTTGTGAAGGGCAAAGTTACGTCAATGCGCGACTCGCAGTCGCGCAGACGCGGGTTCCTGCGAATACACAGAGGAATTCGATCCAACTTCTTAATGATTGCTCACTCACAGATGAAAAACGACTCTGAAGACTCAAAAAATTACTACCTGCAGCCTGATGCGCGGCTGCGTCTAGCCGACATCCTCGGCCTTGGCGGGCGAGCGCCCCTGCTTGGCATCAAACGAACAAAGTTTTACGAGTTAGTCGGAGAGGGCAAATTGCCTCGCCCGCAGAAAATCGGCAGGGCATCCCTCTGGCGGGTCGGCGATTTGCTGGCCGCGATGGACAGTTTGACCGTCGAATCCGAGAAAGACTGAGACATGTCCACCCGCCGCTTACCCTTACCGCAAAACTGGCGAGCCCTCGAGTCCCCGCGGGGGCAGTTCGACCGCGAGCGCCTGCCTGAGCCAACTGAGTATTACGCCCGTGAGCTGGGCAAACTCAAGGGTGCAGGCCCGTGGAAAACAGCCATTTGCCCATTCCACAAGGACACCAGCCCCAGCCTGAGCGTCAAGCTCGAAACCGGCGCTTTCCGTTGCTTTGCCTGTGGCGCATCCGGTGGCGATCTCATTGCCTTCATTCGCCAGCGCGATGGGCTGGGCTTTATCGAGGCCTGCAAGCGCCTGGGCTGCTGGGTGGAGAGTCAGCCATGAGCGCCGTTCTGGAGGCCACGGAAACACCGCAACAGGCGGCGCGCAGGTTGCTCGAGCCGGTGCTCAATAAAGGGTACAAGCCGACAGCGTTGCACACCTATAACGACGCGAGCGGGGAGCCGATCTTCTGGCGAATTCGCGCCGAGCATGCGAGCGAACCGAAATGGATTCGCCCCATGCACCAGGCCGCTGGCCGCTTCGTCATCGGTGAACCGCCCGCTCCGCACGGCGGCAAACCGATCTACCGCCTGCACGATCTGGCGCGGGCTCCCGATGCCGTGGTAATGGTTGTCGAGGGCGAAAAAGCCGCCGACGCCCTGGCGCACATTGGCGTGCTGGCGACAACATCGGGAAGTGCAACAAGCGCAGAGGCCGCCGATTGGACACCGCTCAAGGGCCGCCGCGTGATCGTGTGGCCTGACCATGACGAACCCGGCGCGCAGTATGGCCGGGACGTAACCGCCTGCCTGCTGGCGCTGGGTTGTGACGTGAGCATCATCGACGTGGCCGCGCTGAACCTGGCCGAAAAAGGCGACGCCGTGGATTGGCTGGAGTTGCATCCAGAGGCCGCCGCCGACGATGTGCTGGCGCTGCACACGGCACCAGCCGAGGCCCCGGCGGACGAATGGCCGGAGCCGCAACCGCTACCGGGAGAGCTGCCACCCGTGGACGCATTCGACCCGGCGCTGCTGCCCGATGCGATGCGCGCCTGGGTTATGGATATTGCCGAGCGCGTGAGTTGCCCCCCGGACTATGTGGGCGTTCCCGCGATGCTTGCCCTGGCCTGCGCCATTGGCCGAAAGATTGCCATTCGACCGCAGCGCAAAGCCAATTGGACGGTGATCCCGAACCTCTGGGGCTTGGTGATCGGCAGGCCCGGCATGATGAAAAGCCCAGCCATGTCACAAGCGACGGCACTACTCAAGCGACTGGCTGCACGCGCTCAGGATGAATACGACCGCGCCCTGGCTGACTGGAAGCGTGAGCAGAAACTGCGCGACTTGCAAGACGAAGCCGGAGAGAAAAAGGCGCGTGCGATGCTGGGGAAAGACCCGAGCGCAAAAGTGGATCATCTATTTGATGGCGGTGCGACTGACCCCGAACCAGCGTTACGGCGGTACACCACGGCAAACGCCACCCCTGAAGCACTGGCCGAACTTCTACGCCAGAACCCGCAGGGCCTGATGCTGGAGCGCGACGAGATCATGGGCCTGCTGCGAGACCTCGACCGCGATAGCAAGGCCGACCATCGGGCTTTTCTGCTGGAGGCCTGGGCTGGCGACGGTTCATTCACCGTCGACCGGATTGGCCGGGGTTTCAATCTGCACATCCCGGCCATGTGTCTATCTGTGATCGGCACCACCCAACCCAGCCGCATGCAGTCCTACATGAGCGATGCTTTGCATGGCGGCGCTGGCGACGATGGCCTGGTGCAGCGGTTCAGTATGGCGATCTGGCCGGATGCGACCGGCGAATGGCGCAACGTTGACCGATGGCCGGATGGCGACGCCAAAAAGGCAGCATGGGCCGTGTTCGACCGCCTGGACAAACTCAAGCCCAGCGACGTTCAGGCCGAGCAGGACACCGACCACGAAGGCAACCCGGACGGCATTCCCTACCTGAGACTGGCCGACGATGCGCTGGCGCTGTTCGTTGAATGGCGCACAGATCTTGAGGCCCGGCTGCGCAGCGGTGAGCTTCACCCGGCGATGGAATCGCACCTTGCGAAATACCGGAAGCTAGTCCCTGCGCTGGCGCTGATCGGCCACCTAGCCGACAACGGCACCGGGCCTATAACCGAGGCGGCGATGCTGCGCGCCCTGGGCTGGGCCGTCTACCTTGAATCGCACGCCCGGCGCATCTATGGCGGCGCATTGGCCCCGGAGGTTGACGCCGCCCGCGCCATTTTGCGACGCATCAAGCGCGGCGACCTGCCCCGCGATGGCTTCGGTAGCCGCGACGTGTGGCGACCGGGCTGGGCTGGGCTGACCGACCGCGATCTGGTAGCCGCCGCGCTGGCCTACTTGGTTGACATGGATTGGCTGCGCGCCGATCAGGTAAGGACTGAAGGGCGACCGGCAACCGTCTACGCCTTCAATCCGAGGGGCAAGCTATGAGCAACATCTACCTTGAGCGATTGCATGCGAAATCCCAAAAGGCATTGGTGACGGAACTGCCAAAACTGCCAAAAGGGGCTTATGACAGTTTTGGCAGTACCCGCACCAACCGCATTCACGAAATCGAGGCAGCAAACGACGCTGCCCTGGCCGACCTACTGCGCCAGCATGGCGGGTTCAGTGGAGTGCATTGGGATGAGTTGGTGCTGATCGACGCCACCACGTCGAGCGTGTGGATAGTTCAGCGTCCAGACCGCTTGCTGACCGTGCTATGCACGGTCGGGCCTATCCCGAAACCGGCGAGCTACAGCCTGGCATGGCCTGCAAGGTTCACCAGCCCGGAGCCGATAGACGAATCAGCGCCAGCCGCAGAGGAAGCTGCCGTCGTCATCGCCAAAGTCCGGCAATCGTGTTGGGTATGTCGCCACTTGGACACCAGCCCGAAACCGGCCTGCGCCAAAGGGCACTCGACGGCATGGCGATTACGCTGCAATGGGACACAGTTCCCTAGTCGTGTTGACCAGGCTGGAGGATGCAACGACGGAGACGAAACGCCATGAACCAAGAACAGATCGACGCTCTCGAGCGCGTGCATGAAGCGCTGGCCGGAATGACAACCGCCGAATTGCTGCGCTATTTGTCCGATCAGGAATTCCGCGATGAAGTGCGACGCCAGGCATCGGCGATACCCGCAGCAGAGACGCCTGAACCCGTTGCTGGTGCTGGTGCTGAGGCAGGAGGTGCAGCATGACAGCACGAACCAAAGCACTGCACACAAGTCGTTGAAATGCTGGAAGAACGCGCCACCGCCTCCCCCCCGCCTGGCGACCGCCGCCGACATACGCCGAGAGATGGCCGACTTATACCGGTCGCGGTAGGGACGGGGATTGCTCCCCGCCCCCCGCACAGATCCGTAGGTGCGGCGCTACCGCATACGGCTCCTGCCTTGAGTCATGACGTGAAGCGTTGATGCGGATACGGGTGGAGTACCCGCGCCCGCGGAAGGTAGCGCTCGACAAGGCGTGCGAACCGGGTCCATGACTAAGCCACGCTTCATTGAAAAGATGGGTTCACCAGCCGCTTACACTTGCGCAGATGGTTCGCATTGACGAGCTCGAGCAGCGCACCGACGCTCTAGTGCAGTGTTCCGTTCTGTTTGGAACTTAAACGAGCGTTGGCGCGAATGACCTTCTACAAGATGTCGCGTGCGTTCTTGGTCCAGATGAACGGCCACCAGAGCTGCATGTGGCGGAATCCACTATTTAGCACATGGCCAGCCCTGTGGGTAAGCTAGCGCCCTACCGTTGCGTGCGGGTAAGACCGGCGATAAGACCTTGCGAAACGGAAAAGAAAAAAGCCTAAGTAAATCAATCACTTAGGCTTTATAATTGGCGGAGTGGACGGGACTCGAACCCGCGACCCCCGGCGTGACAGGCCGGTATTCTAACCAACTGAACTACCACTCCATGCAGATTCGGTTTGTTGAATCTGGCGTCCCCTACGAGATTCGAACTCGTGTTATCGCCGTGAAAGGGCGGTGTCCTAGGCCTCTAGACGAAGGGGACTGAACCTTCAAATATTGCTTGAATTTACTTGGTGGAGGTAAGCGGGATCGAACCGCTGACCTCTTGCATGCCATGCAAGCGCTCTCCCAGCTGAGCTATACCCCCGAAAGCAAACCAGCATTCTATACCGATTTTTTCCATCGTTGCAAGCGCTATTTCGTTGAGCTTTTGGTGACCCGCTCAGTGACGCGCGGTCTCAGAAACCGGCGCATCCACAGGCGCGCCTGACACTTCAACGGCCTTGGCGGGAATTTCGTCTTCCAGGGCCACGGGAACGCGCTCAAGCGCCAGGTCTAAGACCTGATCAATCCATTTCACCGGGATGATGCTCAGGTTGGCTTTCACGTTTTCAGGCATCTCCTGCAGGTCCTTGACGTTTTCTTCGGGAATCAGCACCGTCTTGATCCCTCCTCGCAGCGCCGCGAGGAGTTTCTCCTTCAGGCCGCCGATTCCGAGCACCTCACCTCGCAGGGTGATTTCGCCGGTCATGGCAATTTCAGCCTTGACGGGAATGCCCGTCATCGCGGAGACGATCGCAGTCGTCATGGCAATACCGGCGCTCGGGCCATCCTTGGGCGTCGCGCCTTCGGGGACGTGAATGTGCAGATCGCGCTTCTCGAACAACTCGTCCTTGATGCCAAGGCGTCGTGAGCGAACCCGCACCACCGTGCGAGCGGCCTCGACCGATTCCTTCATCACATCGCCCAGAGATCCGGTGCGCAAAATGGCACCCTTTCCGGGCATAGCGGTAGCCTCGATGGTCAACAAATCGCCGCCGACTTCGGTCCAGGCCAAGCCCACCACCTGACCGACTTGATTCTGCTTTTCGGCGATGCCAAAGTTGAAACGCCTCACGCCGATGAAGTCGTGAAGGTTGTCTTCGGTGACCACAACCTGATCGGTGTAGGTTTTCAGCAAGCGTCCTTTGACGGCTTTGCGGCAGATGCGCGAAATCTCACGCTCCAACGAGCGCACCCCCGCCTCGCGCGTGTAGTAGCGAATCAGGCCTCGAATGGCGCTTTCCGTGACGTCGAGTTCGTCTTTCTCTACCCCGTTGTTCTTCATCTGCTTGGGCAGGAGATAGCGCTGGGCGATGCTGACCTTCTCATCCTCGGTGTAGCCGGCCAGACGAATGACCTCCATCCGGTCGAGCAGCGCCGGGGGAATGTTGAGCGAATTCGAGGTGGCGACGAACATCACATCGGACAGATCGAAATCAACCTCGACGTAGTGATCGCTGAAGGTGTGGTTCTGTTCGGGATCGAGCACCTCCAGCAAGGCAGAGGACGGATCGCCGCGGAAGTCCATGCCGAGCTTGTCCACCTCGTCGAGCAGGAACAGAGGGTTGCGAACCGCCACTTTGTTCAGGCTCTGCAGGATCTTGCCGGGCATGGCGCCGATGTAGGTGCGGCGATGGCCACGAATCTCGGCCTCGTCTCGCACGCCGCCCAAGGCCATGCGCACGAACTTGCGCCCGGTCGCGCGAGCGATGGATTGACCCAGCGAGGTCTTGCCCACTCCCGGAGGGCCGACCAGACAAAGAATCGGCGCCTTGACTTTGTCTACGCGCTGCTGAACCGCGAGATATTCCAGGATGCGTTCCTTGACCTTTTCGAGGCCGTAGTGATCTTCCTCCAGCACCGCCTCGGCAAATGCCAGATCGTGGCGCACCTTGCTCTTCTTGGACCAGGGCAGGCTGATCAGCACGTCGAGGTAGTTGCGCACCACCGTGGCTTCAGCCGACATCGGGGACATGAGCTTGAGTTTTTTGAGCTCGCCTTCGGCCTTCTTCTTGGCCTCTTTGGGCATGCGCGCAGCCTTGATCTTTTTCTCGATCTCTTCGATGTCCGCGCCGTCTTCGCCCTCGCCCAGTTCTTTCTGGATGGCCTTGACCTGTTCGTTCAGGTAGTACTCGCGCTGGCTTTTTTCCATCTGGCGGCGCACCCGACCACGGATGCGCTTTTCGACTTGAAGAATGCCGACTTCACGTTCGAGTTGTTCAAGCAAATTTTCCAGACGGGCATGCACGTCGTGCAGATCGAGCACAGACTGTTTCTGTTCCAGTTTGAGCGGAAGATGTGCTGCGATGGTGTCAGCCAGACGACCCGGATCGTCAATGCCGGAAATCGAGGTGAGAATTTCAGGCGGGATTTTTTTGTTCAGCTTCACATACTGGTCGAACTGCGCCACCACCGCGCGCCGCATCGCTTCGGATTCCGCGCTGGTTTCCGAGCTGGATTCGATAGGCACAGCTTCGCAGGCGAAATAGTCGCCGTTGTCTCGGATGTTCAGGGCGCTGGCCCGCTGCGCGCCTTCAACCAGCACCTTGACCGTGCCGTCGGGCAGCTTGAGCATCTGCAAAATGCTCGAAAGACAGCCCACATCGAACAAATCGTCGGGCTTGGGCTCATCTTTGGCCGCGGCCTTCTGCGCGACCAGCATGATCTGCTTGCCGCTTTCCATGGCCGATTCCAGCGCCTTGATCGACTTGGGACGCCCCACAAACAAGGGAATCACCATATGGGGAAAAACGACCACATCGCGCAAAGGCAGCAGCGGCAACGCAGTGAGGTCGGTGTTTTGCTCAGGGGTATCTGACATGTAGGTCACCCGAAAATAAGTTGGTGTGCAGATGGGGACTCAGGCTGAATTTACAAGCCGGCGATACTGGCGACCCCCTGCGCTTGCAACCGCCCGCTGGCTGTCGTCAGGCTCAGGACGCCTTCGCCGCATCCTGGTAGATGAGCAGCGGCTTGGCGCCTGCCGTGATCACGTTTTCATCAACGACGACACTCGCCACGCCTTGCGCATTAGGTAGGTCGAACATGAGGTCAAGCAACGCCTGCTCAACGATGGAGCGCAGCCCGCGCGCACCGGTCTTGCGCTCAAGCGCTTTGTGCGCAATCGCATCGAGTGCGGCCGGGCGAAACTCCAGCTTGATGCCATCCATCTCGAACAGCTTCTGGTACTGCTTGACCAGCGAATTCTTGGGCGCCGTGAGAATTTCGACCAGCGCGGGCTCGTCAAGTTCTTCGAGCGCAGCCACCACCGGCAGACGGCCCACCAGTTCGGGAATCAGGCCGAACTTGACGAGATCGTCCGGCTGAGCCTGAAGGAAAGTCTCCGAGACACTGCGCTCAGACTGAGTCTTGACCGTGGCCGAAAAACCGATGCCCGACTTCTCGGAACGATTGCGGATCACCTTTTCCAGACCGTCGAACGCCCCGCCGCAGATGAACAGAATATTGGTCGTATCGACCTGGATGAAATCTTGATTGGGATGCTTGCGCCCGCCTTGCGGCGGCACCGAGGCCATCGTGCCTTCGATGAGTTTGAGCAAAGCCTGCTGCACGCCCTCGCCCGACACATCCCGCGTGATGCTGGGGTTGTCCGATTTGCGGGAGATCTTGTCGATCTCGTCGATGTAGACGATGCCGCGCTGCGCCCGCTCGATTTCGTAGTTGCAGTTCTGCAGCAGCTTTTGAATGATGTTCTCAACGTCTTCGCCCACATAACCGGCTTCGGTCAGCGTCGTGGCGTCGGCGATCACGAAGGGCACGTTGAGCAACCGAGCCAGCGTCTGCGCCAGCAGTGTCTTGCCGGAACCCGTAGGGCCCACCAGAAGAATGTTGCTCTTGGCCAGCTCGACATCGCTGGTCTGGCCGATGTGCTTGAGCCGTTTGTAGTGGTTGTATACCGCGACGGCCAGAATGCGTTTGGCCGCCTCCTGCCCGATCACATACTGATCGAGAATGGCCTTGATTTCAGTCGGCGTCGGCAAATCGGAGTTCACCACCTTGCCATTGGCGTCCGTTGCAGTCACTTCATCGCGAATGATCTCGTTGCACAGGTCGATGCACTCATCGCAGATGAAGACCGAAGGGCCGGCGATGAGTTTCTTGACCTCGTGCTGGCTCTTTCCGCAGAACGAGCAGTACAGGGTCTTTTCACCGGAAGATGATTTTTTCTCAGCCATGGGCGTGTATCTACTTGGAGGGTGAGGATCAGGAGCGCTTGGAGATGACTTCGTCGATCAGGCCATAGTCCTTGGCCTCGTCGGCCGACATGAAAAAGTCGCGTTCCGTGTCGATGCCAATTTTTTCAAGGGTCTGGCCCGTGCGCTCGGCAAGAATGCCGTTGAGTCTTTCGCGCAGATAGAGAATTTCGCGCGCCTGAATCTCGATGTCCGTCGCCTGGCCCTGCGCTCCGCCAGAGGGTTGATGAATCATGATGCGCGAATTGGGCAGCGAGTAGCGCTTACCCTTTGCGCCAGCCGCCATCAGGAAGGCGCCCATGCTGGCGGCAATGCCGGTGCACAAGGTGGACACGTCGGGTTTGATGAACTGCATGGTGTCGAAAATCGCCATGCCGGCAGACACCGAGCCGCCGGGCGAATTGATATAGAGCGAAATATCCTTGTCGGGATTTTCCGACTCGAGAAAAAGCAATTGCGCCACGACCAGATTGGCCATCTGATCGTTGATGGGGCCGACCAGAAAAATCACCCGCTCGCGCAGCAGCCGCGAGTAAATGTCATAGGCGCGTTCACCGCGGCCGCTTTGCTCGATGACCATGGGCACCAGGCCCAGGTTTTGAATGTCAGTAGCGCTCATGGAAGAAAAAAACGTGAAGGTGGACACAGATTAGCACGCACTTTGCCCTGCCGATGCCAGCGTGCGGGATTTCCGCACCGGGTTTGCGGTGGGCGCAACAGCGTCCTTAAAACACAAAAGCCGCTGCACGCCTGGGCGCACAGCGGCTCTCAAGGAAACGTAGGGCCGCCCCAAGTTTCCTTGACCCCTGCCTGCGGGGGCGGGCTGGGCGCAGCCCGGCCCTGGGGCGCTCATCAGTATGACCAACGGGCTCAGTTCTGGCCCATCAGCTCATCGAAACCGAGCGATTTGTCCGTCGTCTGCGCCTGTGCGAAAACGAAGTCGGTCACGTTGTTTTCCATGACGATAGCTTCGGCCTGTGCCATGCGCTCCTGATCGGCGTAGTACCAGCGCACCAAATCCTGTGGCTGCTCGTAACTGGCGGCGAGTTCTTCGACGTAGGCACGCACCTGTTCGGGCTTGGCTTGCAGATCGTGGTGCTTGACCAACTCGGAAACGATCAGGCCCAGACGCACGCGGCGTTCAGCCTGCTCCTTGAACAGTTCGGGCGGCAGCGGAGCTTTGTCGGCATCTTTCATACCGCGCTCGGCCAGATCCTGACGGGCGCTGGCCATCAGCTCATTCACTTCGTTTTGCACCAGCGCGTTGGGCAGATCGACCGCAACGGCTTTTTGCAGCAGATCCATGACGGCCAGCTTGTTGCGCTGCGTCAGACGCGATTTGACTTCGCGGCTCAGGTTACTGCGGATATCGTCGCGCAGACGCTGCACGTCGCCATCTTCAACGCCCAAGGCCCGGGCGAAATCGGCATCGACTTCGGGCAGCAGCGGCCATTCGACCTGGGTGACTTTCAGGGTGAATTGCGCCGTCTTGCCGGCAACGGCGCGCCCCTGATAGTCCTCAGGGAAGTGCAGTTCGAAAATCTTGCTTTGCCCGGCTTGCAGCCCTTTGGTGGCGGCTTCGAACTCGGGCAGCATGCGGCCTTCGCCCTGAACGAAAGTGAAACCTTCGGCCTTGCCGCCTTCGAAAGCGGTGCCGTCGATGCGACCTTCAAAATCGACGGTGACGCGATCTCCGTCTTGCACTTCCAGCCCTTCGGACGTTTGACCGTTCGGCGCGGCTTCGCCACGCGTCACAAACTGGGTGCGCTGCTTGCGCAACACTTCGATGGTCTTGTCGATGGCGGCCTCGTCCACCTCGGCGGTCACGCGTTCGATAGCCTGGGTGGAGAGATCCGGGATCTGCACGTCGGGATAGACCTCGAACACAGCGTCGAACGCCATCACGTCCGCTTCGACCCCTTCGGTCTTGGGGCTGAATTCCGGCGCACCGGCCACGCGCAGACGGGCGCTGGTGGCGATGTCGTAAAACGCGTTGCCGATCTTGTCTTGCAGCACTTCCATCTCGACGGACGGCGCGTAGCGCTGCGTCACCATGGACATCGGCACTTTGCCCGGGCGGAAGCCGGGCAGGCGCAGCGTGCGGCTCAGATTCTTCAGGCGGGAATTGATTTCGTTCTGCACAGCGGCCTTGGGCACGGTCACGGTCACACGGCGCTGCAGTTTGTCCAGGGTTTCGACAGTCATGGGGAAAGTCCAGTGTTCAAAAAAGGGATCAAAGACCGCCAAGCCTGCGCTTGCCGGTTGGTGCGAGGGGGGGGACTCGAACCCCCACGCCCGTGAAGGCGTCAGGACCTAAACCTGGTGCGTCTACCAATTTCGCCACCCTCGCGGGGTGATCTGTCGCCAAAAACTTTACGCTCGCGCCTTATGTTTCAACTCGGTCTCAACTGGGGCTCACCTCGGAAGGCGGCTATTCAGTGCGGCCTATTCACTGCGGCATTGATTCTTGGGCAATCGGCTATTCTAGCTGCCTCCAGCCTGCCTGATGCAGTGCTCAACATGCCCCCGCCTCAAATCCCTGATTCCTGCGCCAAACCGCCCCCCGGCTCGTCGACTTATTACGCGCTGCAACGCTGCCCGCCCGCGCGCCGTGCGGCGCTGACGCTGTTGCTGGACGTGCATGTGCAGGTGCGCAGCATCGTCACCACGGTCAGCGACCCGGCTGTCGCACAAGCCAAGCTGGCCTGGTGGCATGCGCAGATGCTGGCGCTCGATCAAGATCGGGCAGAGCACCCTTCCCTGCGTGCTCTCGGGAGATGTTTTCGGGATCAGGGTCTGCGGCCACAGGCGCTGCTCGGCCTGATTGAAAGCGTGGACATCGACCTGCGACAGAACCGGTGGATGGATCGGGCCGCGCTCGTGCACTATTGCCGGGCGGGCAGCGGGCAGACGCTGCGCAATGCGGCAGCGCTGCTGGGGCTGACCGCACCCCCCGCCCTGGACGCAGCGGAGGAACTGGGCGTGGCGCTGAAAATGACCAGTCACATCCGGCATCTGGGGCGCGATGTCGCGCAGGGCCGGGTGTATCTGCCGCTCGATGCCCTGCAGCGGCACGGGGTCAAGGCGGTGGACTTGCAGCAGCGCGTGGTCAGCCCGCCCATTCGTGCCTTGCTGCAGGAACAAACCACACTGGCCCGCACGGCTTTGAGCACAGCTCGCGGCGCGCTCACACCCTACCCTGCCGCACAGACCGCACCTCTACTGGCTCTGGGCGCCATGACGGAGGCGCTGCTGATCGAAATCGAGCGGGCCGACTTTGCGGTACTACACCAGCGCATCAGCCTGACGCCATTGCGCAAGCTCTGGATCAGCCGCACCAGCACCTTACGGCGCAGAAATTAGCCGTTCAAGCCCGCTCAAGTTCGGCACGCAAGGCGCGGTATTCGTCGAGCGCTTCGGGATTGGCCAGCGCCGAGACGTTTTTCACCGGGTCGCCGTGAATCAGGTTGCGCACCGCGATTTCCACAATCTTGTTGCTCTTGGTGCGCGGAATATCGTGCACCTGCACGATCCGCGCGGGCACATGGCGCGGCGTGGTGTTGTTGCGAATCTCACGCTTGATCGCGTCGATCAGCGCCTCGTCGAGCACCAAGCCGTCGCGCAGACGCACGAACAGCACCACGCGCACATCGCCGTAAGTACCGGGTGGCCAGTTCTGGCCGATCACGATCGATTCGAGCACCGCGTCGATGCGCTCGACCTGGCGGTAAATCTCCGCCGTGCCGATGCGCACGCCGCCGGGATTGAGCGTTGCATCCGAGCGGCCAAAAATGATGTAGCCGCCATGCGACGTGCGCTGAATGTAGTCGCCATGCCACCATACATTCGGGAACTGCGCGAAGTAGGCGTCAAAGTATTTTTGGGCGCCTTTTTCCAGACTGCCGTCCACCAGAAAACCCAGCGGCATGGAGGGAAAGGGCTTGGTGCAGACCAACTCGCCTTTTTGCCCGTCCGGCAAAGGCTTGCCGTCGTCGCCTGCCACGATCACGGCCATGCCCAGAGCGCAGGCCTGAATCTCGCCGCGCCAGACCGGGTTCATGGGCGACCCGGCGATGAAACAGGCCACCAGATCGGTGCCGCCCGACAGGGAACTGAGGCAGATGTCGGCCTTCACCTTGCCGTAGATGTAGTCGAAGCCTTCGGGCGCCAGCGGCGAGCCGGTCGACATGAGGGTGCGAAGATCGGTGAGGCGGTGGGTGTGCATCGGCGCGATGCCCGACTTGCCCAGCGCCTCGATGAACTTGGCCGAGGTGCCGAGATGCGTGAAGCCCACCGCATCGGCGTAGTCGAACAGAATGGCGTTGTCGCGCACACCGGGCGAGCCGTCGTAAAGGCAAACCGTCGCCCCCTGGCTGAGCGCAGACATCAGCCAATTCCACATCATCCAGCCGCAAGTGGTGAAAAAGAACACGCGGTCTTCGGGATGAATATCGGCCTGCAACCGCATCTCGGCCAGATGCTTGAGCAGCACCCCGCCCGCGCGGTGCACGATGCATTTCGGCGCCCCGGTGGTGCCGCTCGAATACAGGATGTAGACCGGATGATCGAAGGGCTGCGCCGCATATTGCACCGCCTGCGGGGTGAATGGCACGAGCGCATCCTCCCACACCTGAGCGTCGGCAATCGGCGCAACGCTCAAGCTTTGCCCGCGCGCCTGCGCCACATAGGGCACGACGACGGTTTTCACCAGCGAGGGCAATTGCGGCACGAGTTCGGCCAGCTTCTGCAGGTTGGAAAAGGTTTTGCCGTTGTAGAAATAGCCGTCGCAGGCGATCAGCACCTTGGGCAGGGTCTGGCCGAAACGATCGAGCACGCCTTGCACCCCGAAGTCGGGCGAGGCGGAGGTGAAGGTGGCGCCTAGGCTGGTGGCCGCGAGCATGGCAATCACCGTCTCGGGCATATTGGGCATATAGGCTGCCACCCGGTCTCCGGGCTGGACGCCCCAATGCTTCAAGGCTTGCTGCAGCCGAGAGACTTCGGCGTGCAATTCGCGCCAGCTCAGGCGGCGTTGCACCTGATCTTCGCCCCAGAAATGCAGCGCAATGGCATCGTCATTGCGGCGCAGCAGGTTCTGGGCGAAGTTGAGGCGGGCGTCCGGGAAGAATCGCGCACCGGGCATGCGCTCGGCGTCGATCAGCACCCGCTCGCCTTTGTGCTCGGCGATCACGCCGGAGGTCTCCCACACCGCGTCCCAGAAATGGGCCTGCTCGGCGATCGACCAATCGAGCAAGTCTTGGTAAGTCTGCAAATGCAGGCCGTGGCGCTCATTTACCCAATGACGAAAGGCCTCGACGTGCGAAGCGGCGATGCGCTGCGGCGAGGGCAACCAAAGCGGCTGGTTGGTTTCGGAATCTGGCATGACGCAATCTCTCGAATAGAGGTCAGTTTGAGTCGGCATGCTGCGTGAGCAATTCGCGCAGCCTATCGGGCAAGGGCGCGCTCTTGCGCCGCGGAAAATCCACCCAGACCACGCGCGAACCGCCACTGGCGTAGATCGTGTCGGGATCGTCGGTGCGGCTGAGCAAGGTGTAGGTGTCGAAGCTGGTACGCCCCACATCGGTGGTGTAGAGCCGCGCCAGCACCTCGCCCGGATACTTCAATTCGATCTGAAAATTGCAGAACGCGTTGACGATCACCGGTCCCAGCCCTGCGGGGTTGGCGGGTACGCCGGTTTCGCGCAGCCACTCCAGGCGGATGATTTCCATGTAGCGGAAATAGATCGTGTTGTTCACATGGCCCATCACATCCATATCGCCCCAGCGTATGGGCAGGGTCAGGGTGTGAACCAGTTGTTTTTGTTCAGGGATTTCGAATCGCATCGGACTTTTCCTCAAATGCCAAAGCCATCATCAGCCGTCAGGATGGCGCCGTTGACCAGGCTGCTTTGCCCGCTGGCGAGCATGACCAGCATGGCGTCGAGATCTTCGGGCTTGCCCAGGCGTTTGCGCGGCAGCATCTGCATCAGACGCTGGCCCGCCTCGGTCTGCCAGTGATGGTGGTTCATCTCGGTATCGATATAGCCGGGACAGATGGCGTTGACATTGATGCCGTACTTGCCCCACTCCACCGCCATCGCCCGCGTCATGTGAATCACGGCGGCCTTGCTCATGGCATAGACCCCCAGCTTGGGTATCACCCGCAGCCCGGCCACCGAGGCCACGTTGATGATGCGCCCACCGGCCCAGGTGCCCGGCGTCACGCCCAGCGAACGCGCCACCATGCGCCGCGCCACTTCCTGCGCCACAAAAAAGGCTCCGCGCACATTGGTGCCGAAAACATCATCGAAATCTTCCGGTGTGGCGTCGAGCAGCTTTTGCTGCGCAGAGATGCCCGCGTTGTTCACCAGTATGTCGATCGGCCCCATCTCAGTTTCGGCATGCGCCACCGCCGCGCGAATGCTGGCGGTATCGGTGACATCGAGTTCGACCACATGGGCGTCGCCCCCCTGCCCTTCGATGCGGGCCCGCAGTTCCTTGAGCCGCTCCATGCGCCGACCGCTGAGCACCACGGCGGCCCCCGCCTGCGCCAGTACCTCGGCAAATCGCCAGCCGAGCCCGCTCGATGCCCCGGTGACCAGGGCGACGCGGCCCGAAAGTTCGATGGTGTATGCCATGTCTATCCTTGAGAATAAAGCGCAGCAGGCCGTCAGTCGATTCCTGGCTGACTGCCTTGCGCTGATGACACAATGGTAGAGGCAGCCGAGATGCGCGTCGGCTCGACCGTGGCTAAGTCTGCAGTGCAACAATCTCGCCACGCCTCCACCATCCCGCAACCGCGCCCCAGATCAACCATGCAACAGCGACAGCCCAGCCTGCTTCAGCGTTATCTGCAATGGGAAGAAGGCTTGACCCTTGCGGCCAATCGTTTGAGTCGGCAGGCCTGGGTGCGCCGCTTCTTTTCCGCCATCAGCCGCCTTGGTAACGGCTGGGGCTGGGCGGCCATTTTGTGTTTGCTGCTCTGGCTCGATGGGCGCGAGGCGATCTCGCCGATTCTCTGGTTGATCGTGACCACGTTCATCGGCACCGGCCTGTACTGGTCGATCAAGCGTCTGGCGGCCCGTCCGCGCCCGAGCGAACATTGCCATCGCATCGTGCTCAGCGAACCCCCGCTCGATCAGTTCAGCTTTCCCTCCGGCCACACCCTGCATGCGGTGAACTTCACCCTGCAGATCCTGTTTTTCGCCCCGATACTGGGCTGGATCGCCGTGCCGTTTGCCCTGTTGATCGCTGCGTCGCGGCTGATTCTGGGGCTGCATTACCTCTCCGATGTCCTCGTCGGCGCGGTGCTCGGCATGCTGCTCGCCACCTTCGCCCTGGCCTTGCGAATTTCCGTGATGTGAACAGGCCCGGGGGCCGAAACAGCGCGGCGCCCGCCCGCTTTGTCGATAATGGCGATATGTCCGAACGCATCATTCCCATCGTCGACCATCATTACGCGACAAGCGTGCCGTCCGTCCCTGCCGACACCGGCAGTACGCCGCAGCAGCCGACCGACCGTTTTCACCGCCCTCTGCACGATTTGCGGATCTCGGTGACCGACCGCTGCAACTTTCGCTGCACCTACTGCATGCCGAAAGAGATATTCGACAAACACTATGAATTCCTGTCGCATGCCGACTTGCTGAGCTTCGAGGAAATCACCCGCGCGGCCCGGATTTTCATGTCTCTGGGCGTGCGCAAAATCCGGCTCACTGGCGGTGAACCGCTGCTGCGCAAAAACCTCGAACGACTGGTGGAGATGCTGCACGGCCTGCGCACCCCGGAGGGTCTGGCGCCCGAACTGACGCTGACGACCAACGGCTCCATCCTCGCCCGCAAGGCGACCTTGCTCAAGGAGGCGGGGCTCGATCGCGTCACCGTCAGCCTCGACGCGCTGGATGATGTGGCCTTCCGTCAGATGAACGATGTCGACTTCCCCGTGGCCGAAGTGCTGCGGGGCATCGACGCGGCCCTGGCCGCGGGCCTCGGGCCGGTGAAAGTCAACATGGTGGTCAAGCGCGGCACCAACGACGCGCAGATACTGCCGATGGCCGAACATTTCCGCGGCACCGGCGTAGTGCTGCGTTTCATCGAATACATGGATGTGGGCAACACCAACGGCTGGCGCATGGACGAAGTGCTGCCGTCGCAACAGGTCATCGACCGCATTCACGCCGTCCATGCGCTGCACCCGCTGGAGCCGCACAGCGCCGGCGAAACCGCCCAGCGCTGGGCCTATGACGATGGCGCAGGTGAGATCGGCGTGATTTCCAGCGTGACCCGCGCCTTTTGCGGCGACTGCAACCGCGCCCGGCTGTCGATGGAAGGCAAGCTCTACCTCTGCCTGTTCGCCACCCACGGCCACGACGTGCGCGCCCTGCTGCGCGGCGAGCCGCGCAGCGGCCTGGCCCCGGTCAGCGACGAGCAGCTGCGCGCCGCGCTGGCGCAGGTCTGGACGGCGCGCGATGACCGATATTCCCTGTTGCGCGGCACGGCGGCAGGCCTGGCCCAGCGCGCCGAGCGCAGGGTTGAGATGTCTTACATCGGCGGCTGAAAGCGGCCATGTGCGGCATTGCGGGTCGCCTGAACTGGAACGCGCCCATCGATCCCGCGCAGCTTGCCGCGATGATCGGCCAGCTGCATCACCGCGGGCCTGATCAGCAGGGGTTCTACAACAAAGGACCGATCGGTCTGGCCCACGCCCGCCTGAGCATCATCGATCTGTCCGGCGGCGACCAGCCGATGTGCAACGAAGACGGCACGGTGTGGGTGGTCTTCAACGGCGAGATTTTCAATTACATCGAGCTGCGCGCCGAGCTGCAGCGCCGCGGCCACCGCTTCGCCACGCAGTCCGATACCGAAGTGCTGGTGCACCTGTATGAAGACCACGGCGATGCGCTGGTCGATCAGCTCAACGGCCAGTTCGCCTTCGCCCTGTGGGACGTGCCGCGTCAGCGCCTGCTGCTGGCCCGCGACCGCACCGGCATCCGGCCGCTGTTTCACACTCGCGTGCCGGGCGGTCTGGCTTTTGCCTCCGAGGTCAAGGCCTTGTTCGCCCTGCCCGAAGTGCCGCGCCGTCTGGATGCGAAAGCGCTGGGCGAAGTCTTCACCTACTGGGCGCCCCTGCCGCCGCACGCCGTATTCGAGGGCATCGAGTCTCTGCCGCCCGGCCATGTGATGTCGGTCGACGCACGCGGCACGCAGACGCGCCGCTATTGGGATTGGAGCTTTCCCCCAGCCCCGATCGAAGACGAGCGCTCGGCCGCCGCCTGCGCCGACGAGCTGCGCGACCTGCTGATCGACGCGGTGCGGCTGCAACTGCGCGCCGATGTGCCCGTGGCCGCCTATCTCAGCGGCGGCCTCGATTCTTCCATCGTCACCACCCTGATCCGCCACTACACCGACACGCCGCTGCGCACTTTTTCCCTCACTTTCGACGACGCCGAATTCGACGAAAGCCCCTGGCAGCAGCAACTCGTGCGCCACCTGGGCACCGATCACACCACGGTGCACTGCACCCGCGCCGACATCGCCGCCGCCTTCCCGCGCACCATCGCCCACACTGAGACGCCCATCGTGCGTACGGCCCCCGCGCCCATGATGCTGCTGGCCGCAGGGGTGCGCGCCGCGGGCTACAAGGTGGCGCTCACCGGCGAAGGCGCCGACGAAGTCTTCGGCGGCTACGACCTGTTCAAAGAGGCCCGGGTGCGCCGCTTCATGGCCCGGCAGCCCGCATCGCGCTGGCGCCCTCGCCTGCTCGAACGCCTCTACCCCTATCTCAAACACTCCCCGGCCGCCGGCCGCGCGATGACCGAGCGTTTTTTCCGCGAAGGCGAAGCGCATTTCCGCGAGCCCTGGTTCGCCCACCTGCCGCGCTGGACCACCACGCGGCGCATCACCGGCTTTCTGTCACCCGAATGGCGCGCCGCAGCCACGGCGGCCGACCCCATCGCCACCCTCGCCGCGCAACTCCCCGCCGACATCTCGCGCTGGGAGCCGCTCTGCCAGGATCAGTACATCGAGGCGCACACCCTGATGTCGGGCTATCTGCTGTGTTCGCAGGGCGATCGCATGGCCATGGCGCAGTCCATCGAGACCCGTTTTCCCTTCCTCGATCACCGGCTGATCGCCTTCGCCAGCCAGCTTCCTCCGCGCTACAAACTCATGGGACTGGTGGAGAAATACCTGCTCAAACGCAGCATGGACGGCCTGCTGCCCGACGCGCTGCGCCATCGCACCAAGCAACCTTACCGCGCGCCCGACAGCCAGAGTTTTTTTCACAATGGCGAACCCGTCGATTACGTGGCCGACCTGTTCGGCGCGGCGCGCCTCAAAGAGGCGGGCTACTTCGACCCCCAGGCGGCGATTCGCCTGTTCGACAAGGCACGCGCTGGAAAAGTCATCGGCTTTGGTGACAATATGGCCTTTGTCGGCATGCTCTCCACCCTGCTTCTGCACGACCAGTTCATCCGGCGCTGACCCTTCGCAAACCCGCGCTCCCCCATGACCGCAGCACCGTCCAGTTACGCCGCGTTGCCCGCCGATCTGCAGACTGATCGCAGCACCATCGTGTCGCTCTGGGTGACCAATCTCGGGCACCCAGAACGTCGCCAGGACAAATACGATTGGTTCTACCTGCGCAATCCGGCCGGTTTGCCGCAGATGTTGCTCGCCCATTCTCCGGCCGAAAACGGAACAGCCGTGGGCGTCATCGGCCTTGCAACCCGGCAGATGCGTTTGGCTGGCCAAGCCTTGAACGCGGGACTTCTGGCTGACTTCGGCGTGACGGCGGAACATCGCACGTTGTATCCGGCGATGCTGCTGCAAACGTCGCTGCGCGATCGTTTTTTGCCGCAGTGCGGGCTGATCTACGGCTTTCCCAACCCGAAGTCGGAACCCGTGGTCAAGCGCCTGGGCTACAAGGTGGCGGGGCGCATGGTGCGCTACGTTCGCGTGCTGCGCAGCGCCAACTATCTGCCCGCGCAAATCCCCCACTTGGTGCGCCGCGCCGTCGGGCGCACCGCAGACTGGTGGCGGCATACCCTGCGCAGAACCCGGTACACCCACGACTTTCGTGGCCGACGGGCTCAATGGATGGACCAGCCCGATGCCCGCTTCGATGCGCTGTGGGCCGCGCAGAAAGACCCGGCCTTGCTCATCGGCGTGCGTGATCGCCGTTACCTGGCCTGGCGTTTCGAGCCGAAGCCCTGGAGAAAATTCCGCTTCCTGACCTTGAGCGCCCAAAACGACGGGCTCATCGGCTATGCCGTCTGTGAGGTCGTCGGCAAGGTGTTGCATGTGCGCGATCTGCTCTGTCACCCAGAACATCCGGACAGCCTGAATTTGCTCTTTGACACCCTGTTTCGCGACGCCTATGCCGACGGTCGCAGCAGCGTATCGTTTGAATTCCTCGGCCCTGCCGACATCCAGAGCAAGCTGCATCAGTTGGGCATGTTGGCGCGTGATGCCCGCAATGTGTTCTGCACCATGGCACCCGAACAAGCCCAGGCGCTTGAGCAGGCGCAGTGGTATCTCACCAGCGCCGACGAAGATTATTGAGCCGTATCGCGCAGGCCGCTGCAACCGCCCGCACAGAGAAAACTTTGGTCACACGCACGGCACACTCCACACCCAATCCCACGGAACTGTCTGCTCATGTTGAGCACTCACTCTTCATGACTTGTGCGCTTTGGGCGCTCTTGAAGGAGAGAGAAGATGTCTCTGGCTGAACTGGTGCTCTACCTCTTGGCGATAGGCGTGATCGGGCTCGGCGTCGGGCTGCTGGTGCAGTTCTGGCGTGAGGCGCGCTCGACGCCCCGCGATTCATCCCTGTGAACTCACAGATTTAACTCACAGATTTTCCGCACCCAGGGCCTTGGCCCGTTCGCGAGTTTGCGCGAGTTTTTTGGGATCGGCAGGTACGGTTGTATTCCAGCCCTGCAGATGAGAGGTCAGCAGACGGCTGAAACCCTGCGCCCAGTGCGTCTCGGCGTTCAGGCAGTCGATGTAATGAAAGACCTTGCCGCCACTGGACAGAAACGCTTCCTTGCCCTCCATGGCGATTTCTTCCAGCGTTTCCAGGCAATCGACGCTGAAGCCCGGGCAGGTCACATCGACACGAGCCACACCCTCTTTGGCCAGTTGGCGCAAGGTGGGTTCGGTGTAGGGCTGCAGCCACTCCTGCTTGCCGAAGCGCGACTGAAACGTCACCGCGTAATCAGCAGCGGCCAACCCCAGGCGCTCGGCGAGCAGGCGCCCGGTCTTGTGGCACTCGCAGTGGTACGGATCGCCCAGCTTGAGCGTGCGCGCCGGCATGCCGTGAAAGCTCATGACGAATTTGTCAGGCCGACCCTGCTGCTGCCAGTGCGCCTCGATTTTTCGCGCCAGGGCCTCGATGTAAAGCGGCTCGTCGTGAAAGTGATTGAGCACCCGGAGTTCGGGCATGCGCCGGCTGCGCCGCATCCAGGCCGTCACTGCGTCCAGCGTGGAGGCCGTGGTTGCCGCGCAATATTGCGGATAGAGCGGCACCAGCAGGATGCGGGTGACGTTTTGCTTGGCCATCTCGTCGAGCACACTGGCCACAGACGGGTTGCCGTAGCGCATGGCATAACGCACTTGCACATGCTGGCCCAGCCGAGTCATTTCGGCCGCAACAGCTTGCGTGAGGTCGGCCGTGCCCGTCTGAAGAGGCGAGCCGCGCTCGGTCCAGACCGAGGCGTACTTGGCAGCAGATTTGGAGGAACGAATCGGCAGAATGATGCCGTTGAGGATCAACCACCAAACCGGCTTGGGAATTTCGACCACCCGAGGGTCGCTGAGAAACTCACCGAGGTAGCGACGCAAGGCCGATGCCGTCGGTGCATCGGGCGTGCCCAGATTGACGAGAAGGATGGCAGTTTTCGGTGCGGAACCGTGCGAATACGCCGTAGGGTCGGACAAGGGCATGAGAACCTGAGTTCAGTGAGGATGGATCTGGAACATCACCGTGGGCGCGGTCGGGTCGGACGGCTTGGCGCCTAGGGTAATTTCGCCTTGGCCATGCAGCACGCACTCGTTGCGCCGCAAGGCCAGCGTGGTGTCATTGCCCGTGTAGCGCACCCAGGTGCCGTTGCTGCTGAGGTCAGTCAGCATGAAATAGCTTCCGCGCCAGTCGATGCGCGCGTGCTGGCGCGATACCCGCAGATCGTTGACCGGAAAGTCTGCACCGTTCGTGCGCCCGATCACGATGGGCATCTGATCGGCGGCATAGTCCACGCTGGTATCAAGCCAGGCGAGATTGAGCAACTGGCTGCTGTAGTCGATGCGCGAGGGCACTTGCGGCATGGTCTGGCCCATGTCGACCTGCGCTTCCCAATCGACCTGATGCACCGGAACCGGCACGTCGTAGCCGCGCAGAAAAATGGCGCCGAGGCTGCGCAGGCGGGCCAGCAACTCCAGCGGCAGCGCTTCCATGACGGCGTCGCCGATGAGAATTTGGCCGGTTCCAGCGGAGTCGGACAGGCGCGAGGCCGCATTGACCGGATCGCCAAAACAATCGCCTGGCGCCAGCACGACCACCCCACGGGCGATGCCGATCTTGAGAGGTAGTTTTTGCCGGGCGCCACTGGCATCGACCGCGCCTGAGGTGGAGCAGGTGCGCTGAATGTCGATGCAGGCGTTGAGCGCTGGGGTGTTGTGCTCGAAGGTGGCGAGTATGCCGTCCCCCAGCGTTTTCACCACATCGCCGCCCGCCGCCTTGAAGCTGCGGGCCATGTTCGACACGACCTGAGTGACCAGCGCCGTGGCTTCGGTATTGCCAAGAGATTGGAACAATGCCGTGCTGCCGACGACATCGGCAAACACGATGGTGCGGACAGCCGTTTTTCGCGCGTTGGTCATGCCCGAAGTCTAGCGTGTGCTCCTGTCCGCCGCGTGGCGGGCAGGAGCATCCGGATCAAAGCGTGTCGAGAAAGCTGCGCAGCTTGTCCGAGCGAGTGGGGTGCTTGAGCTTGCGCAGCGCCTTGGCCTCGATCTGGCGGATGCGCTCGCGGGTGACGTCGAACTGTTTTCCCACTTCTTCGAGCGTGTGGTCGTTGGCCATCTCGATGCCGAAGCGCATGCGCAGCACCTTGGCCTCGCGCGGCGTGAGCGAATCGAGAATCTCCTTGACCACGTCGCGCAAACCTGCCTGCATCGCCGCTTCGGTCGGCGCCAGCGTGCCCGAGTCTTCGATGAAATCGCCCAGGTGTGAATCGTCATCGTCGCCGATGGGCGTTTCCATGGAGATCGGCTCGCGCGCGATCTTGAGGATCTTGCGCACCTTGTCCTCGGGCATTTCCATCTTCTCGGCCAGCACGGCGGCGTCGGGCTCGGTGCCCGTCTCCTGCAGATGTTGACGCGAGATGCGGTTGACCTTGTTGATGGTCTCGATCATGTGCACCGGAATCCGGATGGTGCGCGCCTGATCGGCAATCGAGCGGGTAATGGCCTGACGGATCCACCAAGTGGCGTAGGTCGAGAATTTGTAGCCGCGCCGGTATTCAAACTTGTCCACCGCCTTCATCAGGCCGACGTTGCCCTCCTGAATCAGGTCGAGGAACTGCAGGCCGCGGTTGGTGTACTTTTTCGCGATGGAGATGACCAGACGAAGGTTGGCCTCGATCATTTCGCGCTTGGCTTCACGCGCAGCCTGCTCGCCCAGGCTCATCTGGGTGTTGATTTCCTTGAGGTCGTCGAGCGGCACCACGACCCGGGTCTGGATGTCGATGAGCTTTTGCTGCAGCTCCTTGATGGCCGGCACATTGCGGCTGAGGATGACGGAATACGGCTTGCCAGAAGCCACATGCTTGTCCACCCACTTCAGATCGAGCTGATGACCGGGGAAGGACTTGATGAACTCCTCCTGCGGCATACCGCAGCGATCCACCGCATAGCGCCGAATCTCACGCTCGTAGCGCCGCACTTCGTCCACCTGGGCACGCAGCAGATTGCAGAGCTTTTCGACGGTCCGCGCGGTGAAGCGCACTTCCATCAGCGCGGCGGAAATCGCCTCCTGCGCCTTCAAATAGCTGGCAGAACGGTAGCCGTCCTTGTCGTAGGCGCGGCGCATTTTCATGAAGGCGTCGTGCACGTCGGCAAAGGCTTCCAAGGCCTTGCCCTTGAGTTCTTCGAGCTTCATGGAGGTGGCGCCGGCGCCACCGTCCTCGTCTTCTTCGCCGCTCTCGTCGAGCGAGTAGTCGACGTCTTCTTCGGCCACGTAGTCGTCGGATTCGTCGTCCGACACCATGCCGTCCACCACTTCATCGACCGGCAATTCACCGTGATGAATACGCGCGGCCATGGCCAGAATCTCGGCCACTGTCGAGGGCGAAGCCGAAATGGCCAGCATCATCTGGCGCAGGCCGTCTTCAATGCGCTTGGCGATAACGATTTCGCCTTCTCGCGTGAGCAGCTCCACGGTGCCCATTTCGCGCATATACATGCGCACCGGGTCGGTGGTGCGGCCGAATTCAGAGTCGACGTTGGACAGCGCCGCTTCGGCTTCTTCCTCCGCTTCCTCTTCGCTCGACGCGGTCGGGCCGTGCTGGTTGAGCAGCAGGGTTTGCGCATCAGGCGTGGTTTCGTACACCGCGATGCCCACGTCGTTGAGCATGGAAACAATGGTTTCCATCAACTCGGGATCGGCCAGATTGTCCGGAATGTGATCGTTGATTTCCCCGTAGGTCAGGAACCCGCGGGTCTTGCCCATTTTGATCAGGCTCTTGAGTCGAGCGCGCCGACGGCCCAACTCTTCATCGGTGATGTTGGAGTCGTCGTAGCCGAATTCCTTGAGCAGTTGCTTCTCACGGGCGCGCGAGGCCTTGCGTGTCTTGGGCACTGGCGCGGCGGCTACTTCTTCCACCACCTCGACTTCGGCGACTTCGGCATCGACCTCGACCGCTTCGACCTCTTCACTCAGGTCATCCGACAAATCATCGGTCGGCTCTTCCGCCTTGCTCTTGCGGCCGCGGCGCGCGGCAGACGTATCGGCCTCGGCCGTCACAACGCCCGCCTTGGGCGGACGACCCCGCTTGGGCGCTGGGCTGGTAACCGATGCCGCCGACTTGGTCGCTGCCTTGACCGCATTGACCTCCACAGCGCCCCCTTCTTTTGCCGCCACACGATGGACCTTGCCACGCGGCGCGTCCACAACGGGACGCACCTCGGCGGGACTCACCTCGACGACTGAGGTCTCTTTGCGGGATGCGCCCCGCGGAGTGGGAGTCTGCGTTTTGGATGATGCTTTTGTCATGGTGGACCTCAACCGACCGTTGGTTCGGAAGGAAATATAGAAGGGGGATTGCTAACAGTATGTAGGGTGAATCGCCAAAATTCAAAGAGCCCGAGCGAAACGGCCATATCGCACCAAGCCCGCACGGCAAGGGCACTATCGAGCCGAATCAGCAAACGTCTTGGCAGCTCCAAGAAGGTTTAATCGCTTTGACCCGCATCGCTTCGACCCAAATTCGTGGCCTCGGTTCGATTGGGTTTTCCTTGATGACCGCGCCCCCACGGCGCTTATGCCTTGCTGCCGAAACCAATGCCCCTGAACCTGCGCCCCTGAACTTATGCCCGGTAGTCTGTTTTGGCAGATATCACCCCAGAGTGGTGGATTTTACAAAAAACCGAGCATTGTCTGCCTGTGCGCCAAAACCGTCAACCTCGCTGCGCTTGGTCGATCTCTTTGAGTCGTAGCGCCAGACTGCGGTATTCCGTGCGGTCGGCGTCTGCCACCAGGCCACCGGCAACCAGTTCGTCTTGCCGTCTTTTCAGCGCGGCGCGCTCCAGGCGCGACAGAATGGCCAGCAAATCCTGTTTGGCTGCGGCTTCGTCCAGTTCCAGCGGGTCTGGCGACTCGGCCAGCACCTCCTCAGGCGCGTGCCCGGCCGCGCGCAAGGCTTCCCACAGCGCTGCGGCAGACAGTTCGGGCTGATCTTCCAGAATGGATTCGAGCGTCAGCACCAGCCCCTGCAGCGGCCCGGGCTCCAGCGAGAGCAGCGCATGCTGCGCCGGATTGATGCTCCACCACAACTCGGGTTGCGACAGCAGCAAAGGAAGCAATTGCCGCAGGGGATCTTTCGGCACTGCGGCAAAGGCCCGCAGCGCCTCGCGACCGCCGCGCACGCGCGGCGCCGTCTTCATGCCACGCATGCCGAACGACTCCACCGGAGCGGATAGCTTGCGCGAGGGCGAAGACAGGCGAAGCACCTCACGCAACTCGGTGGCGGGCATCTCCAGGCGGCGTGCCAGATCGGCCACCAACTGACCGAGCAAAGCGGGCGCCGTGATTTGCGACAACAACGGCCCGGCCTCGTGGATGGCCTGCGCGCGCCCCTCGGCGGTGGTCATCGCCACGCCATCGAACAGGCTGGAAAACAGAAATTCCGACAAGGGCTGCGCCCGGCCGATCTCGCGCTCGAAAGCTTCCGCGCCTTTTTCGCGCACATAAGAATCCGGATCGTGCTCGGCGGGCAGGAACAGGAACTTCACCACCCGCGTATCGCTGAGCAGAGGCAGGGCCTGCTCCATCGCCCGGCGCGCGGCGCGGCGGCCCGCGGTATCGCCGTCGAAGCTGAACACCACCTGGCCGGTATGCCGAAACAGCTTTTGCAGTTGCTGTGCCGTACAGGCGGTACCCAGCGTGGCCACGGCCTGTTCCACCCCGAATTGGGCGAGCGCCACGACGTCCATATAGCCTTCGACCACCAGCGCATAACCCGCGCGCGAAATGGCGCTGCGGGCTTCGAACAGGCCGTACAGCTCCTCGCCCTTGTGGAACACCGCGGTTTCCGGCGAGTTGAGGTATTTCGGTTCACCCTGGTCGATGATGCGTCCGCCAAAGCCGATGACTTCGCCGCGCAGATTGCGAATCGGAAAGGTGATGCGGTCGCGCAGCCGGTCGTATCGACGCTGCGCCGATGCAAACGACTCGGCTTGCGGATCGAGGGTGTCGCCCGCCGCGTCACGGGCCACCACCAGGCCGGATTGCACCAGGGCATCGGCGTTGTAATTCGCGAACGCGCCGGCCAGGGGCTGCCAGTCGTCCGGGGCGTAGCCCAGGCCAAATTTTTTGGCGACCTGGCCTTGCAAGCCACGGGCGATGAGGTAATTTTTCGCCCGCTCGCTATGCCGCAGGCGGTGCTGATAAAAGCCGTCAGCCGTCTGCAGGGCGTCGACGAGCGTGGCCTGCAGACTGCGCTGCTGTTGGATCTGGCGAAGTTGCTGCGGGTCGAGGTCGGGCTCGGGCACGGTCATGCCGTAGCGCCCGGCGAGCTCCTTGACCGCATCGACAAAGCCCATGCCCGCATGCTCCATCAGGAAACCGATGGCCGTGCCATGCGCGCCGCAACCGAAGCAGTGATAGAACTGCTTGCTCGCACTGACGGTGAACGAGGGCGTCTTCTCGCCGTGGAAGGGGCACAGGCCCTTGTAGTTGGTACCGGTCTTTTTCAGCTCGACATACTGGCCAACGACTTCGACGATGTCGGCGCGGGCGAGCAGATCCTGAATGAAACCGGGCGGAATGCGTTGCTGCATGGATCGGTCGTTGCGGCGGTGGCCACGAAACGGCTGGATCGGGCGAGACTACTTGGGCTGCATGCGAATGGCGCCATCGAGCCGGATGACTTCGCCATTGAGCATGCGGTTGGTGAGGATGGATTCGACCAGGGCCGCGTATTCCTCGGGCCGTCCCAGACGCTGCGGAAACGGCACCATCTGTCCCAGCGCCGCCTGCACCTCGGCAGGCATGCCCATGAGCATCGGCGTCTCGAAAATGCCGGGCGCGATGGTCATGACGCGGATACCGTCCCGCGAGAGATCGCGCGCCAGCGGCAGGGTCATGCCAGCGATGCCGGCCTTGGACGCGGCGTAGGCCACTTGCCCGATCTGCCCGTCGAACGCCGCCACCGAGGCGGTGTTGACGATCACGCCGCGCTCGCCATCTTCCAGCGGCGGCTGCTGCGCCATCGCGGCAGCGGCAAGGCGGGCGAGGTTGAAGCTGCCAACCAGATTGATGTTGATCACCCGCTGGAAAAGCTCCAGGGCATGGGGGCCTTGCTTGCCCAGCGTGCGCGCAGCCGGGGCGATGCCGGCGCAGCTCACCGCCACCCGCAGCGGGGCCAGCGCGTTGGCCGCTTGCACCGCCGCTTCCACGTCGCTTGCCTGCGTCACATCGCAACGCATGAACTGACCGCCGATCTCCGCTGCGGTTGCT
>JABEBX010020203.1_pt1 | contig 29463 bp, 25 predicted proteins | sample 7245971 | NCBI WGS metagenome assembly JABEBX01 (sample SAMN14506365, study PRJNA622280) | hot springs metagenome | biome: hot spring [ENVO:00000051]|acidic hot spring [ENVO:00002120]; feature: spring [ENVO:00000027]|sediment [ENVO:00002007]; material: sediment environment [ENVO:01001048]... | reverse complement strand
TCCGGCTGTGCGCGTCGTGGTCCGGCCGATCTACCAGCAGATGGGCATCCTTCCCGCGGAGCAGGAGATGGCAGCAGAGGAGTAAAGCAGACTTCCCGCAGTGAATTCAAATGTCCCAGTTGGCAAAACAGCATGGCCACGAACTGGCCCAACAGGTAAACCCTTTGGTGTTGCGCTCGGCCCCGTGCTGCTTCACCGCCCGGGTAAACTCTCCGCGCGTAAAAAGTTGCAATAACTGCGAAAACACGCTCCATACTTGACTCGTAGCTGATCCTCTTACCTCTAAAAGTGGCCCTTGCTACAGAACCTACTCCAGATTAAAGGGGATCGGCCTGCCTGCTCTACCGTCAGCCCTCCACAGTTATCAGCTATTTTGGACAGCAGTGTCCTGTCGTAGTCCACCAGAGATGCTGAACGCCATTTCCCACTGGCGGGTTTTAAAATCCCAGTTGAAGACGTGCAGCTCCCATATTTTCCGTGTGGAGAGGCGCGGAGTTTCCCTGCGGCGCGCTGAATGTCGAGTGCTCGTAGGCCAATTGGACTCTCACATGGCGATTGATGCACCAGTTTAAGCCTGCTGCTGATTCGCGGGAACCTTGGGCCGAGTTGGTTGGAGAGGCAAAGGTTGGAAATGATCCGGGGTCGAGATGAATTTCGCTGTGCCGCAGAGCGAGTTCCCATGCACCCCAACGACGAATTCCGGTGCACGGCTGCTGTTCACGCCAGGGCTGAACTCCGGCGAATTGATTCTTCTCTCCTGTGAGAAAGTAAGATCCCGCAACCTCCCACGCGTTATGAGCGAGGTAGCGGTGCGCATCGGCGCTCTGCACCCTCTCGCCTGAGATAACGTACTCGGCGAGAATTCCGAGCGGGCCATAGTAATAGTGAGCCTGCGGCGATACGCGCCGGCGCGGGCCCCAGGCAGCGACACCGGGCGAGTAGGCAAAGATGGTTTGCTGGCCAACGCTGTTAAAGCTTGGAGGCGCATTGTGAACATGGCCCGTGGAAACAGCAGCGCCGATACTGAGCGCGCGGGCAAGATTGCTGTGCGTGTCCGCCAGGGGCTTAAAGATAACACGCACCACTCCTTCTTTCGTGCCCTTCCATGCGAAGTTGGCGTTTGACCCGTCTTCGGTCCCGCTGAAGTAGCCCACGTCGTAGGTGAGTTCGTTTCTCGACAACGAGCCTTCCAACTGCGCGCCCAGATCGCGGACGGGAACCAGATCGGAGGCCAGGGACCGTTCGACAAAATTCAAATCCCGATCCGAGCGAAGGATTTCGAGTCCGATCGGCGTCTTGAATTTCCCCACTTGCAGCGTGATGTCGCGGTCGAATTTCCATTCGGCATAGACTTCCTGTGTCACGACCTTGTTCTCGCCGAAGTCAGGCATCAGGCGAAATGACAGCCGTTTATGAAGCGTTCCCTCCACGAGCGGCCGAATGCGGCGGAAAAGAAGGTCGTTTTGCTGCTGGTTTTCGAAATTGGCAACGAAGAAGCGGCCATCCGCCTGCAGGTAGCCGTGAATTCTTACGCTATTCGATGCATCGCGATTGGAGATCAACAGGCCATCCTGATCGAAAGAGAGGAGCGCGTGTTTCTGGTTCGCGCCGGGCATTATTACGGCCGTAGCGGGAGTCGCATCCGGTGACCTCTGTTCAGAGTCCCTCTGACAATCAATTGTCGGCGAAGCCAGACAGTACAAGAGCAACACCGTGACCGGCAGCTTACGGCGTACGAAGTGGAAGAGCATCAATTTCCTCCCGGAATCTTAAAGGGAACGCACGCAAGACAGCGCATGGATGCGAATGGCAGCAGATGCCTGGCCATATGTTGTCCGCAGGACCATGCTCAGTCCGCACTCTCTTTCGTCGCGGACTTGCGCCGACGCCGCAGGCTGGATGTAATCAGATCGGTCAGGAAACCCGCCAGGACTGAGGCCAGGACAGCAACCGCTCCGTACTCCCACGGCTTGGCCGACGCCATCATCGCCATGTACGCCGGAAAGCCGACTTCCTCGACATGAAGCACGGTCGCAGACTGGGCAACGACCCGGCGGTTGCGACATGCGTACGCCGTCACGCGGTAACTGCCGGGCGCGATATTCTTCGGCCATTCGAAACCGAGCTCATAATTTGTTCCAGCATTGGCGGCGACAATGTGGACCGAGCCGGGATGCTCCTTGTATCTTCCCTCGTGTTCCTTGAGCTTGAGAAAATCGTCGCCGAGGACGCTGGCATAGGCTGCATCCGGCACAGTGTCGTTGACGCCGCTCTGCCGGGATCGATCTGCCAGGCTGCATTTGCAGTGGCTGAGAACAATGAGCCTTTGCTCGATTGCGGTTTGGTCAAGGCCGAATTTTTGTATCTCATTGCGATCGAGCAACGAATCGATGGCCGCCGAGCTGAAGCGCAAAAAGACCGAGGGTGCGTGCTTGATATGAATCTTGTCAACCGTTAGCCAGATGGGGCCGACACGCCCTTTTCGATCGAAGATTTCGTCTTGCTCGCTGCCTTCGATCGTCACCACCACGGCGGACAGTGGCGGCGCGGTTCCTTCGATGCGAACGTGAGCGCCGTCGTAGAATGCGCCCATTGCGATTCTTTCGGGCGCCAGCCGCGGCGCGGGCATCTGCGCCGGCGACGCCGCGCCCGATGCAGCGTGCAGGGATGCGGCGCCGGCAGCAAAGGCGCCGGTCATGAGAAGAGCCAGCGCCGCCCACCGCGCGCAGCCTCCCGCACGAGCCCTGCATTTCGGGATACTGGTCACGCCCATGCATTACCTCCCAGAGAAGAAGATCCACCCGGCAGCAACGTGCTGAAGGGGCCTGGCGAAATCGATCTGCGCGATCTGCGCGATGGGATCCATCGGCGTGATCACGATATCGGCCACCATTTTGAACATGACGCCCAGCGCCAGGAATCCGAGCAGAATCATGAGTTGCTCGCCGCGCAAGTAACGGCTCAGCTGTGCGCCGACCTGCGCGCCGATCGTCGAACCAATGGCGACGAGCAGCGCCAGGACCAGATCGACAATATGATTGGAGCCGGCCTGCATGACGGTTGCGCCTGCGCAGGTGAACAGCGCCTGAAAAAGGCTCGTTCCCACGGCAACGTGAGCGGGCATGCGCAGCAAGTAAACCATCATGGGCATCAGGACGAAGCCTCCCGCCACGCCCATGATGGCAGTCAGGATCCCGACCAGCAGGCAAAGAACAAACGGCAGGAAGATCGAGTGCCGAACTCCGGAGTGAGGAAATTCCATCTGCAGCGGCAGGCGCGACAGCACGGAAATCTTTTCCTGCCCGTTGCGTTTTGGGCGGGCAATCAGGCCCGAGCGCATCTTGCGCCAACTGTCGCGGATAATAAGGCCGCCGACGAGACCCAGCATGACGATATAGGTAAGCGAAATCACCAAGTCCGCGTTTCCCATCTGTCGGAGGATGCGCACCAGATGGACGCCGATGGCAGATCCGGTCAGTCCGCCGCAAAGCAGAATCGCGCCCATTCTGAAGTCGACGTTGTTCAGCCGGAAATGAGCGGCAACTCCCGAAGAGGATGTGGCCACGATGGCGTTGGTTCCGGATGCGGCTGCGATGGTGGGAGGAACGCCGATCATCATCAGGATGGGCGTCATCAGAAAGCCGCCGCCTATACCGAGCAGTCCGGAGAGCAGGCCGATGATCCCGCCGATTCCGACAACAGTCCAGAGGTGAACGCTGATTCCGGCAATGGGCAGCAAGATTCGCACAGACAATTCCTCCTCGAGAGGTCGCTAGAACGCAGGTCGCAAGACTGCGCCAGGTTGTCGCGCGGAGCGCGCGAGATTCAGCATCGCAAGCGGCGAAAGCGGCGACGGCAGCACGCGGCTGCGCAGAAGCGCAATCGACAGGCCCGGCGCCAAAATTCCCAACAGAATCATGAGTTGCTCGCCTTTCAAAAGAAACATGACGGTTCCAATCACGATGCCACCGCCTTCGGTGGCTTCAGATGCGAATCGTCCCTTTGGAATGTGTAGTTGCCATCGAGAAACTGCTGCACATACCAGGCGACAACGGTATCGCTTGTCATGTACATGTCCAGCTGGCAGCTACACGCCATCAAGCGGCCGAGAATATCCAGATTGGTCTCTGTCTGCGCCGCCGGCGCCTTCTTGAACCAGGCATTCACCAGGTCGCCGCGGCGGTCGGCATGGAACCCGAAATGAGTGAGACAGCTCTGGATAAAGCAGGCGCGAAGATTGCGTCTGTGCCGCGCTGCTCCGCCTCCTGCAAAGCGGAAGCTGATGTAGTTGTTGCCTGGAGTCTCTGAAACGCAGGCATCGACAAGCGTGAAGTGATAGGCCAGCCGCGAGTTCATATTCATGTACTCATCGGCGACCAGCAGATAACTCCGTTCGCCCAGCGCGCGGATCGGATCGGGAGGCGAGGCCAAAGACGTGGTCATTACCGATGCCAGGTCGCCGAAGCTGGCTGGGATCTCGCGAGTCCAGGAGACACCAGGGTGCGTCACGCCGCGCCAAAGCGTCTGGAAGGGGCGCGAAACAATCTGCTCCGGCGTCACTTCGACCGCCTTCGGATCCATCGGCGCCAGACCGCCCCCCAGATCGAGCACAAGCAGATTCACGGGAGCGGGAGTTAACAGCTTCTTGGCGCAGGACGCTCCTTCGGCGATCTCGGCATCGTTCAGCACAAACATGGCCTGAATGGCTTTTTCGTGGCAGAAGCGCAAAACGTCGTGAGCCGACTTGCAGCCGGAGGGGCGGAAATTGAACGACGCGGGATCCTGCAGATGCAGGGTTAGGAGCCGATGGCCGATCGGATCGTGCGACCCTTCGCGATTTCGCTCTGCCTGAGGCAAGTCGAAGTTCCGTTCCTGCCAGTAGCTGCCTGAATACACGCGCGGCTGCACCGCATCGAGACTGACGGGATCGCCATCATGAAGCTTCTCAAAGGCCTCCTGGAGCTGAAAGACCGACGGAATTGCAAACTCGCGCAGGAGAGCCGCGGCGTGGCCCGTAAGGTTACCCCACTCCGCGACGAGACCCGAGATGCGGGGCAGTACCTCGACGATCTCCGGCGACGCCTTACGCAAAAACAGAATGGCTCCCTGGGGGGTTGCGCTGAGCGAGTTGATGCCAGTGGCCAAATACGCCAGCCCCGATACGCGGCCGGGATAGACGGTACGGCCTCCAGAAAGAATGGGATCACCGTTGATCCGCGACCGCATGCGCAGCAATCTGGAATTTGCCAATGCCAGCGGACGGGATTGAACGATCCAAAGCTTGTCCGACTCATCGAGCACCCACTCCACATCCTGGGGGCAACCGAAGTGATCTTCGATTCGAACTGCCCATTCTGACAGCGTGTTCAAATGCTCTGGAGAAAGGCTCGAACGGTCCATCTCTTCGGCGCGAACAGGGCGGCGCTGAATGCCTCCACCTTCGCAAAGCACAATCTGTTCTTCCTTGTGCGCAATGTTCTGTTCCAGCACCTGATGTTGGTGTTTGCGCGATAGAACTGTAAGATCCGCAGGAGCGCGCCCACTAGCCACGTCGACGCCAAGCCCCTTCGTCGCCGTAATCCACAACACTTCGCTCTTCGGATTCCTCGGGTCGCGGGTATACATGATGCCGGAGGCCCGCGCGGGCAGAACTCTCAGACACAGCACCGCCATGGGGATCTCCACCTCCGGCAGCCCGGCAGAGAGGCGATAGAACAATGCTCTCGAACTGAAGCGGCTGGCAACGACTGCCCGATAGGCATCGACCGTCTGGTTCACGGGAACATTGAGGACGCTCAGGAACTGGCCGGCGAAGGTCTTTTCGCCGCCCTCGCCCACGGCGCTGGAGCGCACGGCCAGGCCGGCGCCGGAGGTTTGCATCGCCCCCGCCCGTTCGGTCAAAGCGACCTCTACCGCTCTGGGCAGCGGAAGATGATGAACCTGCTCGGTGAGCCTGACGGAAGCTTCCTCAAGCACACGATGCTCGTTCAGATCGAGGCTCCGCGTCGCATCCCGGATCTCCTGCCACAACGGGAGACCGCAGAACTGACGGTAGGCTTCGGCAGTCAGCACAAAGCCGTCAGGGACGGGAAGCAGCAATTTGTTCTTGATTTCTCCAAGCGAGGCCGCCTTGCCGCCGACCTCCGGTTCGGACTGGCTTCCAACCTCGGAGAGCCCTCGCGCCAAGGGAGGACTGGCAAGTTCATCCCGCTCGGCCACAAAGGTTTCAACTTCTCTGCGCTGGGCTGTGACCGCGGCCGTCAGACGTACCAGACGCTCTCCGGTAAGATGCTCGAGGTTGGTCACAATGCTCTGAACCCCGTCGAACATGGCTCCGATGCGATCGCCAAGGACTTTGCGGCTTACGGGCGCGAACTGCAGATCCTCCTGGATGCTGGCAAGATTCTCCAGACAATCGTTATTAAGGGAGAGCACGTTCCGAAAACTCGCGTACTTGGAGCGAATTGTCTGTTCCGGCGAAGCGAGGTCTCTTGCCTGCCTCCGCCACCAAGGAGCCATTTCTTTCACCTTCTTACTGCCATCCTGCAGACCCAAACGGGTCACTTCCCTCCGGCAATGGAGAGGAGAATTCCGGGTTTGGCGAGTATCCCAAGGGCCATCTTGCCTGTGGTCGCCAGCACGATACTGGCAAGAACAATCCTCAGCTGTTCTCCGCGAAGCATCCGCGCCATGCGCGCGCCCAATTGCGCGCCAATCGTTGAACCGACTGACACCGTCAAAGCCAGAGCGATATCAACAGTCTGGTTTGTGGCAGCTTGCATCAGCGTTACGCCTGCAGAAGTGAAGAGGATTTGAAACAGATCGGTGCCTACCGCTACATGCATGGGCATGCGCAGCAGATAGACCATCATGGGCACCATGATGAATCCGCCGCCTACGCCCATGATGGCTGCCAGGATTCCCACCACTATGCAGAGAGCGAAGGGCACAAATACCGAATGCGTCACATGAGAGCGCGGAAAACTCATCTGGAAGGGTAATCTTCTCAGCAGAGAGCCGCGCTGAATCGGCTTCGGAGGTTTGTTTTCAAGCATTCCGCGCCGAAGGCTCTGCAAGCTTTCCAGGAACATGAAAGTTCCCACGCTGCCTAGGATAAGAACGTAACAGATCGTAATGACAAAATCCGCACTCCCCATAACACGCAAGAACTTGACCAAACGTACGCCGATGGCGGCACCCGACAATCCACCCAGAAGCAGGACGATGCCGAGCTTGAGGTCAACATTCCCAAGTCTGAAGTGCACGGAGGTACCGGAGGAGGATGTGCCGATCAGCGCGCAGGATCCGGAGGCAGCCGCGACCGTCGGAGAGACTCCGACCATCATCAGAATCGGAGTCAGAAGGAATCCGCCGCCGACACCGACGAGGCCGGAGAGAAGTCCGATCACACCACCGATCCCGATCAGTAGAAACAGGTTGATGCTGATTCCCGCTACCGGCAAATACAAGTCCATATCCGGCTGCCTTTCCTGGTCGATGGTGGAAGCGAATCACCCTTGCACGGGTGGGGCGAGATTATCCAGATTGAGATCGACCACGCCCGGGATCTCCATGGCAATCCGCTTGACTTCGTCGAGCTGATCCACACTCGTCAGCTTGCCTTTGAGCGTCACCTTGCCTCTGTCTGCCATAGCCTCCGGCTCCAACTCTTCCGTGGCCGAATCAATCGCCAGCGCTGCCCGCACCTTGCTTGCCAGCGCAAAATCCTCAAGCGCCTGGCGGCACGCAGGCGTCAGCTCGAAGCACCGCTGATGCACCGCCGTGGAGATGATTTCGCACGCCGTCTCGATGGTCATGTGATCGAGATTGATCACCAGATCGTAGAGCATGGGATCGTTCCAATCGACTCCGTACAGGTAGCTTGTCCAGCGGCGGCGCTGCTCGTCGATTTTTTGAATGTAGGCAAGCGCCTCGCTCTTGCTTAGGTTGAGCCGGTCATGCACCATACGAATGCGAAAATCCATAGGAACAATCAGCCGCGTGCGGAGGATATGCCGCCCGCTGCCGAGAAGAAGATGGCCCGCCAGACCGTGATAGATGACACTGCCTGTCCGGACTTCCTCGGTGAGAGCGGCCTGAATCAAGGCCAGATACTTGTACCTCTTGTGACTGAATCGATCGAGAAAACCCGGGGGCTTTTCGAGGGTTTCGCGCAGCTCTTCCTGCGAGATTCCATGCGAAGCTGCGCGTTCGACGATAACGTCGCGATCCACGCAGCGAAAGCCCAACTTCTTCGCCAGACATGCGGCCAGCATCTTGCCGCCGCTGAATGACCCTCTTGAAATCGTGATGACCGACATGGTGACGCCCCATTCTGTGCCGGCCCGCGCAGCCTCATGGGCGCAGACCGGCAACGGCTCGATTTTTGTTCTTTTCACCGAACCGGAACTTGCGCGTCAACCCCTTTACCGCTTGGGACTGACCTCGCCTGTCGCGGCCTGGTGCAGTTTCACTTCCACCTTGTTCTCCAAGGTATCGTAATACTGCTTCAGGATCGCGATCACCTCGGGCTTCGAGAACTCCGCGGGCACAGGCTTGCCTTCGCTCATCAGCTTGCGCAGCATGGTTCCGGAGAGCAGCAGGCGAGCGCCGCCTTTGTAGTTTCCGTTGTCGTCGATGACTGCCTTGCTCTCGTGGGGGCAGGTCTTCATCGAGGCCATGCTTCCGCACTCGTAGCAGTAGAAGGTCCAGTCCATGGAGAGCGGCTGCGTCAACAGCGCGCCCTTGGGAATCTCGTTAAAGATCTTCTGCGCGTCGAAGGGACCGTAGTAGTCGCCGACGCCGGCGTGATCGCGCCCAACAATCAGGTGGGAGCAGCCGTAGTTCTGACGGAAGGTGGCATGGAGCAGCGCCTCGCGCGGTCCGGCGTAACGCATCTCCAACGGGTAGCCGCCCTGCAGCACGCGCTCCTTGCGGAAGTACTTGTTGATCAGAGCATCGATGGCCTTGACGCGCACATCGGCCGGAATATCGCCGGGCTTGAGTTTGCCGAGAAGTTGGTGCACGTAAACGCCGTCGCAGACCTCGACGGCGATCCAGGCCAGGTAGGCGTGCGAGTTATGCATCGGGTTGCGCAGTTGCAGCGCGGCAACCGTGCTCCATCCGCGCTCCTCGAAGATCTTACGGGCTTCGGCGGGACGCTGGTAGATGCCCTTGAACTCTTCAGGAAAGTAGGTCTCGGAGAGCACCTTGACCGGTCCCGCCAGATTGATGGCAGCCTGCTCCATCACCTTCTGGACGCCGGGATGCTTCGGGTCCGTGGTGCGGAAAACCTCCTTGCACTCGTGCTCTTTGTCGATGGCGTACTTCTCCTGGACCTTCATGGTGCCGACAAGAGAATCGGTCTCGACATCCCAGAGAGCCACTTCCTCGCCGGGCGCGATCGACTTCGCCATCTCCTCATTGGCCGAGAGCGTGATGGGAATCGGCCAGAAGAGGTTCTTTTTGCTGGGCATCGAGAAGGTGTCGCAGCATCCCTTCCAGTCGTCGTGGCCCATAAAGCCATCGAGCGGCGTGAAGGCGCCGATGCCCATCATGATCAGGTCGCCGGTCTCCCGGCTGGTGAGCTGGATCTTCTTCAGAGTCCTGGCCTTGTTGATTTCTTCCGTTTTCGCCTTGCCTTCCAGCAGAAGCGCCTTCAACTCCGAACTACCATGTGGTTGCACAAGTTTACTCATGTGAATTCTCCTCAGAAAATGATCAAATCGGGGCGGCTATACGCCTGGTTGCCGGCCTTGGTTGCGCCGGGAAGCATGGCTCCGGCGGGAGCGGTTGTTTCTGCTTCCTGGATCGCGCCCGCCAGGAAGATCGCAAGAGGTCGATAAGCCAGATGCGCCCACTTCCCGAAGGGCACTTCCACGACCAGCATGGGTACCGCGACCATCAGGTGGACGGCGTAGGTCACGTAGGTGGCCATCGGCAGATCCGCGAGCCGGAAGATGTTTACCAGAATTCCGGTCAGCGCGGTAAGAAAGAGAAGGATGGGAAACAGCCAGTCGGAGAGATGGCTAAAACGATGCATCTCCGATTTCTTCCGGGCGCGATCCCAAAGGATCCAGACAGTGGTGAGCAGCAGAACCAGGGTCGCGTAGTAGCCGAGGAAACTGGTCCACTGAAAGCTGCTGTCCTCGACCTGGAACCACGGCAGAAAGACCACCACCAGCGTAAACATCGTCACGTAGCCGGTGACCAGGAGGAAGTGTCGGAGCCAGTTCCTATCGGCTTGGCTATCGTTGCAGGCCCGCCAGCGTAGCTGGAAGACGCCCTGAACGATCAGTTCCCGTAACTGCCTGGCGTACACGCGCAAAGGGATGTGGCGGCCGCGCGTCAGGTAAGTGAACATCCGGAAGGCGTTGGTGAGCAGTAGAAAGGCCAGCAGCAACGCCAGCACGATGTCGCCCTTGTGCACCATCCAGACGGGCGCAAACTTGTCGAGCATGACGGTGGTGAGAGCCTGCGGCGTCGAGCGGCGAAGCAATCCGAAGCCAAAGCTCTGCGGGAGAGTAAAGAGCAACGCGACCAGCGCGGCAACCAGCGCCAGCGCGCCAAACTCCCAGGCGGCCGAGCTGTACATGAGACGCGAGACACCGGTCCAGTCGTACTGCGTGGTCAGATAGCGCCGCAGCGACATCATGTTTTCCGCCGGGTTGGCCCCGCGCGGGCAAACCTTCGAGCAATCGCCGCAGTAGAAACAGAGCCAGGGGCTGGGATCGGCAACCAGCTCATCCTTCATCCCCCACTGCGCCAGCAGCATCTGCCGGCGCGGAAACGCATGCCCCTCGCTGGAGAGCGAGCAGGCGGATACGCAGGTGGCGCACTGACAGCACTTGTTAAAATCGCCGCCGCATTCGCGCGCCTGCCGCAGAAACTCCCGATCCGGACTGAATAACTGCTCTGTCGCCATAGTTAGAATCCTTTGTATGGGTTCGGTCCAAACTCGCGGACACGTGCAACAAAGTCGTCAATCATCTGCGGCACGCGACCGTAGTCGTCGATTCCCAACTGCACCAACTCGACTCGTCCGGGCTCCAGTTGCAACCGCTCAAGCGTGTCCTTGACGTTTTCCAGCCGACGGTTGGCCAGCTCGCTGCCGCGGATGAAGTGGCACTGGTAGTCCTCGCCAAACTTGCAACCCATCAGCAATACGCCGTCGATGCCGCGCGAAAGCGCATCGGCGATCCAGACGATGTTCATCGAGCCAAGACAGCGCAGGGAGATGACGCGCACGCTGGCGTCGTACCGGGTGCGGTCTCGTCCGGCCTGATCGAGCGCGGGATAAGCGTCGTTTTCGCAGGCGAAGATGAGGATGCGCGGCTTGTCCGCGAACTCGTCGGGCACCTCGATGGCCTTCACCATCCCGGAGATGATGTCTACCGAGTAGTTTTTGAAGGAGATGATTCGCTCCGGGCACGCTCCCATGCAGATGCCGCACCGCCGACAGCGATAGGGATTGATCCTGGGCGCGCCTTTCTCGTCTTCGTCGATGGCGCCGAACGGGCACTCGACGGTACAGCGTTTACATGACGTGCAACGCTGCAAAGCAAATTCGGGAATGGAGAGATCGCCGACACGGGGATGTACAGCCTGGCCGTCGGTGGCTAGTTGCACGCTTTGGATGGCCTTCATCATGGCGCCGCAGGCGTCCTCGGCCGCGAGGGCCGAGTCCATGGGCGCGCGCACCGCTCCGGCCGCGTAGATGCCTGTGCGCTGCGTCTCATAGGGGAAGCAAATGAAGTGCGAATTGGGAAAGCCGTTGTGCAGGACGGGCAGATCCGGTCCCTGGCGATAGCTGAGATTCAGGATCTCGGTGCCATCGTGGCTCTGCAGCCGGGAGACAACCTTTTCGGCTTCGACGCGCTGAACCTCCGACTCGTTGCGCTCGATGGTACGCCGCGCTTCGCGCAGTGTCCGAATCGCGTCGTTGTCGGCGGAGTTCGGCGCCATGCCGGTGGCCAGAACCACCAGATCAGTCTTCAAGCGAAGCGGCGAGCCGAACAGGCCGCCATCGACATGCGCGATCACCTGGCCGTCACCGCCCGGTTCGAGGCTCTCGACCTTGCCCTTGGTGAAGAAGTTCAGAGGATGGTTCTGGACGGTGGTGTAGTACTTCTCATACTGGCCCGGCGTCACCATGTCCCGATAGACAACGAAGATCTCGATCTCCGGATTTTGTTTGCGCAGAAACTCCGCCTCTTTGAGGGTGGACATGCAACAGACGGAGGAGCAGTAGCTGATCTGTTCGGGATCGCGCGAGCCGGCGCACTGCACAAAGAGGACGCTGCGAATCGGCTTGCCGTCGGAGGGCCGCGCGACCGAGCCTGCCGCAGCCATCTTCTCGAATTCGACGTTGGTGACGACGTTGGGCAGTTGAACACCCGGCAGCGTGAGCTTGGAGCGGTCGTAGGGCTTCCATCCGGTGGCGGTGACGATGGCGCCGACGCGATAGGTCTCCTCGCCCTGGCCGTTGCGCAGGGTCACATCGAACATGCCCGGCTGGCCTGCGGCCCGGATGACGCGCGTCGAGCAGAAGACCTTGATGCGCGGATGCGCGGAGACGACGCGAATCTTCTCGCCAAGCTTGTTGTCCTGGGCCTCGCTGTACGGCGCTTGCGTGGGGTAGACCTTCTTGAGAGCGCCCAGGAATCCACCGAGCTGCGGCTCCGCTTCGACCAGCAGAACTTCATATCCCGCCCTGGCGCCGGCGAGCGCAGCGTTGATGCCGGCCACGCCGCCGCCGACCACGAGGATCGCGCGCGAAATGGTGTTGGCCAGCGGCTCCGGCGGCTCCATCTTCGCGGCTTTTGCAATGCCCATGCGAAGAGAGTCTTCGGCCAGCATCTGAGTGTCTTCATTCGGTTCGTGGGACCAGACGACCTGCTCACGCAGGTTGACGCGTTCGACAATCTGCTTCGGTCCGAAGTTGAAGCACTCCATCTTGGCGCGCGGGGAACAGGCCGCGATCACCAGAGTGTTCACGGCGCCCTGCGCCAGATCTTCACGAATCCGGGCAAGCCCTTCCTGCCCGCATAGGAATGAGTGCGTCCGGCAGAGTGGGACTTTGTGCTCTTTGACTGCAACATCCGTCAGCCGGTCAATGTCGATCGATTCCCGGATGGAGCAGCCGCCGCAGATGTAAACCCCAAGTTTTTTATCCATGATCCGGCCTGTTTGTCACGCTCGCAATCGCCCTGAGAGCCGCGCCTGTGGCGTCGCGAATCGAGGCTGACACCTCCGCGGGCCGCTTGACGCATCCAGCGGCGCAGAAGTCTGCATTGTTGCCGTAGGCGAATCCGAACTCATCGAGATCCAGCCCTGCCGGCAAGCCGCCGCTCTGCGGGACCATTCCGACGGCAAGAACAACGAGATCGAACTCGCGCGTGATCTTCTTGCCGTGAAGAACGTCCTCAGCGGTCAGCAGAAGGCCGCCGTTCTCCGTCGCCCCCTCGACTCTTCCGACCTTTCCCTTGATCAACTCGATGCCGGTCTCCGCGACTGCCCTGGCGGCAAAATTTTCAAGCTCTCCGGGTGTGCGCAGGTCGATGTAGAACATCGTGATTTTGGCATCGGGATACTGGGCGCGCAGATAGATCGCCTGCTTGAGCGATGCAGTGCAGCAGACTCCGGAGCAGTAGGGCAGATGGTTCTGATCGCGCGATCCGGCGCACTGCACAAAGGCCACCGAACGAGGCGGCTGGCCGTCGGAGGGGCGCACGATTCTACCTTGAGTGGGCCCATCGACAGCCGCCAGGCGCTCCATCATCACGTTGGTGATGACGTTGGCGTGAACGCCAAAGCCAAGATAATCGACTCGGGCGGCATCGTAAGGAGCCCAACCGGTGGCCGCGACGACCGAAGAGACATGCAGCGTTTGCCGCGTCTCCTGCTCTGCAAGATTGATGGCGCCGTATTGACACGCATCCACGCACAGCCGGCAGCCCGTCGCGCAACTGCCGCGCTCGATCAGGAACTGCGCAGGAAAAGCCATACGATGCGGAAGATGAATGACTTTGGTCTTCACGAGGCCGGCGTTAAACGAATCGGGAATCTCGACGGGGCAGACCGTCCCACAAGCGCCACAAATCGTGCAGGCGGAGGTCACATAGCGAGGAGCGATCCGGACGACCGCCTCATAGTTGCCGGCCGAGCCGGTGAGGCTCTCGACCTCGGCGAGCGTATAGACTGTCAGGCGCGGGTTCGTCTGCATTCTGCGGAAGTTGATTTCGAGACCGCACGGGGGTGGGCAGAGCTTGGGAAAGTAGCGATGTAGAGCGGCGACGCGTCCGCCAAGGTAGGCCGACTTCTCAACCAGAATCACCTCGCAGCCGGCTTCCGCCGCCTCGATCGCGCAGCTCAGGCCTGCAATGCCGCCGCCGATCACCAGGATGGCGCCGCCGTTTCCTCTTTTTTCCTCGACGCTGGTCATAGTCTCTACGAGCCCACTTGGCGCATTGCTTCCGTCTCAGGGCCGGCCTTGTGCGCCTCGACAGCCGGATTCCTCAGCTTCATTCGCTTCTCGCGGAATAAACTGAAGGCGAGCCAATCGATGGCAAACTCCAACAGTTCCTCGTCGTCGTCGGCAATGGCCTCGACGCGCGCTTCGTCGACATCAAAGATCTCCAGAAAGCGAGTGTCGAAGACGAACCTGCGGAAGCGGTCAAGATCGTAGAGAGCCATGAAGTACATGTCCAGCTTTTCCTGGCCCATGGATGCAGGCGCCTCCCATCCCGGATGCGACATCAATTCGAGAAACTGTCCTTGCATCTGGTCGTAGATATCGATCTGCTGATCGTCAATCCACGAGCGGACCGTCCGCTCCTTGCCGTCGCGGCGTCCCTGGCAGAGTTCTTCCTCGACAAGAAAATAGAAGCGCTTGGCCGCGGCGTTCGGTCCCTTTGGCTCGGCCATTCCGAGCGGGTACATGCGGCACGGCCAGGGACGATGGTTGTAAACAGTGCAGCCGGACTCGCCGACAAAAGGACATCTCCGGTCCGTTTCGCCCATGCGCAGCAGCACGACCGGAACCTGTCGATCCCTGGAGCGCATCGTCAGCGTGTACTTTTCCAGAAACTCCGAGGAGTCTATGGCAAGTGACTTCTTGAGGCGAAGAACGTCGTACGGGGAGAGCAGAATAGTCACATCGGCGCAGCAACGGTTAAAGCATTCACGTTCGGGACCGCAGTGGAAACAAAACCTGGAATCGAGATTCATGCGAACGCTGTCGTTGAGAATGGCTTGCTCAGTCAGATCAGGCATTGGGGCCCGCCTCATCGGGGAGAATGTTTTCTTTCAAAGCGTCGTGCGACCATACCGGGAGCGGTCCCGTGTCGCCGGTGCTCGGATCAAGCCGGTAGCGATAGGATGCCGTCATGTTGAAGTGGCTCTTCATCCACTCCCAACCGCGCATAAAGTAAGGGCACTCGTCGTTGAAGCACACGAATTGGTACTCGCCCGCCCAGGAAGTGAGCTCCGGAGTAGCCCAGCGGCTCAGGGGCCGGTGGCAGTGGGGGCAGCGAAGATCGATTTCCAGTGCCATCATCCAGTTCCTTAAAAAGAAGGGTTGAGTGGGGTTCCGGCCGAGACCGGAACCCCATTGTGGTCAACAAGCAGACTCTGACCTCGCAGAGCTTTACGCAGGGGTCTGCTCGAAGATATGGAGGATGGGCCGCGTGCGCATCTCCCACTCTCCGGTCTTCGGATCACACCGGCAGTTGGCGAAGACGTGCCAGTTCTGCTCGTCAATGGTCGGCGTGTCGCTACGGAAGTAGTAGCCGGGCCAACGCGTCTCGCCGCGGAAGAGCATGGTGCGGACGTGCGCTTCGGCCTGCCACATGCGGTGGACGTTCTCCCAGCAACGCATCAGTTCGTGCAGGTTGGAGGCGGCCAGCTTGTCGGCGTCTTCCTTGAGGAAGGCCAGCAATTCGAGCGCCCGCTCCAGCATTGCCTTGTTGGTGGTGAACTGAGCGGTGACACCACCCGCGTACTCGTCCATGATCTTCTGCAAACGATACATGAAAGCACGCGGCTTGATGTAGTTGGGATTGACATCCTCGTCGGTCGAGAGCTTACGGTTCTGCTCGTAGGTTTCGAACGGCTTCATCATCTCGGCAACAGCCTTGTCGATTTCGGCCTGCTCGACCTTGGGCAGAGTGTTGTGATCGACGACGTACTTGACCGCAGCCTTGGCAGCGATGCGGCCTTCGGCGTGCGAACCGGAAGAGAACTTGTGGCTGGATGCGCCAGAGGCGTCACCCGCGCAGAACAGGCCCTTCACCGTCGACATGTTGGCATAGCCCCAGAAGTACTCCGACTTGGTATCCCCGGTCTGGAGATCTTCCGGACCACTCACCCAGGCGCCGGAGGCTCCCGAGTGCGAGCCGATGAAATACGGCTCGGCAGCGGCAATCTCCGAGCTCTTCTGCTCGGGCTGTACATCGGTAGCCGCCCACAGAATCGCCTGCGAGACCGTCATGTCCAGAAAGTCTTCCCAAGCCTCGGACTCCAGCTCCTTCATCTTCTTCTGGTAAGCCTTCGGGTCGTCCTTGTACTGGTCGGCGATCTTCTTCATGGCCTCATCCGTGCGCATGTAGATCGGCCCCTTGCCTTCCAGCACATCGAGCTGGCCAAGATAGTTGCGCAGATTGGCGGGAATGGGCTTGACGCGGCCGTAGGGGCCCCACTTCTCAAGCTCAGGCCGCCGCTCAATCATGTACTCTCCGCCCATGGCGTTGGTGGCGCGTGATTTGAAGAGCAGGAACCACGCGCCGACCGGCCCGTAAGCATCCTTGAAGCGGACAGGAATAAAGCGAACTTCCTGGCAGGTCATCTCCGCTCCCGATTTCAGCGTGAAGTAGGCCGAAGAACCGGCGTTCCACAGCGGATACCAGGCGCGTCCCATGCCCTCGCCAGAACTGCGCGGCTTGAAGACGTGCACGGCGCCGCCCATGGCGACCAGCGTCGCCTTCGCCTTGAAGATATACACCGTGTTCTCGCGGACCGAGAAGCCGATGGCGCCGGCGCAACGATCGCCATCAAGCAGAGGACCGGCGATGAAGATGCGCTCGTAGATCTCGCCCACACCGTTCTGCAGCAGGGCGTTCTTCGCAGCCTCCGCAACGACGACCTTGTAAGACTCGCCGTTGATCATCAACTGCCAGCGGCCTTCGTGAACGTACTTGCCGCCTTCGTCTTTCCAGATCGGCAAGCCCCACTTCTCGAAAAGGTGAACGCTGGAGTCGACGTGCCGCGCGATGTTGGCGACCAGATCCTCGCGCGTAACGCCCATGAGGTCGTTGCGCACGTAATCCACGTAGTTCTTCACCGTGTTGGCCCCGTCGCGCAGGCCAACATACTGGTTGATGGCCGACAGGCCCATCGCCACCGCCCCCGAGCGGTCCACCGCCGCCTTGTCGACAAGGGTGACTTTCAGCCCATTCTGCTTAGCCCAGTACGCAGCTTCAACAGCAGCGCCGCAGGCAGCCATGCCTCCACCCAGAATGAGAAGATCGGTTTCTACAGTAATCACTTCGGGACTAGGCATTAGCTCCTCCTTTTAAGCTGAAGATTTCAGGCGTTCCCAGCGAGGCAGGCTCGGTGTAGAGCGTGGAGCTGGCGAGATCGGCTTTGGTATCGTAGCCGCCGTCGGGCGCCGCGGAACCCTCCGGCGTGGTGCGAATCGGAAACTTGAAACGCTTGAGCGTTCCGTTCCGGAACTTCACGGTCCACATGATCGAATCGGTAGACCGCATCGGCGTCACAGACGCCCCCAGAGGAACAAAATCCGCATAGCCGCGGATCTGCACCGCCTGGGTCGGGCAAATCTTGACGCAGTTGTAGCACTCCCAGCACATCGAAGGATCACGGTTGTATGCTTTCTGCGTGTTCTTGTCCAACACCATCAGATCGTTCGGACAGATGTACTGACATGCAGTGCGATCCAGCGCTTTGCAGCCATCGCACTTCTCAGGATTGACGTAACTCGGCACCATTCACCTCCAACGGAACCCTCTTGTTGTTTCTTTGACCAGACAGCACGCAGGCAAACAAGTTGCTTTTGTGTCATCCATCCCAAAGTCGTGGAAAATCGAAAACGGCACATTCCCTTCCGCGCAGCGCTCTTTTCGATTCCGATACGCATGGCGCATCCTGTGGGAATCAGATGGTCGCATTCCGAAGTTTGCGGCTACCCTTTTCTCGCAAACGTTGCGCTGCTGACAGCGGGCTCGGTTCCTTCTGCGAACGATGATTTTCGCTTTCTGAAACCCGAGCAAATTCTACGTTCGTTGCAATCTTCTATCTGTGACTGCTGTCACGGACGCTCGACATAATTTACCAAGTTACAAAGTATCTCTATCTTCATTACGCCTGCACGGATGTGCAGTTGATAACCAGAGACATCGATTCACAGTACACGACTTCACGCGGCCGCAGGATTCATGCCGCGCGCTGTAACCGTCTTTAGTTATTATTTAAGGTGATGCAGGTTACAAGTTACTTTTCTCGAAAGGGGTCATCGTGGTTGAGTATGTGACTCGGATCACTCGCGCTTTTTTAGATTTACCACGGCAGTGACCAGGCGCACCACAAGAGCGCGACACCCACGGCGCACCTTCTCCAGGTCGTGTTGCCTTCAGCCTTCGACTCGGCGCCGTCCGCGACCGGCTGCAGGAGAAGCGGGAATTTCCATGTGCTCCTCCAAGCGCGAAGATCTTTTGATGATCTCCAGGTTACTAAGTTGCGAACAGCGCAAAGATGCCCGGGGTGATCCATCTCTTCTCGCGATCATCGTGACCGCTGTCACCGCACTGTACTCGCATCGGGGATAAACTCCGAATCACGGCTGCAAGAATGCCGTGATCTGCTCTGAAAGTTTGACAGTCCAAGTAGTCAGTGAAAGGAGAGCGTGATGAGTGACGCTCCTGAAGGAAAGCAGCGTGCCGACGGCCATCCGGAGAGGGTGCTTCTGGATGAGCTGGAAAAGGGTCCGTGGCCGAGTTTTGTGACGGAGATTCGCCGGGCGCGCGGCGTGATGGACAGCTCGGAGGATCTTCTGGGTCAGCTGGAGCTTTCGTACGAAGACAAGATGACGCACTGGAAGCACGGCGGTCTGGTGGGTGTGCTGGGCTACGGCGGCGGCGTGATCGGCCGTTACAGCGATGTGGGGGAGCGGTTTCCCAGGGTGTCGCACTTCCACACCCTCCGCGTGAACCAGCCTGCGGCCTGGTTTTACACAAGCGAGGCGTTGCGCAAGCTCTCCGACATCTGGGAGAAGCACGGTTCGGGCCTGACGAACATGCACGGTTCGACGGGCGACATTATTCTGCTGGGGACGACGACCGACGAGCTGGAGCCGACGTTTCAGGATCTGGCGCACGAGGGCTTCGACCTGGGCGGATCGGGGTCGGCGGTGCGCACGCCGTCGAGCTGCGTGGGCATGGCGCGCTGCGAGTGGGCCTGCTACGACACGATGAAGCTCTGCTACGACATCACGATGCACTACCAGGACGAGCTGCATCGGCCGGCGTTCCCCTACAAGTTCAAGTTCAAGTTTTCGGGCTGTCCGAACGATTGCGTGGCCTCGATCGCGCGGGCCGACATGTCGGTGATTGGGACGTGGAAGGACGCGATTCAGGTTGACGAGGCGGAGGTGGCGAACTACGCGGCGTCGGGCTTGGACATTCAGAAGGATGTCTGCGCGCACTGTCCTGGCAAGTGCATGGACTGGGACGGCAAGAGGCTCGCGATCGAGAACCGGGACTGCATGCGCTGCATGCACTGCATGAACGTGATGCCGAAGGCGCTCCGGCCGGGCAAGGAGCGGGGCGCGGTGATTCTGCTGGGAGCCAAGGCGCCGATTCTGCAGGGGGCGCTGCTGTCGTCGGTGCTGGTTCCGTTTGTGCCCGCCGATGAGCTGTTCGAGACCATCAAGGAGCTGGTGACGCGGATCTGGGATTTCTGGGACGAGTACGGGACCAACCGCGAGCGCATCGGCGAGCTGGTGCAGCGCGTGGGCCTGGCGGCGTTTCTGGACGGCATCGGTCTGGATCCGGCGCCGGAGATGGTGTCGGCGCCGCGCGACAACCCCTACATTTACTACCAGAACGCGAAGGAGGACGAGCAATGACGACCGCAACGAAACAGCCCCGGCTTACCGACATCGGTCCTCCGCGGTACGACAAGTATCTGCCTCCGATGGTGCGGCGCAACTACGGCCAGTGGAAGTATCACGAGAAGCTGGCGCCGGGAGTGTTGTGCCATGTGGCGGAGTCGGGCGAGAAGCTCTACACGGTGCGCGGAGGCACGCCGCGTCTGCTGAGCATCCAGACGCTGCGCAAGTTTGCCGATCTGGCGGACAAGTATTGCGGGGGGTATCTGCGCTTTACCAGCCGCAACAACGTCGAGTTTCTGCTTGAGGACGGCGCCAACGTCGAGCCGCTGAAGCAGGATCTGGCGGCCATGGGCGTGCCGGTGGGTGGAACCAACAACGCCATCAGCAACATCGTGCACACCCAGGGCTGGGTGCACTGCCACTCGGCGGCGACCGACGCCTCGGGGCTGGTGAAGAGCGTGATGGACTCGCTGTTCGACCACTTCACGCACGAGGATCTGCCGGCCAAGCTGCGCATCGCCGTGGCCTGCTGCCTGAACATGTGCGGGGCGGTGCACTGCTCCGACATCGCGATTCTGGGCGTGCACCGGCGTCCGCCGAAGGTGCAGAAGGAGCTTTTGCCGAAGGTCTGCGAGGTGCCGACGCTGATCTCGTCGTGTCCGACGGGGGCCATCCGCTCGGCGACCTTCGAGGGCAAGTCCTCGGTGGATGTGGTCGAGGAGCAGTGCATGTTCTGCGCCAACTGCTACACGGTCTGTCCGGCCATGCCGATGAGCGACGCCGAGAACGACGGGGTGTCGATCTGGGTGGGCGGCAAGGTGAGCAACGCGCGCTCGGCGCCGCGGTTCTCGCGGCTGGCGATTCCGTTTCTGCCCAACAACCCGCCGCGCTGGCCGGAGGTGGTCGAGGCGGTGAAGAAGATCGTCGACGTGTATTGCGCCGACGCGCGCAAGTACGAGCGCGTGGGCGAGTGGATCGATCGCATCGGCTGGCCGCGGTTCTTCCAGCTGACGGGCTTCGAGTTCACGCGCTTTCACATCGACGACTTCAAGCACGCGGGGATGACCTTCGCGCGCTCGACGCACATCCGCTACTAGCGGCTCGGCCGGCGTCTTCGGCCTGCCCGCGGCGCGCGGCGGGGCGGAGACGCCGGGGCCAACGAGGAATCGATCATGGGACTGTTCAAGGAAGTGAAGAAGCCGGTGATCAAGCACGGCGGCGGCGACAGCGGCGGCGTAAGCGGCCAGCGGCCGTCCTACGTGGCCAAGACGGCGCCGTGTATTCATAGCTGTCCGAGCGGGACCGATGTGCGCGGCTGGCTGGTGCCGCTGGCGCAGCACAAGGACTACGGCAGGACTCCGGCGCAGGCGTTCGAGGCGGCCTGGCGCGCGATTCTCGAAAACAACCCGTTCCCGGCCATCTGCGGACGCGTCTGCCAGCACCCCTGCGAGCTGAACTGCAACCGCAAGGCGAAGGACGGGCCGGTCGAGGTGAACAAGCTGGAGCGGTTTCTGGGCGATTTCGCCATCGCGCAGGGACTGCGCGCCGAGCTGCCCGCCAGGCGTGATGCGGCAGCCCAGCGCGTGGCCGTTGTGGGCGCGGGCCCGGCGGGACTCGCCGCGGCCTATCATCTCGCGCGCAAAGGCTACGCGGTCACCGTCTTCGACGCCGCGCCCAGGCCGGGCGGCATGATGCGCTACCGCATTCCGCGCTCGGTGATTCCCGCCGAGACGCTGGACGCCGAGATTGGGAACATTCTCGCGCTGGGCGTCGAGCTGCGCAGCAACACAGTGGTCGGCCAGGATGTCGCCCTCGACGAGTTGCAACGCAACTACGTCGCCGTCTACTTCGCCATGGGCGTGCAAAAGCCCGCGCACCTGGAACTCCATCCGGGAAGCGAGGGAAAGGCCGCGGTGGTCGGAGTGCTGCCCGCCGAGCCGCCCGAGATTCCCGCCGAGGAGCCGCGCGAGACCGAGATGCGCCAGCTCAACATGGTCAGCCCGGCGATTGGGCAGGGGCGCGCCGTGGCCGAGGCCATCGCGAGCTACTTCGAGTGCTGCCGGTTCGGCGGCAAGCCGGCCCAGACGGTCATCCGCGCCGATAAGGTCAAGCTGGACTGGTACCCGGCGGCGCCGCGCATCGCGGACGGAGCCGAACTGACCGAAGCCGAGGTCATTGCCCAGGCGGCCCGCTGCATGTCCTGCGGCATGTGCATGGACTGCGAGACCTGCTGGATGTATTGCAGCAAGAACTGCTTCGTAAAACTGCCCAAGGGCGAGCATTACAAGATCAAGCTCGATCTCTGCAACGGCTGCGGCAAGTGCGCGGCATCGTGTCCGTGCGGATATATCGAGATGAACTAGGAACTAAGGACTGGCGGTAGAACAAACCAACAGAACGAAAGGGCGAGGTGCATTGTGGCAACATTTGAAGTCGAAGGACGGCAGTACGATGTCGACGAGGACGGGTTCCTGCAGGAGCCGGAGCGCTGGAACGAGGATGTAGCAAAGGATTTTGCCAAGTCCGAGTCCATCGATGAGCTGACCGAGGCTCACTGGAAGCTCATCAACTATATCCGCGGCTACTATCTGCAGTACGGCATTGCGCCCATGGTGCGCAAGATGTGCAAGGAGACCGGATTCAAGCTGAACGAGATCTATACGCTGTTTCCTTCCGGACCGGCCAAGGGCGCCTGCAAACTGGCCGGACTGCCCAAGCCGACAGGCTGCGTGTAGGCGGCCATGAGCGCGGACAGGGCCAGTGCGGGAGCCGTCGCGAAACGCTGGATCGAGCGCACGCTTGCCTCCTATCCGGCCGGGACCGTGCCTGGCCTGCTCAGCGAACACGATCCCTTCCTTAACCCGGCTGGTCACGCCATCCGGGAAGGCCTGACCGTGCTGACCAGCGAACTGCTGGGCGGGATGGATGAAGAGGTTATGGCCCCGGCGCTCGACGCCGTGGTGCGGTTGCGCGCCGTGCAGGGCTTTCGTCCCTCCGAGGCGCTCAGCTTCGTCTTCGATCTGCGCGCGATCATGGCCGAGACGACCGACGCCGGAACAGCAGACCAGGTTCCGCCCGATCTCGGCAACCGCATCGACAGACTGGCCCTGATGGCCTTCGACCAGTACATGGGCTGCCGCGAACAGATTGCGAGTCTGCGTGAAAAGGAACTGCGGAAACGCATCGCGTACGCGGGGAGGTGAAGGATACAGCTATGAATGCGCTCTATTCACTGCTCGCCGTGCTGGCCCTGATGGCGGCCGCCGTTGTGGCGGCGCTGGCCGGCGGGCACAGCCCGACGGTGCTCATGGCCTTCGCTGACGGCGTTCCCTGCGCGGCCTTCGCCGTGCTGCTCGCCGGATTCTCGTGGCGCGTGGCGCGCTGGGCCTGGACCCCGACGCCGTTCCATATCCCCACCACCTGCGGCCAGCAGAAGTCGCTCGACTGGATTCGCCCGGCGCGCATCGATAATCCCTCGACAGGCCTGGGTGTCGTGGCGCGCATGACCGCCGAGGTTCTTCTCTTCCGCTCGCTGTTTCGCAATCACCGCGCGCGCGTCTCCGGCGGCCGCCTGATCCTGGGCGACAGCGCCGCGCTCTGGATCGCCGCCATGGCCTTTCACTGGTCGCTGGCCATCATTCTCGTCCGCCACCTGCGCCTCTTCCTCGCGCCCGTGCCGGCCTTCGTCAACACCCTCGGCAACCTCGATGGTTTCTTCCAGTTCGGCACCCCGGCCATGTACCTGACCGACGTGGTCTTCACAGCCTCGCTCGCCTACCTGCTCCTGCGCCGCCTGCGCGATCCCATGCTGCGCTACCTGTCGCTGTTTTCCGACTACTTCGCCCTCTTTCTGCTGCTGGGGATCGCCGCGACCGGGATTCTGATGCGCTACGCCGTGCGCGTCGATGTCTACGGCGTCAAGCAGTTCGCCATGAGCCTGGCCGCATTCCATCCCAGCGCCGCCAAGGGGTTGGCTCCGATCTTTCTCTGCCATCTGCTGCTGGTCTCGGTGCTGGCCGCTTACCTGCCCTTCAGCAAGCTCATGCACATGGGCGGCGTCCTGCTGAGCCCCACCCGCAACCTGGCCAACAACAGCCGCAGCCGCCGCCACATCAACCCCTGGAACGCGCCCGTCAGGACGCACACCTACGCGGAGTGGGAAGAAGAGTTCCACGACAAGCTCGTCGCGGCAGGCATTCCGCTCGACAAGGAGGATGGGTCCCACGATGCCGGAACCGCTCATTCAAATTGATCTCAGGCCGCCGCGCGGCGACTGGCGCGACCCCCACGTCGAGTTTCGCAAGGGCTCGTACAACTACAGCGCCACGCCCAAAAACATCAAGGCCCTCGATCTGCCCAACCCCCGCCTCTGGCAGCCCACCGACCAGGACTGGAAGCTGCCCCCGGACTGGAAACGCATCCTGCTCGACGGCATGAAGGAGCGGCTCGAGAAGTACCGTTCCTTCCGCCTCTTCATGGACATCTGCGTGCGCTGCGGCGCCTGCGCCGACAAGTGCCACTTCTACCTCGGCTCCTCGGACCCCAAGAACATGCCCGTGGCCCGCGCCGAGCTGATCCGCTCCGTCTACCGCCGCTACTTCACCCTCACCGGACGCATCTTCGGCAGGCTCGCCGGCGGACGCGAGCTGACCGAGGAGGTCGTCAAGGAGTGGTTCTACTACTTCTACCAGTGCACCATGTGCCGGCGCTGCTCGGTCTTCTGCCCCTACGGCATCGACACCGCCGAGATCACCCTGATGGGCCGCGAGCTGCTGAACCTCATCGGCTGCAACATCAACTGGGTCATCCAGCCGGTAGCCGACTGCTTCCGCACCGGCAACCACCTCGGCATCCAGCCCCACGGCTTCAAGGACTCGATCGACTTCGCCGCCGGCGAGGCCTCGGAGATCACCGGCCTCAACATCCAGGTTCCCATCAACCGCAAGGGCGCCGAAGTGCTCTTTGTCATGCCCTCGGCCGACTACTTCGCCTCACCCCACTACTACACCCTGCTCGGCTACATCATGCTGTTCCACGAAGTTGGCCTCGACTACACCGTCAGCGCCTACGCCTCGGAGGGCGGCAACTTCGGATCCTTCGTCTCCACCGATCTGATGAAGGCGCTCAACGCCAAGATCTACGACGAGGCCCGACGCCTGGGCGTGAAGTGGATCCTGGGCGGCGAGTGCGGACACATGTGGCGCGTGCTGCACCAGTACATGGACACCATGAACGGCCCCGCGGACTTCCTCGAAGTCCCGCGCTCACCCGTGACCGGCACCGTCTTCGAGAACGCGCGCTCGACCAGGATGGTGCACATCTGCGAGTTCACCGCCGACCTGATCCACCACGGCAGGATCAGGCTCGATCCACGCCGTAACGACCACTGGATTCCGACCTACCACGACTCCTGCAATCCGGCCCGCGGCATGGGCCTGCTCGACGAGCCGCGCCACATCCTGAACAGCGTCTCACGCAACTTCCACGAGATGCCGGAGAACACCATCCGCGAGCAGACCTTCTGCTGCGGCTCGGGCGCCGGCCTCGGCACCGACGAAAACCTCGACATGCGCCTGCGCGGCGGCTTTCCCCGCGCCAACGCCGTCAAGTACGTCAAGGAAAAACACGGCGTCAACCTGCTCACCTGCATCTGCGCCATCGACAAGGCCACCCTGCCCACGCTGATGGACTACTGGGTACCCGGCGTCGAGGTCGCCGGCGTCCACGAACTGCTGGGCAACGCCCTGGTGATGACCGGCGAAAAACCGCGCGAGGCCGACCTGCGCGGCCAGCCCTTCGCCACCACAGCGGAAAGCGAGGCCAGCCATGCGTGATCGGGCGTGGATCTTCTCCGGCCTCGCGGTCTTCATTGCGCTGCTGACTCTTCCCTTCTGGTACTCGCTCGGACGCGCCCACGCCGCCGGCAACCCGCCCAGACTCCTGCTGCCCGCCAACCAGAAGGACTGCGTCGCGCCGGCCGCCGTCATGCGCGCCGAACACATGAAGATGCTCATCGACTGGCGCGAAGACGTGGTGCGCCGCGGCGATCGCCGCTATCTCGCCTATGACGGCAAGGTCTACACCAAGAGCCTGACCCGCACCTGCCTCGGCTGCCATGACAAGCAACAGTTCTGCGACCGCTGCCACGCCTACTCCGGCGTCACCGGCCCCTACTGCTGGGATTGCCACAACGATCCGCTGACAACGGCGCATGATGCCGCGAACGCGCTCCTGCAACGCGACCGCCAGAACAACTTCGCGCAAAACATGGCGCCCTACCTGCCCAGGCCCTTCGCAGAGCATGAGACTGCGCACAAGCCCGCACACACAACGGCGCCGGACGCCAGGAGGATGCCATGAAGATCACCCGCAAGGACTTCCTGCGCCTGAGCGGCCTCGGGGTGCTGGCCGCCGGCGCCGCGCGCGCCTTCGAGGCCGCCCGCGCCACCGGAGAAACGGCGTGGCGCGCCGGCGGCGGCACGAAGAGCAGCGGCACGCAAAAGAAGCAGTATGCCATGGCCATCGACCTGCGCAAATGCCGCCAGCACCCCGGCTGCGACCTCTGCATGAAGGCCTGCCGCGCCGCGCACAACGTCCCCGTCATCCCCGACCCCCGGCACGAGGTGAAGTGGATCTGGAACGCGCCCTTCGCCGAGGTCTTTCCCATCCAGCAGAGCGCGTACACGCAGCGCAACTATACGGGCAGCCCGCTGCCCGTCCTCTGCAACCACTGCGACCAGCCGCCCTGCGTCGAGGTCTGCCCCACCGGCGCCACCTGGAAGCGGCCCGAGGACGGCATCGTCATGATGGACTGGCACCGCTGCATCGGCTGCAAGTACTGCATGGTGGCCTGCCCCTACGAGGCCCGCAGCTTCAACTTCGTCGACCCGCGCGCCTTCCTCGAACACATCCATCCCGATTTTCCGACCCGCAGCATGGGAGTGGTGGAGAAGTGCGACTTCTGCGCCGAACGGCTGGCCGCGGACAAGCCGCCGGCCTGCGCCGAGGCCTGCCCGGCAAACGCCATCGCCTTCGGCGATCTCGCCGACCCCGGCTCCCCGGTTTCACTAGCCCTCGGCTCCAGCTTCAGCATCCGTAGAAAACCGGAGCTGGGCACGGGGCCGAACATTTACTACCTTGTGTGAGGATACGCCGTGTTGATGTTGGAAAAGGCGCTCGCCGGCAGCCGCCGGTACTGGCTCTGGATCGGCTTCCTGATGGCCGTCAGCTTTCTCGGCCTCTTCGAATGGATGCGCGAGCAGCAGGTCGGACTGGGCCTGACCGCCCTGACCCGCGACGTGCCCTGGGGGCTCTACATCGGACAGTTCGTCTTCTTCGTCGGCATGGGCGCCTCGGCCCTGGTCGTCGTGCTCCCCTACTACCTCCACGACTGGAAGGCCTTCGCCAGAATCGCCATCCTCGGCGAGATCCTGGGCATGGTCTCGGTCTTCATGGCCATGCTGTTCATCTTCGTCAGCATGGGCCGTCCCATGCGCCTCGTCAACGTGCTGCTCTATCCCCATCCCAACTCGCTGATCTTCTGGGATATCAACGTCCTCAGCGGCTACGTGCTGCTGAACGCCATCCTTACCACAACCCTGCTCAAGTGCGAGCGCGACGAGGTCGCGCCTCCGCGCTGGGCCAGGTTCCTGGTCATGCTCTCACTGCCCTGGGCAGTCAGCATCCATACCGTCACCGCCTTCATCCTCTCCGGCCTGGTGGCGCGCCCCTACTGGCTCAGCGCCCTGATGGCCCCACGCTTCCTGGCTTCAGCCTTCACCTCCGGCTCGGCCCTGCTCGTCCTGCTCGCCCTCGTCCTGCGCCGGCTGGGCGTCTTCGACGCCGGCGAAGACGCCATACGCAAGCTGCTGACCGTCCTCACCTACTGCCTGCTGACGCATGTCTTCTTCGAACTCGTCGAGATCTTCACTGTCTTCTATAGCCGCATCCCCGAGCACGTCGCCCACATCGACTACCTCTTCGCCGGACTCGACGGCAACAACATCTACGCCCCCTGGATGCGGCTCTCGGCCGCCCTCGCCATCCTGGCCATGGCCCTCCTGCTGGTTCCCGCATGGCGCCGGCGATCAGGCCTCGCACCCTGGGCCTGCGCCGCCGCGTTCCTCTCCGTCCTCATCGAAAAAGGACTCGGCCTGATGGTCGGCGGCTTCGAGCCCACGGCCTTCGGCGTGACCTCGGCCTACATGCCCAACCTCCCCGAGTGGACCGTCGTCGCCGGCATCTGGGCCTTCGGCGCCATGGTCATCACCGTGCTCTATAAAGTTACGCTTGCGGTGCGCAAAGAGGTCGAAAGCTAGAAGAGAACCGCAATGACGACTGAAGCGAACAGCTCCGGCGAGAAACCGATGGCCTCCGACAGCGATCACGCAATCCGGCCGGGAACGGTCGTGCTGGTGGGCGCCGGGCCGGGCGATCCCGATCTCCTGACCCTCCGCGCCGCGCGCCTCATCGCCCAGGCCGATACCCTCGTCTACGACCGGCTCATTCAATCCGGAGTCCTCAATCTGGCCCGGCCCACAGCCGAAAAAATCTACATGGGCAAGGAGCACGGCCACCATACCCGCCAGAACGAGATCAACGCCCTGCTGGTCGAAAAGGCCCGCCAGGGAAAGAGTGTCGTCCGGCTCAAGGGCGGCGACCCGTTCCTGTTCGGCCGCGGCGGCGAAGAGGTCGAGTACCTGGCCGAGCACGGCATCCCCTTCGACGTGGTTCCCGGCGTCTCGTCCTGCCTCGCCGCTCCCTTGAGCGCCGGCATCGCCGTCACCCATCGCGACGCCTCTTCGGCCGTGGCGATTGTGACCGGGCACAGCGCCGACGGTCACGAGGATCGCGTAGACTGGGAGGCTGTGGCCAGAATCGGCACCGCGGTCTTTCTCATGGGCGTGCACAACATCGACACCATCGCGCGGAAGCTCGTCGCCGCCGGTCGCGCCCCCGAGACGCCCGCGGCCATGATCCAGATGGCCTATTGCGCAGGCGGACGCGTGGTGACAGCCACCCTCGCCACCATCGCCGCCGAGGTGCGCCTCGCCCAGATTCAGCCGCCCGCCGTTCTGGTCGTCGGCGAGGTCGTGCGCCTGCGCGAAAAGTTGCAACAGCTTGTGGCTTTCAATCCAACCAGAAACGTAGCAGAAGGAGAACAGCAATGGCAGTTCCCGTGGAAACCTTAGCGGATGAGATGTACCAATACATCGCCGATTGCATGGGCAAGAAAAACCTCAAGGCCGGCGACCTTACCAAGGAGATGATCGCGCGCCACGGCGAGGCCGAGTGCGGCAAGGACGACTGCAAAAAGGCCATCCGCATCCTCATCGACA
>JABEBX010016682.1_pt1 | contig 29529 bp, 22 predicted proteins | sample 7245971 | NCBI WGS metagenome assembly JABEBX01 (sample SAMN14506365, study PRJNA622280) | hot springs metagenome | biome: hot spring [ENVO:00000051]|acidic hot spring [ENVO:00002120]; feature: spring [ENVO:00000027]|sediment [ENVO:00002007]; material: sediment environment [ENVO:01001048]... | reverse complement strand
TGGGTTAACCTTATTTTCAGTTGTAACTTTGGCCGCAGTTCCAAATCCAGACACCGTCATTTACGAGCAAGAAAGGGCAGCAGAAACTCTTGATCCAGCGATGGTTATTGATACGGCCTCTGGTGAGGTGCTCGATAACATATACCAGGCTCTTATCACCTTCGATGGTACATTTTTAACGCGTTACGTACCTGTCCTTGCCACAAATGTGCCCTCTCAAAAGGATGGAACGATTTTGGACAATGGCCAAACTTACGTTTTTCATGTAAGACAAGGAGTTCATTTTCAAAATGGCGATCTTTTAACGCCTCAAGACGTAGTCTATTCATTTGAAAGATTTGTCGTAACCGGTATGGCCGGTGGCAACTCATACACGTTAACTGAACCATTGCTTCCCAAAATAAATGGAAGTTATGTCACCAACCTTTCAAAGTGGGCAGAAAAACTTGCAGGCGTTGATTCGTGGAGTGATTTGTTTGCAACAGGCACGACTGTTCCCAAAAATGATACGTACAAAAAAGCCCTTGTAGATGCTTTTAGTCTTTTGGCCAAAGCCTTTGAGATAAAGGGAAATGATGTGATAATTCATCTTGCCCATCCATTCTCACAAGATTTGTTTCTCAGTTATGTGGATGGTATAGACATTTTGGATGAAAAATGGGCATCTGATAATGGTGCCTGGCCTGGAACGGCAGATACATGGTGGAACTATTACAATCCAAATCGCCAGGCAGATCCGCTTTATTCCATAACGAATGGTACAGGACCATTTGAGTTACAATCTTGGACTCAAGGAAGAGAAGTCGTTTTGAAGCGTTTCGATGGATACTGGCAGGCACCTGCGAAGATAAAATACGCCGTGATAAAGACCGTTGCTGAATTCACGACAAGAAAACTTGATCTGATACGTGGAGATGCAGACATAATCTCTGTTCCTCCTGCTTACATTCCTCAGGTTGAAAATATTTCTGGAGTAAAAGTTTCTCAAAATATACCAGAACTTGCTCAATATCAGTTATCATTTTCCTTCAGCGTCAGTCCAAACAGTCAATACATCTATTCTGGTAAATTGAATGGAGAGGGCATACCTCCTGATTTCTTTTCCAATTTAGACGTGAGAAAGGGATTTGAATATCTTTTCCCCCATCAAACTTACGTGAAAGACGTATGGAATGGACTTGGAATAGTGCCTAACAGTCCGATTTGCACGGGCCTTATAGGTTATGATCCCGATATTTCTGAGTACCACCAGGATCTGGCAAAGGCCGCAGCATATTTCAAGAAAGCATACAACGGAGAAGTGTGGAAAAAAGGTTTCAAATTTGCCATAATCTACAACTCCACGGATCCCACAATGCAGGAAGCGTGCGAGATGCTAAGCACTTATGCCCAGCAGGTAAATCCCAAATTCAATGTTGTGGCAGTACCTGTGCTATGGCAGACACTTGTTGGAGAATTTCTTAACAACAATCTTCCCATGGTGGCACTTGACTGGTTTGCCAGCACATCTTACGATAGAGTGTATGGTTATTTAGATTCTTCCGGTGTTTACGGTGAAGCACTTGGAAATAATTTCAGCGTTTTTGCAAAAGAGAATTTTGATTCTCTTATAAATAGTGCAGTTTCTGCAACTTCTGACAGTGTTGCGGAACAAATTTACGAAGAGATAGGCCTAAAAACCTATGAAGATGCGGTTATGATATGGCTAATTCAACCATCACGGCAACTGGTTTACAGAGATTGGTTGCATGGTTTGTATCCGACAAATTACAATCCGAGTTACTCAAAAGATCTTCATTTTTATGGTTTGTATAAATCAAGCGATTAGAAATAAACTTTTCAGGAGGTGGTGATTCGTGGCGGAACAGAAAGATAGCGAAGTAAGGCCGGCAGAGGCCATAGCAAAAGAATCAGATAAAAAACTTAAAAAATCCTTAAGCCTTCAAGATCTATTTTTCCTTTCAATGGGAGGAATAATAGGGTCCGGATGGCTTTTGGGAGTCGCAGGTGCGGCCAGCGTGGCTGGACCTGCCTCAATACTATCATGGATAATAGGAGGAGTCATAGTTCTGTTCATAGCCCTCACCTTCGCGGAAGTTTCTGGAGCCATGCCAAAAAGCGGCGCGATTGTGAGGTATCCTCACCTTGCCTATGGTGGTTATACCGGCTACATAATGGGATGGGCTTACATGTTAAGTGCGGTAACTGTACCGACTGTTGAGGCGGAAGCCGTATTAACTTACGCATCAACTTATGTGCCTGGCCTTTTTCACACAGTATCGGGTGTGTCAATTTTAACTCCTGTTGGAATACTGGCCGGAGTAGTTTTATTGGTTGCCTTTTTCTTTTTAAACTGGTTTGGTATAAGATTTCTTGGCAAGTTCAACTCTGTTGTTACATGGTGGAAATTTATCATACCAACGCTTACATTCATCTTTCTACTTTTCATGTTCAACAGTTCCAATTTGACATTTCATGGAGGATTTTTCCCGATGGGAGTTGGTAACATGTTTTACGCAGTTCCATCGGCTGGAATAGTCTTTTCTTATCTTGGATTCAGGCAGGCGCTTGAATTTGGTGGAGAAGCAAAAAATCCACAAAGGGATGTTCCGAGGGCAACAGTCTATTCTGTGCTGGCAGGGATCGCAATTTACACACTTTTGCAAGTTGCGTTTTTGGGAGCGATCAAATGGCCAGCCAATACAACATGGTCCACGCTGACATCCAGTTCTTTGGGCTCTGCACCGTTTTTTACCGAATTACAGTACAGTGGAATAGCATTGTTCATAGCATTTTCTTATTTCCTGTTAATAGACGCATGGATCTCTCCAAGCGGAACCGGATGGATATATTCTGGCAATGCTTCAAGGGTTTTGTACGGCATAGCGGCAGACGGGTATTTTCCATCTTCTCTGCTTAAAATCCATAACAAGACAAGAATACCATACGTAGCACTTATAGCAAGTCTTGTGCTGGGAGTGATATTTTTCTTACCATTTCCATCATGGTACCTTTTTGTTGGGTTTATATCCAGCGCCACAGTACTCACTTATATAATGGGCCCATTGGCACTCATGACTTTTAGAAAACATGCACCAGATCTTCACAGACCATTTCGTTTACCCTATGCGTCTGTGATAGCACCGATTGCCTTCGTTGGTGGTGCCCTCATAGTTTACTGGTCCGGAATAACAACTTTCACGATGATCTTTTACACAACCTTTATAGGAATTCCGGTATTTTATTTCCTTTATGCTCCTAAAAAATTAAATCTTTCAAAATTGTTTGCTTACACAATTGGATTAATAGAATTGGTTATAGCAATAGGCGCTCTGGTGATAAACTACGCTTACGTACTTTATCCTTCTTCAAAAGTATCGATGACAACAAGGACTGGTGTATTCCTTGGCACTTTGATCGTAATGGCTGGTGTCGCACTTTCATTCACAGCGATAACGTCATCAAAAGTCGCTCAAAAAGATAAAAGAATGTTTTTAAGTTCTTACTGGTTATTTGCTTTGATGATCCTGACTGAATTATTCTCATATTTTGGAGCATTTGGAAATGATGTTTTAATTCCATTTCCCTGGGATACAATCATAATGATCGGTGTTTATTCCGTGATATATGTTTTTGCACTCAAAGGCGGGCATAACACGGAAGATCTCAAAGTTATAACGGAAGAACAAAAAGATTTGAACATCACAGAAATAGGATAAGACTATTTGATTGGAGGTTATGATGAAATTACTTTTAAAAAATGCAACTGTTTTCCCAATTACGTCTAAACCTTTCAAGGGAGATGTACTTGTTGAAGGTTCGAAAATAAGCAAAATTGGTGAGTCAATAAAGAAAAATAAAGATATCGAAGTTATAGATTTAACCGGTAAGTATCTTCTTCCAGGCTTCATAGATGCGCACTCTCATATAGGACTTAGCGAAGAAGGTGTTAACAGCCCTATAGGCACAGATGTCAATGAGATGACAGATCCAGTTACGGCCGATGTTAAAGCCATCGATGGATTCAATCCCCAAGATCCGGCGATTGATAGAGCACTTTCGGGGGGAGTGACGACTGTCATGATAGTTCCTGGCAGCGCAAATCCAGTTGGAGGACAGGGAGCGGTAATCAAATTCAAATCACGTGTCGTAGACGAGATGATAGTTAAAGAGCCTGCTGGATTGAAAATGGCCTTTGGAGAAAATCCGAAAAGAGTTTATGGAGAGCAAAAGAAAACTCCATCAACACGTCTTGGAGTGGCGGCCGTTGTAAGGTCATATTTCACAAAAGTGCAAGATTACATGAAGAAGAAAGAAATTGCTCAAAAAGACGGAAAGCCATTTGTTGAAAGAGATTTAAAACTTGAGGCTGGAGAAAGGGTCTTAAAAGGTGAGATACCCGCAAGAATTCACGCTCATCGTTACGACGACATACTTACGGCCTCAAGGATAGCAGATGAATTTGGATTTAGATTCGTTATAGAACACGGCACAGAAGGATATAAAATTGCCGATTTTCTTAAAGCAAAAGGCATTCCCGTTGTGGTAGGACCTCTTATGACCTTTAGAACCAAGCGTGAACTGAAAGATATGACGATGGAATCGATAAAAATCCTAATTGAAAAAGGTGTACTTATATCTTTGATGTGTGATCATCCGGTAGTGCCGCTTGAATATGCCTCTATTCAGGCGGCAGCAACTTTAAGATATAAAGTAGACGAAACGGACGCACTTAAAATAATCACGATAAATTCAGCCAAAATACTTGGTATGGAAGATAAAATCGGATCTATTGAAAAGGGAAAAGATGCAGATATAGTTGTGTGGACTGGCAATCCATTTGATACCAGATCAAAAGTTGAAAGTGTGTACATAGAGGGAATAAAGATTATGTGATTAAAATATAATTAAAATTTAATTTTAAAAATATCTTATTTTAACTTAGATGGGTTAGTATACTTTCAAAGTTGTGTAAAAGAGGCAAACGAATGAAAATAGATTTAATTTTGTCAACAACAAATGAAAGAAGACATAACAGAATATCGCCCGGTGGAGTGGTATTTTGATCGCGTTTGAATGAATTCCACCGGGCCACATTGAAAAGATGTGGCCTTTTTTATTTTAAATAGGAGGTAAGAAGATGAAAAAGTTTTTTGTTTTTGCAGTAGTTGTTGTGCTTTTCATGATCACCGTAATAGCCCAAAATGTCGTAAATCCAGACACCATCGTTTACGAAGAACCAGGTCCTTTTCAGTCTTTGGACCCTGCATGGGAATACGACACCATCTCTGCTGAGGTCATATGGCAACTTTACGATTCATTGCTTCAGTACGATGGAACATCGACTACGAAACTATTACCGATGCTCTCGACAAATGTGCCATCTGTGACAGATGGAACGATTCTTGACAACGGAACAACTTACATCTTTCACATTCGCCAGGGTGTTTATTTTCACAACGGAGATCTGCTAACACCTCAAGATGTCGTTTATTCTCTCGAAAGGCTAATCTTACTTGACTACAGCGGAGGACCGTCGTGGATGCTTGCAGAACCGTTGTTGCCCACCGTAGACGGTCACTACGTTTTGACCATCGTGCAGGAAGTTGCAAAAGAATTAGGACTCAGTGATCCTTTGAACTACACGAGTTTAAGTTCTCTTGGCATTTTTGCAACAGGCACAAAAAACCCGCTCAACGACAAATACAAGCAGGCACTCGTCAATGCGTTTAACTTGCTCGCCAAAGATTTCGAAATCAAGGGAAACGATGTGATAATTCATCTTCCCCAACCATTTGAACCTTTCTTATACACTCTTGCAAAGGGTGGCATATGCGAATCTGTCATTCTTGATGAAAAATGGTGTGCCCAAAACAAAGCCTGGGATGGCAAAGCAGATGATTGGTGGTATTACCATAATCCAACACTTAGCGAAGACCCTCTTACCAACATAGAGAACGGAACGGGACCGTACTTCATGAAGTATTACATACCTGGAAGAGAGGTTTTCTTTCAAAGGTTTGATAAATACTGGGCAGGGCCTGCGAAGATCAAATATGCCGTCATAAAGTATGTCAACGAATTCACCACAAGGCTACTCGATCTTGATTCGGGTCAGGCAGACGCCATTTACGTTCCTGTCGAAAATTTGTCCGAGGTTGAAAACGACAAAAACATAAAAGTTTCCATTTACCCGCAGTTATCCGTTTATGAACTTAATTTCACGTGGAATCTTGTAAGTGATGGCAATCCATACATAGGATCTGGAAAGTTGGATGGAAATGGTATACCGCCTGATTTTTTCGCAAATTTGGATGTAAGAAAGGGTTTTGAATATCTTTTCCCGTATAAGGAATACATTAAAGAGGCATACAACAATTTAGCGTTGCAGCCGAATGGAGCCATAATGAAAGGATTGTTTGGATACAGTTCGGATCTACCACAATACGAGCAAGATCTTTCAAAGGCCGCAGAATATTTCAAAAAAGCCTACAACGGAGAGTTGTGGGAGAAAGGATTCAAATTCTCTGCCATCTATGAAAGTGGCGATACCACTGAACAATTAGCCCTTACAGCGTTGAGTAATGCCGCAAGAGAAGTCAATCCGAAATTTCAGATAAACGTTGTTGGGGAATTATGGCCTAATCTTCTTAGTGACAGTTTATCTTTTAAATTACCAATATTTACGATGGGATACCTTGCCGATTATCCAGATCCTTACGATCTTGCTTATGCTTACTATTCATCCACAGGCATATTTGGAGCATTCATAGGTCAGAGTTTCGTTGATTTTGCTCAAAAGTCTCTTGATCCGCTTGTGAGTGATCTTCTGACTACCTCTAATCCTTCTAAACGTGCTGAAATAGTGAAGCAACTTGAGGAAATAGATTACAACGAAGCACTCTACGTTTGGATAGATCAACCCTTTGGGATATTTGTAAGACGCACATGGGTGAAAGGATGGTACCCGAATGGGGTAAGACCGGGGATAGATTTTTATTCGCTTTCTAAATAAGGATTGAGTGGGAGAGATCCCACTCTTTATTTACCGTTTTTTCTCAGCCATACTGATTATTTTAGATAATCTCCTGTAAACGACAGATTTTGAAATTGGAGGAGTTAGCATATTTCCTATTTCTCTTAAAGAAAGTTCTGGATGATTTAAACGCAAGATGGCTATTCTTTGGATATCTTCGGGAAAATTATCAAGACCTATCTGTCCTTGAACAAATTTTATGGCGCTAATCTGCTTCCAACTTGCATCACCGCTTCTTCTTGAGTTTGCATCTATGAAATTCATGCTTCGAGTTACATCAGAACTTATCTTTTTAGATGACATTATAGAAGAAAATGTTTTTGCAGAGTTTATGGCTCCAATGAGATTTAAGAATTCATTTATCATTTCACCATCTTTTATGTAGAATCTGTATCCATAATGAACGTCAACTATAAATCCAACCATTCCAAAGCTATTTTCGAGTTTTTCTTTCAACCATTCAAGTGTGTCTATCTGGCGACTGTAAAATTCAAGATGGTGGTATTTGGATGGATCGGCTATATACCCTGAGGATATGAAAGCCCCTCTCAAAAAAGCACTTATGATTACAGGATCTTTGAAAAATTCATCATGAATTCTGCCAATTAGGTCAAGGCCTATCTGTGAGATGAATTTTTTAACATCATAAGCCATAATCTTCATTATGAAAGTTTTGCCTGAATTTAGTTTTTCTTGATTTTGGTAATTTACATGTGTCTCTTCGATGCCTATGGTTTTTAAAATGAGTTTTGTCCTTTTAACTGCCCCTATGTCTTTAAGCAAAATTTCTATGTAAGTAGTTTTGCCTATTTCGATGGAACCTTTGAATTTAATCAATCCGGCAAGTTCGGCATTAGAAAATCTCTTTTCGATGGGAAGATGGTAGAGTTCTTCTCTAATATCAGAAGTGAATGCCATTCTTATCACCGATAAGATCGATGGAAGTTTGATGAACGGCCCGTGCAAGCAAGTGAGGATCGTGTCTGACTTTTTTTTGTTCATCCGTTTTGTCAACAACGATCTTAACCATATCGATTCTTAAAAATTTAGAATTCTCACTTTTGCATATAACAGGTTCTGAATTCTCTTTTTTATATCTTTTAAGCACTTCCTGAGGAATTTTTTGAGAGTTTATTATCACACGATCTATTTTAGATTTCAAATAACTTTCAACAACTTTTACGTGATCTTCGACTGACATGCCAGTTGTCTCTCCAGGCTGTGTCATCAAATTGGCAACGAGTATCTTAGGTTTACCCTTTATAGCATCTGTTATCCCGTCCACGAGCAAATTTGGAACAATACTTGTGAAGAGGCTTCCAGGTCCCAAAATAACCACGTCACTCATTGAAATCTCATCAATGGCTTTTGGGAATGGCTTTGCCTGACTGCTCAAACTTATTTCTCTTATCTTTCCATTTTTTTTGGTTATGTTGCTTTCACCCACAACAATTTGTTCATCTTCAAATTTTGCTATAAGTTTCACAGATTCTTCAGTTACAGGCAACACCCGTCCTTTTATGGCCAAAATAGAAGATATGCTTTCTATTGCCGTGGGGAAACTGCCACTTATTTTTGTTAGAGCGGCTATTATAAGATTTCCAAGACTTTGATCTTTAAATCTTTCTCCATCTTTAAATCTATACGCCATTATTTGAGCCATCAAAGATTCATCTTCGGCAAGTGCGATTATGTTGTTTCTTATATCTCCAGGAGGTAAAACACCGAGTTCTTCGCGAATAATACCAGAACTTCCACCATCATCCATGACCGTAACTATTGCCGTGATTTCTGTGTCTGGAAAATCCTTTAATCCCTTAAGTAAAGTTGAAAGTCCCGTTCCACCACCAAAAGCAACGATTTTCAACCAGTTCACCTCTCGATATCTCTGTGTGAAATCCTCACAGAAGCATCTTTTTTCAGCAATTCAGAGAGTCTGTTCGCTATATAAACAGATCTATGTCTTCCACCACTGCAACCAATTGCGACATATATGACACTTTTTCCTTCTTTCGAATAACTTGAAATGGCTATTTTTACCATGTCAGCCACCTTATTTATGTATTCTTCAACGATATCAAATTTTTGAAGGTATTCGATCACTTCAGGATCATTTCCGGTTTTATCAGCCAATGATTCCACATAATATGGATTTGGAAGAAACCTCGCGTCAAAAACAAAGTCGGCTCCAAGTGGTAAACCATACTTGAACCCAAAAGACTCAAGAAAAATCTTCAAAACTCTTTCTGATTTGCCCTCAACTATGGTTGCGATCTCACTTCTAAGTTGATGTGTGTTTATCAAAGATGTGTCTATGACGTAATCCGATATTTCTCTTATTTCTAGCAAAAGGCGCCTTTCTTCGACTAAAAGTTTTTCTATTTCCTGATCTTTTTCTTGATATGACAACAAGTTCAGCTGCCAATTCTCTTTCCTTGCTTTTCTATCTTTTCTGTCAGTGCGGCCAACTGTTTCTTGAGTTCTAAATTTTCTTCAAGTGTGTTAAGCAGCATCATAAGAAAGAAATGTTCGTTTCCGTACTTCTCAATTTCTTGAGAATGAGACGCAAAACTCATTTTGATCTCGTTTAAAATTTCATCAACTTGGTTTTGTGGATCGCCTGTCTCAAATTTGTAACTCTTGGTTCCCAACTCAAAGTTAACAGTTCTTTTCATATCTTTCAAACACTCTCCTTTTTGTCAGAACCAACAATATTTTCAAGTTTCTTCATCAAAATTTCAACTCTGACACTTTGTTCTTTTAACATCTCTTTGAGATCTACATTTTCATTTCTGAGAATTTCTATTTCAGAATTAGATTTTTCGATATTTTTTTTGAGTTGCTCTCTTTCTTCCAAAAGTCCATCGATGAGCTCTTCAAGTTTTTTTAAAATGTCGTCCACAGGATCAACACCTCAAACACAATTTTAGCAAATTTTTAGGCATTTTTCAAAAAATACAACATTCATCTTGGAATGTCAAATTATACTCATTTTCACGGAGAAATTCAATTACTTTTTCAGAAGGTTGGGTTATCGTGTTAAATCCCGCTTCAACAGCGACCATCGCTATTTCATCGCGAAGTTTTCCCTTTGGATACATGCAACCGAGGTTAAGATCGCAATCGAATTTTTCCCTTGCATACTCAAAAACGGATTTTATTTCACCGATCTCCGGCGGTTGGCATTTCTCAAAATATGTCAAAGGGGTGGGTATGAAAACAAGAAAAACTACTTTCTCGAGGTTATAATTCGAAAGTATATCAATGGCTTTGTACTCGTGACTAATTTTCCCGCAATCGAGCCCTATCGTGATGTGCGGATAAGTCTCTTTTTTGAACTTCAACAGATTTTCGAGCGATTTAACGTAATCTGCGACGGTAGCGTTGAGATTGTAAACCTTTTTTATGACTTCATCTTCTCCGACGAAATCAAAAGATATAGCGTCGGCTATTTTTGATATCTCTGCTGCTTCGTCTTCGTTAACAAGTCCTGTGTGAAAATTAAATCTGAATCTTTTCGATGCCTTCAATTTTTTAATCTCCTCAGCATGATCGGATATCGGTACTTTCCCATCAAGAGTCGATCCGCCGCTTATGAGAAGACTTTTCGTTTTCAAAGGAATTCGATCTGTGTCGTTTATGGGGATCATGTTTTCAAGATAATGACGTCCGCAATGTTTGCAATTAAGATAACAAACCGTTCCCGTCACACTGACAGAAACGGTCGCTTCCAACTTTACGATCTTGACTTCTTTCAAGAAATTTTTGCTTCTTTCAGATATTTCGCCGCATCTTCTGGCGGCATTGGGTTTATGTAAAATCCTGAGCCCCATTCAAAGCCTGCAAGTTTTGTGAGCCTCGGCACAATTTCAAGGTGCCAGTGATAATATTCTTTTCCATCTCCACGGGGAGTGCCTGTGTGTATCATGAAATTGTATGGAGGATCGTCAAGGGCTATTTTCATTCTTAGAAGTACATTTTTAAGTATTGCAGAAAAGTTTTTAACGTGCGTTTCATCTATATCTCCAAAATTGTATTGATGAACCTTTGGAAGAATCCATGTTTCAAATGGTGCACGAGACGCATACGGTTCAAAAGCAAGAAAATCTTCATTTTCCTCAACAACACGCGTGTTTTCCATTTTTTCTTCCTGAATTATGTCACAATATATGCATCTTTCCCGAAATCCATAATATTCTTTTGACCCTTCCATTTCCTGAAGTACAAGATTTGGCATTATGGGCGTTGCTATTATTTGAGAATGTGAATGTTCAAGGGAGGCACCTGCGTCTGCTCCATAATTTTTGAATATAAGCACGTATTTTATATTTGGATCTTTAAAAATCGAGTTGTATCTTTCAACGTAAGCCCATACAAGCTCTTGAACTTGTTTATAATCAAGTGTGGCAAGGGTTGCATTGTGATCGGGAGTTTCTATTATTATCTCATGAGCACCAAAGCCTGCCATTGAATCATAAATCCCATGGCCCAATCTCACAGGCTGGATTTTGGGATCGAGTGCCGGAAATTTATTTGGAACGACTCTTATCCACCAGCCTGGTGTATTTGGAGCCGTGTTCGCAGGCCTAAATGCCATTATTTCTTGAGGAGTTGAAGATTCGTTTCCAGAATCAAAAGGACAAAATTTTGAAACTTTTTCAGTCGGTGGTTTTGCAAAATCATGAGGCCTTTTGGCACGTTCAGTCGAAATTATAACCCAACTTTTTGTTATTATGTCTTTTCTCAACTCTGGCATTTTATCACCTTGCTTTTGAAAGTTCGTAAAGTTTTATATATTCTAAAGCGGATCTTTCCCATGAAAGATCCATGTTCATCGCATTTTTTATCAATACCGACATGTAATCATCCTGTTTATAGTAGTATAAGGCTTTTAAAATGGCTTTGAGCAAGTAAGATGAGTCATAATTTTTAAATCCAAAGCCGTTTCCAGATTTTCCATCGAATTCTGACACTGTATCGGCAAGGCCACCGGTATATCTGACTATGGGGATCGTGCCATACCTTAGACTGTACATTTGACCAAGACCGCACGGTTCATATCTGGATGGCATGAGAAAAAAGTCGGAAGAGGCATATATTCTTTGGGCAAGGTTGACATCAAATCCAATTTTGACAGCCACTTTTTGAGGAAACTCTTTTGCAAGATTTAAAAAGGCATTTTCGTATTTTGACTCTCCTGTTCCGAGAAGTACAAAATTAACATCGCAGGAAGCTACCACATATCTCGTTATTTCATCGACAAGATCGAGACCTTTTTGATCGAACAACCTGCTTACAAGCCCTATGATAGGAGCATTACCAACTTTAAGACCAAGTTCTTTTTGAAGAGACATTTTGTTTTTCTTCTTACCATCTAAAGAATTAACGCTGTAATTGTACGGAATGCGTTTATCAGTTTCAGGATCGTTTTCCACGTAGTCAATGCCATTTAAAACGCCGTACAGAACATCTTTGCGAAGTTGAAGGACCCCTTCCAATTTTTCTCCATATTCTTGAGTTTTTATCTCTTCAGCGTAAGTTGGACTCACAGTGTTAACTATATCGGAAAAAAGGATGCCACCTTTCATGAAATTTATCTTACCGTAAAATTCTATTCCGTCCATGTTGAAAACGTAATCCGGTAATTTTGCAAAATCCATGTACGATCTGTCAAAAATGCCTTGGTAGCCAAGGTTGTGTATGGTGTAAACGGTGGAGAGATCGGAGAAATAAGGATCGTCTCTGTAAACAGTTTTTAAGTAAACGGGAAGTAATCCTGTTTGCCAATCGTTGGAATGAATTACATCGAAATGCATGTTGAGCTTTTTGATTGAATCCATGACTGCCTTGGTGAAAAAAATGGCTTGTTGTCCTCCGTCTGGAGAACCATAAACGCTCTCGGAAGAAAAATAATAATCGTTCGAAACCAAGTAGATGGGAATGTTTGTTTCTGGTAAATTCGTTTTGTAAATGGAAACTTTTTGATTTGTTCCGATTCCGAGATCGAAATCATCGATCACCTGTTCAACCTCAAGATTGAATTTCTTGATATTTTCCTTGACGACCTTGTGATAAGGCATGAATATGGATACATCCATACCTTTTTTCTCCAACGCTTTTGGAAGAGAGCCAGCAACGTCTGCAAGACCTCCAACTTTAGCGAGGGGATAAACTTCAAAAGACACAAAAGCAATTTTCATTGATTACCATTCCTTTCATAATTTCTCCTCTTTTATTATCGAATTGTAATGTATTTCGTTGATATCCAAAATTCTTGAAAGTTCCTTCACACTTTTTCCTTCAACTCTTATTACGGCCACTTTTTCTCCGACTTTTTCAGCAGGATAAATTAAAACTGATAAAATGTTCATAGAATGAAGGTAAAGGACATCAAGAATATGTTTTAACGATCCAGGTGCATCTTTAAGTTCCACTTCAAGTCTTATACCACCCTCGCCAAATCCAGCCATTTGCGTAAAAGTCTCCAAAATATCAAAAATAGATATGACGCCGACGAGTTCATCTCCAGATATAACAGGGAGCATCTCCATGTCTGACTCAAGAAAAAAAACTGCCGCTTCATCTAAAGTATCTTGCGGGCTTAAAGTGTAAGGCACATCATGAATGTAATTATTTACCGGTAAATCATCGTCCATTCCGAGTATCTCATCGGCTTTTACAATGCCTTCAAAATTCTTTCCGCCAGAGACGATACCAATATCTGATCTAGAAGTTCGTAAGATTTTCTTTGCTTCACCGACTGAGGTGTTTTTTTGAATCACAACAAAATCTTTTTTCATGAAATCTTCAATCGACATAGATTTCTCTCCTTTCCCACAAATAAGATCATACAACAAAAACATCAAAAACAAAAATTTTGAAGATAATTCGAGATAGAAATTGAAAACAAAAGATAAATGGATTTAATTTGTTATAATTGCGAAAAGCCATTCAAAACAATCAATTATCTCTTAAAATTGGCCTTTCAAGTGCGTAAAAAATTAAAAATGTCACGATCGTGAGCAAAGCGCCAAAAGCTTGTGCCTCTGGAACATGCATCGAAGAGAATAATTTGTAGGCACTTGCAGATATCATGGGGAAGCGAGGATTGTAAAGTACAAGTGTTGCACCCATTTCTCCCATTGAAATGGCGAAAGAAAAGAAAAAAGTTGAAATTATCTGTGGTTTCAAAATTGGAATTCTTATCATGAAAGTTTTTTGGATCCAATTGGCACCGTCAACTGAGGCCGCTTCGTCTATTTCCGATGGAAATCTTTGCCATCCTGAGAGTAAAGTTTGAAATCCTATTGGAAATGATAGCATGGCATATATCGGAATTATCTCAAATGGAAATGACAAAGGTATGTAATTTTGAATGACTATATATCCAAAAGCAAGTGTAACTGGTGAAACCGCAAGGGCAGATGTGAAGAGTGCGTCAAAAATTGGTGCTTTAATTCTTGTTACCGCATGCGCTGCCGTTATTGAAAGTATTATGGTTAATACCGCACTCAAGGTTGAAAAAGTAAGGGTCCATAAAATGGATGAAAAAATAGAATTACCTATGTAAGGATCCATTCTCCCAGAAAATAACCTTTCAAACCATTCAAGAGTGAAAGTTGAATTTTGAAAATTCCAAAATCCTGAGAAGATCTGAGACATAATCGGCCCAAATACGAATATGAATATGCCCAAGATGTAAAAGAATCCCCATGAAGGAAACTTTGAATTTGTCCGTGATACTTCCTGTGAGAATGTGCCTGTAGATCTTCTCAGGATCGAAAAGATAGACGCTATTAACCCTATAAAAAATATCTGAATCAGGGTAAGTCCTATTGCTCCTTTGAAATCAAGCAATGTTGTGAGATACATGTAAATTTGGACTTCAAGAGTCGAGAATTGGGCTCCACCTATGACGAGCATAACGGTAAAAGAAGTAAAACAATAGATGAAGACAAGCAAGGCCGATGCTATTATGGCAGGCAACAGAATCGGAAGTTCCACAGAAATAAAACTTCTTAACCTCGAAGCGCCATCCATTTTCGCCGCTTCAGCGTACACTGGATCAAGAGTTGAAATTGCACTTCCGACTATCACCATGGTGAGGGGAAAATTGTAGAAAGCATTTCCCATAACAACACCGAGTAAGGTGAAAAGGGGTTCGAATCTCACGTGAAAAATTGGCCATAAAAAATAGGCGTTTAAAACACCGTTATGGCCAAAAAAAGATATAAATCCCAACGTCATTGAAATAGACGGCATAACGAATGGAACGGTCGAGAGTGCCGCAAAGATACCTTTGAATTTGAAGCGTGTTCTTCCAATAAGATACGCCCCAGGTAGGCCCATTGCAACTGCAAGCATTGTTGATAAAATGGCCTGATAAGTTGTGAATTTGAATATCTGAAAGTTAAGAGCGTTGAAAATTGAAACGTTGCTTCTAATTTTGTAAGTGTAAATGAATAGCATTATAATCGGTAAGATGTAAGCCCCTACCGTAAAAAGGATGGCAGGGGTGAGTTCAAAAAAAGTGTTTTTTTTCATTTAACAATTATTTCTGTCCATTGCGCGATCCAACTTGAAAGAGATTTGGAAATTTGATCGAGCGGGACCGTCACCGTTTCAGTTATTGAAGGAGCATGATCGATGAAAACTTTTGGAAGTGGAACATTTGTTACCGGATACATCCATTGGTTCAAAGGAATTGCCGATTGAAAATCCTTTGAAAGCATGAAATTCATGAAATCCTTTGCAAGTTCAAGATGGCGCGTTCCTTTCACGATGCCCGCATACTCAACCATGACGTATGCTTTACCATTTGGAATGACGACACCTATATCAGAGCCGTTGTAATAATAATAGTTGTAGGCCTCATCTGTCGCAAAACTTACCATCATCTTTGCTTCTCCACTTTCAAGCATTTGAAAAGCGCTATCCCACCCACTCGTGACGGTTTTTATCGTTGGAACGAGTTGCTTCCAATAATTCTGCCAATCATTTCCGTAAATTCCAATTGTCCATAACAAAAAATCAAGGCCTGTCGTCGATGTTCTTGGATCTTCAATGACCAAAGTGTGCCCATATTCAGGGCTCAAAAGGGCCTCAAAAGTTTTGGGAGGATTCGGAACCATTTTAAGATTATAATCTATTGCAAGGGCACCGTAATCAAATGGAATAACTCTGTATTCTGGATCGATAAGGAAGGATTTGTTAACAACGCTTGCTATATCCGTTGGTTCATAAGGTACAAGCAGATCTTCATTCAACACCTTTGGAATTTGACTTTGAGAAAGGCCAATGACCACATCGGCTTTTGGATTAGACTTTTCAAGGATAAGTCTTGCCACGATATTTCCACTTTCCATGGATACAAAATCGATCTTGCAATCGTACATTTTCTCGAAAATCGGCTTGATCTCATTACCAATGCCAGAAATGAAACTGCTGTAGGTGTAGATTGTGAGTGTATCGATGGAAAAGCCAACTGTGATGATCAACGTCATCAATGAAAATAACAAAAATATCTTTTTCAAATCGCTCGCCTCCTAAAATTAAAGCCATCTCCGCGGGAGATGGCCAGTTTATCCTTATTTCCCTTCGCCGGTATTGGCCGGATCAGGTTCAAAGGGTCGAGGCTTTAAGCCTCCTCTCAGCCAGTTAACTGGCTCCCCGTTACAATTTTATTTTATCACATTCTCATGATTTTGTGCTGACAAAATTTTGATCTTTATTTACCGTTATCATTCCGTCTTCTTCATCTATGACTATTTTGTCTCCCTGCGATATCTTGTTCGCTATTATCATGTCTGCTATTTTATCTTCAACTTCGAATTCTATCACGCGTCTTAAAGGCCTTGCCCCAAAGGCAGGATCGTATCCTTTCTGAGCCAGTAACGCTTTCGCTTCCTTTGTTATTTCAACTTTAACATCTCTGTTTTCAAGATTCTTTTGAATTTTTGATATGAATTTGTCCACGATGAATTCCATATGAGATTTATCAAGCGGCTTGAACGCCACCATCGCATCTATTCTGTTCAAGAATTCTGGTTTAAAGTATTTTCTCAATTCTTGAATCATTGTTTCATCGAGATACTCTTTTTTCCCGTTTTCAACGCTTTCAAGTATGTATTCTGAACCTATATTTGATGTCATTATTATAACCGTATTTCTGAAATCAACCGTGTTTCCCTTTCCATCTGTAAGTCTACCATCATCAAGTACCTGTAAAAGGGCATTGAAAATTTCAGGATGGGCTTTTTCTATTTCGTCAAGCAAAATGACACTGTATGGACGTCTTCTCACAGCCTCCGTTAATTGACCACCCTCCTCATAGCCAACGTAACCAGGAGGTGCACCTATGAGCCTTGAAACGGTGTGCTTTTCTGAATACTCTGACATGTCTATTCTTATTAGGGCATTTTCATTGTTGAAGAGTGCCCATGCCAGAGATTTGGCAGTTTCAGTTTTTCCAACCCCAGTTGGCCCAACGAACAAGAAAGCACCTAAAGGTCTATTTGGATCTTTAAGTCCAGCCCTTGCCCTTCTTATAGTCGAAGAGACAACATTTACGGCTTCTTCCTGATCAACGATCCTTTGATGAATGATCTTTTCGAGGTTGATGAGTTTATTTCTTTCATCTTCCATGAGTCTGCTTACCGGAATTCCAGTCCATCTTTCGACTATTTTTGCTATGACATCCACGTTAACGACTTTGGGTATATTTTCTTGATGCTTTTTCCATTCTTCCTGGATTTTTGAAAATTCATACTTTACTTTCTCGAGTTCTGATTTTTTCATGGCTGCCTTTTCGTAATCTCCAGCAAGTGCAGCATCGTTTATTTCTTCTTCCAATTCAGATATTTTCTTTTGCCCTTCTATTATTTCAGATGGAATGAAAGAATTTTCGAATTTCACCCTTGACGCTGCTTCATCTATAAGATCTATGGCCTTGTCCGGAAGAAACCTATCGGTTATGTATCTTGATGAGAGTTTGACTGCCGCCTCTATTGCCTCATTTTCTATTTCAACGCCGTGATGTTCTTCGTAAGAAGACTTGAGACCCAACAAGATTTTTATGGTTTCCTCTTCAGTTGGTTCATCAACAATTATCGTTTGAAATCTTCTTGCAAGTGCTTTATCCTTTTCTATGTATTTACGGTAATCTTCAAGTGTGGTCGCTCCTATACATCTTAACTCACCGCGCGCAAGAGCAGGCTTGAGCATATTCGATGCGTCTAAACTACCACCTTCAACACTTCCTGCTCCCACGACCGTGTGCAGTTCGTCTATGAAAAGTATAACCTTTCCATTTGATCCCTTCACGGCATCTATGAGACCCTTGAGCCTTTCCTCAAATTCTCCACGGAATTTGGTACCCGCCACAAGTCTCCCCATGTCAATGGAAAGTATCCGTTTATCCATCATGTAATCCGGAATTTTACCGGCGGCAATGAGTTGTGCAAGCCCCTCAACTATGGCAGTTTTACCAACGCCGGGATCGCCTATGAGAACAGGATTGTTTTTTCTTTTTCTGCCAAGGATTTCTATCATTCTTTCAATCTCTTCATCTCGACCTATCACTGGATCAAGTTTTCCATCTTTTGCCTGTTGAGTGAGGTCCGTGGTGAATTTTGAAAGTGCATCCAAATTCTCAGATTCTTTCGATTTTCCGGCCTTTCTGACGGCAAGAATGGCGTTGTAAACCTTCTCGTCATTCACTCCAAATCTCATCAAAATACGGGCAGCCATAGAATCTGGAACTTTCACCATTCCAAGTAAAAGATGCTCTGTTCCTATTTTTTCGTCTCCCATTCGGTTGGCTTCGTCTTTGGCGCTTTCGAGCACATGTCTAGCATCAGGAGTTATATACATCTGCTTTATACTCCCGGCCGTTGATGGAGTGCCTCCATATTCCTTAACAAGTTCTTCAGTTTTATCTACATTTAAAAACACCTCCAAAAAGAAAAGGGGCAAAAGCCCCTTTTCAACTCACTTTATCTCTATCTTTCTTCTGGACTGTTTTGCTTCAGGGCTCTTCGGTATCGATATGTTCAGAAGTCCATTTTCGAATCTTGCACTTATGTTTTTGTCATCAACGTCTGGAGGAAGTGAGAAAGACCTCTCAAATTTGCCATAACTTCTTTCAACCTTTTTGTATCCTTTTTTCTCTTCTTTCTTCTCTTCCCGTTTTTCACCGCTCACAGTCAATATACCGTTATTAACTTCGATCTGAACATTTTCTCTTTTCATACCTGGCAATTCAATTTCAAACTCGTAACTTTTGTCGGTCTCAGAGATATCAACTGCCGGTGTGAAAACTTCGTTAGAAATAGCAACAGGCCATATCCTTGGAAATTCCTCGAAGAACCTGTCAATAACCCTTTGTATTTCCTCAAAAGGTCTGTAAAGATCCAGTTCCTCACTTTCTTTTCTTTTTTCAATGGCCATAAAAACCACCTCCTACACTTTTTTATCTATACTAAATCTTTTTTAAATCCCGAATCTTGACTTTATCAGATCATGTCCTTTTAGAAAGCACATGACTTTGAAGTTAGTTGTACTGACTTCACTTTCCCTGATATTCAGCGTTTACAGTATCATCGCTTGAAGATCCGCTTCCATTACCCGGTTGCGAGTTTGTCGCCTTCTGATAAAGTGCTTGACCTATTTGCTGAGACTTTTTCTGTAAATCGTCCGTTAACACTTTTATCCTTGCGTAATCGTTCTTTTCAAGCGCATCTTTGAGATCTTTAATGATATTTTCAGTTTCGGCACGAACTGCAGAATCTATTTTCGAGCCTTGATCGTTGAGAAGTTTTTCTGTCTGATAGACAAGAGAATCAGCCTGATTTTTCATTTCAACTTGCTGTTTACGTTTTTCATCTTCTTCCTGGAATTTCTTTGCATCTTCAACCATTTTCTTTATGTCTTCTTCGGAAAGATTTGAACTTCCACTTATGATTATCGATTGTTCTTTCCCAGTTGCTTTGTCCTTTGCCGAAACATGAACTATACCTTCAGAATCTATATCAAAGGTAACCTCTATTTGTGGAATGCCTCTTGGAGCCGGCGGAATACCGGTGAGATTAAATCTTCCAAGTGATTTGTTGTCTCCTGCCAGTTCTCTTTCACCTTGAAGCACATTTATCTCAACTTCTGTCTGGCCATCGTCTGCCGTTGTAAAGACCTCTGATTTCTTTGTCGGCACAGTGGTATTCCTCGGAATTATCCTGTGCATAAGTCCACCCTTGACTTCAACGCCAAGAGACAATGGCGTAACGTCGACAAGTACAACTTCTCTTTTTGTCTCTCCAGCAAGTATTGATGCCTCAACAGCAGCGCCTATCGCAACAGCCTCATCGGGATTGACGGCCTTTGATGGTTCTTTGTGAAATATATTCTTGAGAAAATCTTGAACGATTGGCATTCTTGTCGGGCCGCCAACGAGCAAAATCTCACCTATATCCTCTACGGCTATTTTTGAATCATTAAGTACAGTTTCTATGGGTTCTCTCATTTTTTCCACTATATCACGAATCAAACTTTCCAATTTTGCCCTTGTAAGAGAAACTTGAAGATGTTTTGGGCCATTTGCATCTGCCGTTATGTAAGGCAGATTTATTTCTGTCTCCATTTTCGTTGTGAGTTCTATCTTTGCACGTTCAGATGCATCTTTTAACCTTTGCATCGCTTGCTTATCGCCACTGAGATCGACTCCTGTTTCCTTTTTAAAGTTATCGATAAGCCAGTCCATTATCCTCTGATCAAAATCGTCTCCTCCAAGGTGATTGTTTCCACTTGTTGCCTTAACTTCGATAACCCCACCGCCTATCTCGAGTAAAGAAACATCAAAAGTACCTCCACCGAGATCACAAACTATTATCATTTCATCTTTGCTCTTGTCTATGCCATATCCCAAAGCCGCAGCGGTAGGTTCATTTATAATCCTCATAACATCAAGGCCTGCTATTCTACCAGCATCTTTTGTTGCCTGACGTTGTGCGTCTTCAAAATAAGCAGGTACGGTTATAACAGCCTTTGTTATCTTTCCACCTAGTACGGCTTCAGCATCATTCTTCATCTTTCTAAGTATAAACGCACTTATCTCCTGAGGAGTGTATTCTTTGTTATCGATCTTAGTTTTGTTATTCGTACCCATCTGTCGTTTTATAGATCTAACAGTTCTTTCAGCATTCAAGATAGCCTGTCTTTTCGCAGGCTCTCCAACAAGCACTTCACCAGTTTTAGTGAAAGCCACAACTGAAGGAGTAAGCCTTGAACCCTCAGCATTCGCTATAACTTCTGGTTTTCCATCTCTTACAATTGCTATTTCAGAATTTGTTGTTCCAAGGTCTATTCCCACAACATATTCTCTTTCAGACATTCATGTCACCTCCACATTTTCAATTAAAATTATAATCAACTCTTATCTTCATGTCAAGAGGGAATCTAATTTTCATATCAAATTTTTAAACCATATTTTATAAGAATTTAGGTGATGTAAATTTTATATTTACTAAGGTGTTAAGCAATCTTAATTTATAACTGATAATAAAACTTCACATGGCAAAAACAGGGATTAGGGATTAGACATTAGAGATTAGTGAGTGGTAAAAATAGAATCTCGGCGGAGGACACGATATCCCAGAGAAAGCCTTCGCAGCGGAGCGAGGACCAGACATCGAGGGGGGTATACCTGCCGGAGCCTTGTGAAACAGCATATAGCGTATAGCATATGGCAAAAACAGGGATTGGGGATTAGACATTAGAGATTAGTGAAGACAGCACATGGAGAATGACGTATAGCATATGGCGAATAGGGATTAGGGATTAGACATTAGAGGTTAGAGATTATGGATTAGTCGTGGTGAAAAATATCACCTGCCGATGTTTTTATAGCGCCGTTCATTCGTTACTGAATTTGCCATGTGCTATACGCTATTTTTTATGAGTCAACTCGGTCTATTGATTTTATTAAAATTACGTGGTAAAATAAATTATGTTGCTCGAAAGGGCATTAATTTTTAAGGAGGTAACACAGATGAAAGGTACTGTTAAGTGGTTCGATGCCAAGAAAGGCTATGGTTTCATAACAATGGAAGATGGTAATGATATTTTTGTTCATTACTCAGCGATTCAGATGGATGGCTACAAAAATTTGAAAGAGAATCAACCTGTTGTCTTTGACATCAGCGAAGGTTCAAAAGGAAAACAGGCATCGAACGTTAAACTTGCTTGATTTTTTTAACCTAACATCAAAAAAAATGAAAAGCCCGCATTGATCGGGCTTTTTTTATGTTATAATGATCGGCTACGGCTAAGGAAGGTGAAATCATGAAAATTTTGCATTGTTCAGACCTTCATCTTGGAAGAAAAGTTTCAGGTTCCATCTATTCACCGTATTTCAAAGCAAGGTATGAAGACTATTTTTTTTCTTTTCATGAAATAGTTGATTTTGCAATTTCAAATGGTATCAATGTTGTGATGATATCTGGAGATATTTTCGACAAGAAAAATCTTTCACCGGATGCCCTCGAAAAGGGCGAAAGCATTTTTAAAGATTTAAAGGATGCTGGTATAAAAGTTGTCGCTATTGAGGGAAACCACGACAGACTTTTTGATTTTGAGAATATCTCCTGGCTTGATTACTTCAAAAATAAAGATTATATGATAATTCTAAGGCCTTCCGTCAAAGACGGTAAAATTTCGTTTGAACCGTGGGACGGCAAAACCGGTGGCATGATTGAATTTGACGGTGTGAAATTCTACGGCATAGGATATCAGGGAGTAAATTTTCCGGAATACATTGAATCTCTTGGTCAAATTCTCAACGCAAATGATCGCAACATCGTCATGATTCATGCAGGTATCTGTGGCCAAAAAAAAATGGCCATGCCTGGTTTTTTAGAATTAAAAGATTTTGCACCTCTTGATGGTAAATGTTCCTACATCGCTTCAGGGCACGCGCACGAAAAGGGTATTTACGAACTAAGCAAATCCAAAATTTTCATTCCTGGTTCTCCAGAATACTGGGACCTTTCTGAATCTGATAGAAAGGGATTCTTCGTCTACGATACAGAAACCGAACAAGTTGATTTTTTTGAATCAAAAAAGAGGCTGAAGATAGAAAAAACGATAAAGTTACAGACAGGCAGCGCCGAAGAATTCAAGCATTTATTCTCAAGGGCGATTGAGGAAAGTCCTGTTGAAAGAAATTGCATTTACATGATAAATGTTGGTATACCTTTTGGCACATTTTTAGATGTAAGCATCAATGAATTTGAGAACGAAATAGAAAGCATGGGGGCTTTAAAGGGAAAGATAACTGTAAGGCAGTTCAACGAGAATGTGACAAATGATGATGGACGTGAATATCTCGATCTTTACGATATTGAAAATTCGATCGTGTCCAAAGACAAAAACTTTGGAAAAAACTCTGTCAGTGTGGTTGAAACCATAAATGCACTTAAAAAAACAGAACTTCCTGAAGATGCTTTTAAAATCATCGATGATCTCTTCCACAAGATTACGGAGTGATTCGGTATGAAAATCAAATCGGTAAAACTCGATAATTTTAAAAGCCATATGGATTCTTGCTTATCTTTTTCACCAGGGCTGAATTTGATAATCGGTCCCAACGGTTCTGGAAAATCAAGCGTACTTCAGGCGATAGGACTTGCATTTTTTGGGATCACAAACAAAATAAATCTTTCCAAATTCATAACAAATGATGCAAGAAGTGATAAAGCAACAATAAAAATAGAGTTTGAAGGTGACGATGGCATGAGTTACACCTTAAGCCGAGAAATATCAAGTCGTGGTCAGTCAAGGGTGAGTCTTGTGGATGACGAAGGGGTAATCGTTGAGAACATGGCAAGGGTTAATGAAAAAATAAGACAAATTTTTCAAATTGATTCGGACAATCCAGAAGAAATTTACAAAAATGTCATAACGGCTTATCAGAATGATATAACGGATATTTTTGCACGTACCCCTGCCAAAAGAAATGAATTTTTCAACGCTCTTTTTAACGTAGAAATATACAAATCTATTTCTTCAACACACGTTAAAGATTACATTGATAAATTGCAAAAAGACTTGAATGATCTAACTATAAAAACCCAATACCTTGAATCCGAAATTGAAAAAGAAGGCACACTTGATGAAATCATCATCGATATAAAAAACAAAATCGATGCAGTCCAGAAAGAAATTGGCGATTCGGAAGAACAAAAATCTACCATGAATATTTTCATTGATGAGCAAACGAAAATTGGCGACAAAATCAAAACCCTTTCTTCAGAGAAAAGTATGTATGAAATTAAAATCGAAAGTCTTCAAAAACAAATTGAAAAACTTCTAAAATATGCTGAGGAGTCAAAAAAATCTTCTTTAATGCTTGAAAATTACCTCAAAGATTATGACTGCTATAACGACCTATCCGAAAAGATCAAAAGAACAAATGGCGAAATTTCAAAGATCATACTTTCACTTGATTATATTCGAAGCGTAAAGGACAAGATAAGTTCAAAAAAGGTTGAGAAGGAAAGGATCATCACCACAGTAGAATCGGAAAGAAAAAGGATTGCTGAAAATCAGAAAACGATAGAATCTCAATCTCAAGAGATGGCTAATCATTCAAAAAACGTTGCCGATTTAAAGTCCGATTTTGAAAGAGCGAGAGAATCGTATGAATCGATCATGGAAAAGATCAAGAAGATAAAGGCATACATGGAGAGAAAAGATTACCTTGCGATCTCCAATTTTTTCAACTCCAAAGACAAAGAGACTTTTGGGATGCTATCCGATAAAATTGAGGACAAAGATGAATTGAGAAATCTTGTGGATCGGAAAAACGAAGCCATCACGGAGGTGAGTTCAAAGATCAAAGAACTTACTAAAGCAAGATCTGCTTTATCGAATGGCATATGTCCTTATTTGAAGGAAAAGTGCCTTAACATAAAAGGAGATTCAGCCTCTTATTTTGATCCTCTCATCAAAGAATTAAACGATGAGTCAGCGAATTTCAAGAAAGAAAAATCGGAGATAGATGAAAGGATCAAAAAAAGTGCAGAAATGGAAAATGAAAGATTGACTCTTATCGAAACGCTTCTGGATGAATTGAATCAAGAGGAAAAAACGGCATATCAAAGATCAACGAAGATAGAATCCGAGATCGCTTTCCAAATGAAACAGGTTGACACGATTCAAAAGAGAAAAGTCGAACTTGCTTTGACAAATGATGATCTCAACAAAGAGATCTCAAAAATGTTGGAGAAGGCTGATCTTCTTGACAAAGATGTAAACGAATTGTTTTCAAAGATCACGGAAGAATCTGAGTTAAAACAACGGCTCAATCTTCTTCAAGAAGAGATGACGAAAGATCAAGTGGAAATGCAGAAAGTTAAAGTTGGATATGAACTTTACAACCAAAACAAAGCAAATGCTTCAAAACTTGAAGAAATAAATAACGAAATTGAAATTGTCACGAATCAAAAAAAGGATATTGATTTTAAAATCGTCGATATTTCCAATGAGATTAAGAAATTTAAAAATTCGTACAAAGAAGATGATTTGCAACGGGCAAAATTAGACCTCATTCAGATAAACGAGAAGATCGGATCTTTCAGGCAAAAGCTTGGAGAACTGAATGGATCTGTGTCAGAAAAATTGAAGATCAAAAAGGAAATAGAAGCAAAGAAATCACAACTTGAAAAGATCAAAAACATTCTCAACGAAATATCTGCAAAAATATCTTTTGCACATGCTTTAAGAGATTTGCTTGATGATATGGGATCTAAAGTATCATCAACATACCGTGATTCAATTTCTTCGAAGGCCATGGATAAATACAACACCATGACTAAAAGATCAGACATCGTGAAATGGTCTCAAGATTATGAACTCCATCTTTTAACCTATGCTGGCGGTGTATTGATGGATAGAAACTTCGAAATGTTATCTGGTGGAGAACAGATATCTCTTGCGCTTGCTATGAGGATGACTATGGCAAATTTTTTTTCGAGGTCAGGTTTTGCCATTTTTGATGAACCTACGGTTAATCTTGATGCAGATCGAAGAAGTGCGCTATCAGAATCATTGCCAGAATTGCTTGAAGGTATGGATCAGGTCATAGTTGTAACCCATGATGATACTTTTAAAGAAATGACAGAAAAGATAATAATGCTTAAAAATATCGACGGATTTACAATCGTCGAAAATTAAGTGGAGGTGGAAGGATGAAAAAATTATTCGTTTTTGTGTTCCTAATTGCTGCTTTGTTCAGTTTTGTGGCTTTTGCGCAACCTGTAATCAGTTCACCGTCGAGTGTAACAAGCATTTTCTTCGAACCTGCTACTGGAGAGGCACCGTTTCTTAATGCAATAAAAAGCGCGAAAACGTCTTTGAAGATTGAGATGTACGTCGTGACTTCAAACGATATTTTCAACACCGTCCAAAGCGCCATAAACCGTGGCGTCAAAGTGCAGATAATACTTGAACAGCATCCTTACAACATGCAAGCACAAGCTGATTCTGCTTATAAAACATTCACATCGATGGGCGCTCAAGTTCAATGGGCTCCTTCGAGATTTACTTTTGATCATGCAAAGGTGATGATTGTCGATGATTCATACGCTATTTTTGGTACATCCAATTTTACTTACAGTGGCATATCGCAAAATTTTGAGGCAGATGTGGCAACTTACGATCCTCAGATCGTGAAATCTCTCCTTGCCGTCTTTAATGCAGACTGGAATAACGTTCAGGTTGGTTCGGCTCCAAGGGAATATCTAGTGCTTAGCCCAAACAGCGAAAGTGATCTGGTCTGGCTTATAGACAGTGCAAAAGCAACGCTTTCCATAGCCGAAGAAGAAGTACCGGAAGGAAAAGTTTTTACGGCTCTTGAAAATGCCGCTAAAAGGGGAGTTAACGTCAGACTTATGGAGCCAGATGTAAGTATAAAATCGATGTCTGGAAAATACGCTTTGGCAACGCTTGCAAATGCTGGTGTAAAGGTTGGAATCCTTAAAGCACCCTACGTTCATGCAAAAATGATCGTTTCTGACGATAACTATCTTTTCATAGGCTCGGAAAATGTGTCCTACACTTCCATGATGCAAAACAGAGAGGTCGGAATAATCCTTTCCAACAAATCGTTGATATCTCAGGCAATTTCTCAATTCGACGATCTCTGGACTGGCGCTTCAATCATGTCCAATGAATTACCGTCCTCACAGATGGCACTTCTGACTCAAATAGTCTCGAGTCCTTATTCATACGCAAATAAACTTGTTAAAACTGTCGGAACTGTTGAAGGTGTTTTTGGTCCAACCGTTTTCATGTCTTACACTTACGGAGGAAAAATAGCGGGAATAGAACTCTGGCTTGGCAGTGTGGCCAACCCTGAACTTGTCATAAAACCGGGGCAAACAGTTCGTGTTGTAGGATCCGTAGATACTTACAGAGGACAACTTGAAATTTCGGCAGTTATGCCTCCTGAAGTCATATCTGATAATTTGCTTTCTTTTCCATTTCAACCAACATTTGATAAACTTGCAAATTACGATGGCCTGCTTGTTATTTTAAAAGGTACCATTAAAGTTTCAGATACCGGTACTTACTTGTTGGGAAAAGATGGTCAATTGGTCAAATTTTCCTCTCTTGGTATGACGCCGCCAGTTAGCGATGGTACGGATGTTTATGCTCAAGGAATAATCGTAAACGATAATGGTAATTACGTGCTAGCGGCAACAGGCTTTTATGCTGCCAACACTTACACGCCGATCCTTGAGAGTCTTAACCTGAACACAAGCCCAACGCTTCCAGAATTACTATCGAATGTACAGACATATTTCAATCAAACTGTCAAGTCAACAGGCGTTGTTTCAGCCGTTGTAAGTAATTCTAATGCTTACGTTTTCTCGAATGGTTACGGTTTGAGAATTTACGGCCAATATGGAAACATAAAACCGGGTGACATAGTTGAATTTTCTGGAAGTTTTACTTCATACAACAATTCTTTTGAAGTGGACGTAACGTCTGTGAAAGTGGTAGGTCATACTTCGGCGCCACTTCCTCTGATCATAAAAACCGGGGATTTTGGAAAATATTCCGAAGTTTTAGTTAAGGTTACGGGCATTGTTTCAAATGCTAAAGGAACGATGTTCGATGTTAACGACGGTTCGGGATCTGCAACAGTCTACATGTCAAAAGGTACTTTGCCTGAAAATGGAAATACAGTCACGGTCACAGGAATATCCCTTCAGTACAACAACACATATGAGATATATGCTGTATCGGTGAATTAAAAAATAGGCGGCCAATGGTCGCCTATTTTTTTTCATCGTAAGAGTAAGTTGGCATGCCTTTAACGCGCGTTTTTAATTTGAAAATACCGCCTGCATGAGGTTGTTGTTTGAATCCTTCTGTGTTCAAACCACGACTTGCCGTCGTTATGTAAAGTTCATCGAGATCTTCGCCACCAAAAACACACGAAGTTACCTTTTCGACGGGAAGATTTATGACTTCTATCAATTTCCCGTTATGAGGATCCCATCTTGAAATCCGCCATCCTCCCCAATGAGCTACCCATATCATTCCTTCTGAATCTGATGTCATACCGTCTGGAGAGCCTTGACCATCTGGAATTCTGACTGCTATCCGTTTGTTGGAAAGTGTTCCTGTCTTAAGATCAAAATCGAATGCAAAAACATTTTTTGTCGGTGAATCTATGTAATACATGATCGAGTTATCCGGACTCCATGCTATTCCATTTGATACCGTAACTTTATCGAACATCTTAGTCACGCTGTGATCTCGATCTATTCTATAAAACGAGCCTAAAGGGGCTTTTTCATCAAAGTTCATGGTTCCTGCCCAAAATCTACCAGCAACATCGCATTTCCCATCGTTAAATCTGTTATTAGGTTTATCACTCTCTGGATCACACACAAAAGTGAATTTTTCCGTCTCAAAGTCGAGAAAATAAATGCCATGGTGCATTGCAAGTATGGCGCCTCCGGAACTTTTTGGTGCGATACATCCAACATATTGAACTGCATCTATAGATTTATCAACTTTCTTTAATGGATCGTAGACGTGAATCTTTTTCCCGTCTATGTCAACCCAGTAAAGTAGTTGCTTTTTGGAATCCCATGATGGGCTTTCAGCAACTATTGCCTTTGCATCAAGCAAAAGTTCCATTTTTACCACTTCCTTTTTGAAATTCTAAAATATACTAAACCTTTTATTCCGAATATTGGCTTCAGCATGATGCCCCGTCGGGATCTGTCCTCGCTTCGCTGCGAAGGATCCCTCTGGGACACCATGCTCTCCGCCAACTTACCGCTCACTAATCCCTAATGTCTAATCTCTAATCCCTATTTGTTATATGCTATACGCCATTTGCCGTTTTGTGGGCTCCAGCATGATGCCCCGTCGGGATCTGTCCTCGCTTCGCTGCGAAGGATCCCTCTGGGACACCATGCTCTCCG
>JABEBX010017374.1_pt1 | contig 29539 bp, 24 predicted proteins | sample 7245971 | NCBI WGS metagenome assembly JABEBX01 (sample SAMN14506365, study PRJNA622280) | hot springs metagenome | biome: hot spring [ENVO:00000051]|acidic hot spring [ENVO:00002120]; feature: spring [ENVO:00000027]|sediment [ENVO:00002007]; material: sediment environment [ENVO:01001048]... | reverse complement strand
CGGCGTGAGGGTGCTGTCGATGCGGTAGGCGCCGTTGCCCTGCGCAGGCCAGCTCACCTGGTCTTGCGCGGTGGCCACGCCCTCCTGTCCGCCCAGCCCACCGAGCAAGACCAGCCATTGCGCGCCGCGAGAGTCTGTGCCTTGACCGTCATTTTTCAGAGTGACGCGCCATTCGGCCTGGAAATGGACGAATTCCGGGACCGGTTGCGCGTTAACGGAAGGCATTGGCTGCACCACGAATGCAAACAACAGCCCGGCGATTACTTTGTGGTCGCGCCAAATGGAGAGAAAGCTCCTGCGTTTGATCGATTTGATGAACATGGATGGTTAACGAAAACTCAGGCGCGATGTTGACACGCCGAAGCAAGGTCACTTGATCGGCAACAGGTTTTGCCACACTTTGACACATCAAATTTCACTGATCTTTCGTATTCTGCTGTACTGAACGCTCGAGATAGATGGTTGTTGCTTTGTCGTTTTTCTTTTCTCGAAGCAGCCCTGCACCCTCAGTCTGTGCCACCATTTCATGAGCCCCGCTTCTGCTAGATCACCCCACAAAAACCTGCCTGTACAACCGGCAGATCAACTATCCATTGGAACGGAGGATTTGAACCGCGCTCCCGGCGGAATCCACCCGCGGACTGTGTTCATTTTGCTGCTGGCGTTAGGGATCGGCGTCGCGGCAGAGTTGATTGCACAACTGCTCATGGCGCTGATCGGGCTCGTCACACACCTTAGCTTCCAGGGCCGCATCGGCTGGAGTCTGGTAAGCCCATCGGACACCGTACTGGGCGCTTGGATCATTGGCGTACCCATCATCGGCGGCCTCATCGTAGGCGTCATGGCGCGATATGGATCTGCCGCCATTCGCGGCCATGGCATCCCGGAGGCCATGGAACAGGTGTTGGTCAATCGCAGCCGCATTTCGCTGCGCGTGCTCTTTCTCAAACCTCTGTCAGCGGCTATTTCCATTGGCACTGGCGGACCATTTGGCGCCGAAGGGCCGATCATCGCCACTGGCGGCGCCTTGGGTTCGGTGGTGGGCCAATGGATCTCCATCACCCCCAACGAGCGCAAGGTCCTGTTGGCCGCAGGCGCCGCCGCAGGCATGGCAGCCGTGTTTGGCACGCCCTTGTCTGCCATGATGCTCGCGATCGAATTGCTGCTGTTCGAGTTCAGCCCAGCCGCGTTGCTGCCGGTGCTGGCCGCCTGCGTTTCTGCTGAAATCGTGCGCACGCTGTTCGTAGGCGCTACGCCGTTTTTTGTCATGCCCCCGCTGGCTTGGCCGCAAGCCCCAGCCTTACTGGCCTGCGTTCCCCTTGGGGCTGTGGTCGGACTTGCAGCCGTGCTTGTTACCCAAGGCGTCTATGCGGTGGAAGATGCATTCGATCATTTGCCAGTCCACTGGATGTGGTGGCCTGCCATAGGCGCGGTGGCAGTAGGCCTGATTGGTTGGTGGCAACCAAGAACCTTGGGCGTGGGATACGGCAACATCACGGACGCACTTTCAGGCAATCTCCTCGGTCCTGCACTTTGGCTGCTCGGTGCGGCCAAGTTGGTTTCGTGGACCATCGCGTTGGGTAGTGGAACCTCTGGGGGCACGCTGGCTCCGTTAATGACCATAGGCGCCTGCCTGGGCGCGGCTCTGGGTCATATCAGCGCTGTCATGTTCCCGCAACTCGGCCTGAGCCCAAACCTGGCAGCTCTAGTGGGAATGGTCGCCATTTTCGCGGGTTCTTCCCGCGCCCTTTTCATGTCAGTGATATTTGCTCTGGAAACCACTTGGCAGGTAGCAGGGCTGCTCCCACTTCTCATTGGTTGCGGCACGGCTTTTCTCGTATCCAGTCTGCTGATGCGTCAAACCATCATGACGGAGAAAATCAGCCGCCGCGGGCTGCACGTACCCCATTCGTACCAAGCCGATCCACTGACTCAGGCCCGCGTGAGCGACTATGCCAGCCTCAAGCCGGTCACATTACTGGCAACGCAAAGTGTGGCCGAAGTGCGGGCTTGGTTGGACACTCACGCGCCGGGAAGTTATCACCAAGGCTACGCCGTCGTCGATGCAAACGGCGCGGCCCTTGGCGTAATCACGCGCAAAAGTTTGTATGGCGCTGACATTGATGCCACGCAGCAATTGGGAAGCCTAGTCAGAGACCCCGCCGTTTGCGTGAACATGGAAACCACCCTTGCTGAGGCCATCTTGAAACTCTCGGCCCATGACATAGGACGGCTTCCTGTGATAGCGAGTGATGGCTCTGGTCGGGTCGTTGGCATGCTCACGCGAAGCGACATCCTTGCCCTGTGGCGCGAGCGACTATTGGACCAGTTTCAGCGAGGACGTTGAGCCGTGGCCGAGTAGATCTCGACGGATTCGCTGCAGCCCTGAGGCAATCAGATCAAGTTACTTACCTGTTTAGCCGATATTGGTGCAACGCGCCGCCTCATGCTGGCGGTGCCCCTCTACCTCTATTTGCTGGTTGAGTTTCAACGCACAAGGCGCTGTGTCCCTAATCCTTGGCGTAAATCCCCGATCCTTGGTCTCGGGCAGGAAGAACAGGCCGATGACAAAGGTGCCCATGGTCTGTGGCACGGCCATCTGGTGCAGGCACCTTGCCTGAGCTGCAAGCCGGAGTTGCCCGCAAAAACAGCGTAAAGCCAGCTCAATCCAGCAGATCGAAAGCCATCTGTTCCACTTGGAGAAATTCGCGGGTGAACGCAGCCAGCGCGCGGTAGAACCGCGCCGCGTGATCGCCCTCGATGGCCTCGCACATCTGGGCGCCCCAGGGCTGAATGTGGCGCTGGAACAGATCGCGCTGCCGCATCAGGTTGCACACCGCAGGGTCGTCCCCCGCAATGAGATAGCGCATGGTTTCGGCGAGGATGGCGAAGTGGTCTTCGCTTTCCCCCAAGTCGATGCGGCGGGCCAGCCCGATGTCCTGCAAATCCGCGCGCAGCCGGGCCAGCGGTTTTTCGTGCAGCGCGCCGGCCAGGTAAAACGAGCCATAGACATACACCGCAGGCCGCCCCGTGCCGCCGAACAGGATTTCGAATTCATCCCGAACCTCTTCGGGTGTCACCACGGCGGCAGTGTTCAGCAAATTGCTCCAGGCCAAGTGCAGTGCGCTTTGGTCAGCATTTTCGACCGCCAACATGCTCGCGAGTTGCGACAGCACTGGTTGCGAGGGCGGCGCGATGAACAGCAGCGCAAGCAATCCCCAGAGATCGGCGCGGGCGGCGTCTTCATCGCTGCCGGGCGCGGCCAGTTCCACATCAGGGTGTTGCATCGACAGAGGTTGCAGCATGGCGATCAGGGCAGGTCGTGAATGGTGGTGTCGGCGCGGGTATGCATGTCGATCACCCGGCAGTCGCTGCACATTTTCAGCCGATTGGCTGCGTCGCCCGCGAAGGCCGGATGACCAGAGAGCTTGACCACCATTTGCTCGATGGCCTGCACCGTACCGAAGGGCTTGCCGCAGCGCACGCAGCGCCAGGGCTGGGCTTCGTTGAGCACCTGCGGCGCGCTGCGCTGAGGCCCCCAAAACAGACGCGGCTCCAAACGAATGGCGTCTTCCGGGCAGGTGTTGACGCACAGGCCGCACTGCACGCAGTTCTTTTCGATGAATCGCAGTTGCGGCGCCAGCGGGTTATCGGCCAACGCCCCCGCAGGACAGGCGCCGACACAACTCAGGCACAGGGTGCAGCGGCTGGCGTCCACCCGGATGGCGCCAAGGGGAGAACCTGCGCCATGCGGCAGGGGGATGACGGCCGCGCCCGACGCCACCTCTTGCGCGGGCGCATAGCGGATCAGATGGTCGAGCGCGAGATCGAGCGTGGCGCGCTTCTGCGGTAGGGCGGCGAACTGCGCCTGGATGCTGGGAACCGCACCTGTTGGTCGCGGCGGCGCCAGCAAGGCATCGAGTTCTCGCGCATCGGCAGTCTGCAACAAACGCAGCCGTGCCCCGTGATAACCCATGCCGTGCAGCAGGGTTTCGGTGAGCTGCATCTGGCCTTGGAGGGCATGGAGATAGGCCGGGGCCTCGGTGTTGTCGGACAAGACCAGAATCTCTGCCGCGCCCCAGGAAAATGCGGACAGCCAAAGCTCCATGCCCACCGAGGCGATATGCCACAGCGGCACCGCAATAACGTGGGCGGGCAGGCCGCGAACGCGGGGATCTGCCGCCGCGAGCCGACCGAGCTGCCCGATGAGTTCCGCACCCGTTTCCTGGCTGTGGAACAGCAGCGTCGGCCGCTTCAGCCCGGCGCGCTGGGCGGTGAGCAGCAGGGTACGCAGCCGTGCGCCAATTTCCGGTGCGCGTGGGTAGGCGTAGGTGAGCGCCCCGGTGGGACACACCGTGGTGCAGGCGCCGCAGCCGACGCATAGATGCGGGTCGATCTCGATCTGCTCGACGAAGGGCTTTTTTTGCGCGGCGGTGGGTAGGATGGAATCGGCCTCGGCGATGGGGGGTGTCTGGTCGGGCCGCAAGCGGGCACGGCTGTGCACGGCCTGCGCGGAGCAGATGTCGATACAGGCGTGGCAACCCAGCAGGGTGTTACGGGAGTGCGCACAGAGCTTGGCGTCATACTGAAAAAACCGGGGCTTGTCGAAGCTACCCTTCAGATCGCGCAGTTCAGTCGCGGCGCGCACTAGCGCCAGCGGGTCGGAGCCCGGGGCGTAATAGCCCTGCGGCGGCTGATGCAGCGACAGGCTGGGCTGCGGCTGCAGATCGAGCACCAGATCGACTTGCAGCGTGTCCGCCCGAGGGCCGCGGTTGAAGTCGATGGCGCCGATGGCGCCGCAGGCCTGCACACAATCGCGATGCCCGGTGCAGCGTTGCAGGTCGATCTGGTAGTCCAGTCCGATCGCGCCCTCGGGGCAGGCGGCAAGGCAGGCATTGCAGCGGGTGCAGACATCGAGATCGACCGGATTGGCGCTCTCGATATCCACCTCGAAAGCCCCCAGCCAGCCGCGTACGCTGCGCACGCGCCCGGCATGGACCGGATGTTCATGCTGCAGCGGCAATGCGGCGGGCGCAGCGCGTCCACCCGGACGCCCGGTGTCGAGCAGGGTGAGTTCCAGGCCGTCATCAAGGAGCTTGCGCGCCATGTCCAGCGACTCGGCATCGCCAATGACCAGGCAACGCCCCGCGCTGTGATAGCTCGCTGTCGGCACGGGTTCGGGCTCGGGCAACGCCGCGGCAGCAAGCAGGGCGGCGATTTTCGGGCCGGCAGCCTTGGCCTCACGACTCCAGCCTGCGGTTTCACGGATGTTGACAAACCGGATCGGCCTTACATCGGGCGGTGGCACGCCCTCGGTCTGCGCCGCCAGTGCGGCAAATAGCTTGGCCTCTTGCGTGCAGGCGACGAGCAAGGGCTCGGTGCTCTGCGCGGCCCGCTGAAAGCGCACGATCTCACGGCGACACAGCTGGCTGTGCGGTTCGATGGTCTGGCCCAAAGCGGCAGTCAGTTGCGGGCCGTCCAGCGGCATGGTGTGGTTGCAATTGCAGACCAGAGTTTTCATGGGGTGGGAGGTGTTGCGTTCAGAGAGGCGTCTTGGGGCATGTCGGGAGTGGGCGCCGAGTCGGGCTGATCTGTGGTGTCGGCCTCATTCGCGGTGGTCGGAGTGCGGTTTTCCGAAGTCGAACCGGGGCACTCAGAAGCCGGTCGCTGCGCTGCGGGCGTTGCAAGGGCGGGGTCTGCCAGGTCGAGCCCCAAATTCGGAGTCAGTTTCAAGCGCGCCAGAAGGCCGGGCGGAACCGGGCTGGGGGTGTTGTAGTCGTCGATATAGGTATCGAGCCCGTCCATCACGTTGAACTGCGGATCGGCGAACAGCTTGCGCAGGGCGGCACGGCGCACGCCCTCGTCCACACCTTTGGCGATGAACCGTGTCAGATCGGCGGTGTGATCGAGCGCTTGCAGCTCGTCCAGCGTGGGCGGTGGCGGCTGATCGTTTGCAGGCGCAGGAACAGGTTCGGGAACAGCGGCAAGTTCCTCATCCTTGTCCGGCGCAGGGGCGACGGGCGCCGCTGCGGGAACGGAATCTGTCCCGGCCTGCAGTTTGCGCCGCGACCAGCGCGATAGAAAGCCGCGGTCTTCGGGAGAACTGGCTTCACTCATGGACAACAGACCGGTGGATCGTCTCCGTCGGCGCTAGGACTTGGCGCCTTGCTGCACGATACATCGCGTTCATCAGGGGCCAGAAAGCTTTGCGGACGGCGGCGCTTGCGTGGTTCGGGCTTGTAATGCAGCGAGGAAAAATCGGCCAGCCAGTTGGCCACCGCGGCCGGCAGCGGTGCAATCTCGATGGTTTCGCCGGCATCCATCCAGCGGGCCGCTTCGTTGTAGGACAGAGTCACCGCCTGAATGACGGGCAAGCCTTCGGGCGCATGGCGCGGATCGTCGCATTCCGGCTCTGCCGCTGGCGTCCACCAGACAAACCAGCTGGGCTGCGGCGAGGTGAGGTTGAGGTGATAGCCCTCCGCCTCATCTCGGAACAGTTGCACGCTGAAGCCGGGATACAACCATTGCGACTGCGCCCCGCTCCACTCCAGACAGATGGGCGCAGATTCCAGCGCCACACGGCCTGCCGTCGCAGGCAGGACATCGCGCAGACCCCAGCGCCAGCGCTGCCAGCGATTGTTGAGCTGGTCGCGCTGCATGAGCACGGCGATGGGCCATGCGGCAGGCGCGGAAACCGGTGCGCTCATGCCGATAACCGCTCCAGCGGCTCAGCAACAAAACGCTCAGGCGCGGTGTATTGCAGAAAGTGGCGATTGGTGCAGCGAGCGAACAGGGCGATGCCCAGGCGTTCGGCGATGTCATAGCCCATTTGCGTCACGCCCGATCGCGAAATCAGGATGGACACCCCCATCAACGCACATTTGATGACCATTTCCGAGGTCAATCGGCCTGTGGTGTAAAACACTTTGCCCTGGCCGCCCACGCCGTGCAACCACATCCAGCCAGAGATTGCGTCCACCGCATTGTGGCGGCCCACATCCTCGGTGAACATCAGCAGGCGGCTGCCCTCGAACAGGGCGCAGCCATGCACCGAGCCGGCTGATTTGTAGAGCGAATCATGCAGGCGCATGGCATCGAGCAACGCGTATAACTCGCCTTGACTGATCCGGGTTTCAGCATCAAGCGCCGCGTTGTCCACTTCGTCCATCAGGCTGGCATAGACCGTGCCCTGTCCGCAGCCCGTGGTGACCACGCGCCGACCTGCGGTGCGCTGCGTCAAATCCGCAATGCCGCTGCGGCTGGTGATGGAGCAGGCCTCCACCTCCCAATCGACCTGCACGGAGGCAATATCGGCGATCGAGTGCATCAGACGCTGATTGCGTAGATAACCTAGCGCCAGTAACTCGGGGGCCGCGCCCACGGTCATCAGGGTGACGAGCTCCTGCTTGTCGAGATACAGCGTCAACGGCCGCTCTGCAGGAATTTGGGCCTCCTGCGTTTCCCCAAATTCGTTGCGTACCCTCACACCTCGGGTGAGGGCCTCTCGCGCCTGGCTGAGTTGCGGAACACGAGGCGGCAATGCAGACGCAGTGACGTGTTGCGAAGACACTAATTCAGATTGGGCCATCAATACATTCTTCTCGGGCGGTTGCAAATCAAGGCGTGACAGCCTGTCGGCCCACATGACGGCGCCCAGACGCTGCTCCTTATTTCTGCGCGGCGGCTGCCGGGGCGGCTGCGTCAGATTGTGCGGCCACATACGGCCCGGGGTTCACACAGGGTGGGGTAGGAACCGGCGGCTGGGTCGCCTTGCCTTGTTCCTTGGCCTGAGCGTAATAAAACGCCGCCACTTTATCCTGGGTTTGACACAGCTGATAGGCGGCCACCTTGTCGGCCCATTTAGCTTTGGCCGCGGCTTCTTCTGCCTTCGCCTTGGCTTCCGGGCTTGGCGGCGGCAACTTGGCCCACGCCGTTGCGCCGCAAGCCAGCGAGACGGCCACTATTAGTCCACGCATGCATCGCATCATCATCTCCTCAAGCCTTGGGTTTGATCACGGGCACTGGCGCCTGCGCGTTGGGGCCGCTGCGTTGGGCGGGAATTTTCCCGGACTTGATCGCATCCAGCCAGAGCGTGTGGTGCTGCTTCGCCCAGCTCTCGTCCACATAACCAGTACGCATGCCATCGAGCGCGCCCTCCGTACCCACTGTGCCGATGTAGATGTGGCCGAAGGCCATGGCCATGAACAAAATGGTGGCTGAGGCGTGGACGATTTCGGCCACCTGCATGGCACCGCGGGTGTAGGGAAAGTTGGGCACCAGTTTGTCGAGCACCAGGCCCGATGCCACTGCCAGCAGACCCAAGAACAGCACCCCGACCCAGAACCAGATTTTCTCGCCTGCATTGAACCGCGCGGATGGTGCTTCGCCGCCGCCAAACAAACCGCCCCCCTTTGCGAGCCAGGCCAGGTCGCTCTTGCTCGGCAGGTTGTCGCGCACGAAGGTCAGCAGCACGATCACCAGCGACAACCCGAACAGCGGCCCGATGAAGTTGTGGATGGTCTTGAGCGCGTAGGTGAGCCAGCCGAAAAACGCCGAACCCAGAATGGGAAGCAGGAAGAATTTGCCAAACATGATGACGACGCCTGATACCGCCAGGGCGATGAACGAGAACGCCAGCACCCAGTGCATGAAACGCTCGAACGGCGTGAAACGCTCGATCTTGCGTCCCGTGGGTTTGTGCTCAAGCCGGATTTGTCCACGGAACAAGTAGAACGCGCCAATACCCACCAGAGCGAGGATCAGCAGCCAGCCGCCGACTGGAATGAGCAGCAGATTACGGGTCTGCCGCCACGCTTCGCCTGCCGAGGTAAAGGCTGAGCCGGGATACGCCGTTTGCGGCTGAATCAGCACCCCGGCTTCGGGGTCGGGCAGGCTGGAGAAACCGGCTTGCTGCTTGATTTCGCGCCACATGGGTGCGTTATTGCCAGGCTGCACTTGCGCACGCTCGCCATTGGTTTGCTGCAGATAGCCGGGGATGGTTGAAGCGCCCGGAGGGGCCGCAGCTTGATCTGCGCGCTGCGCCGTGCCAGTCTGCGGCCCCGCAGTGAGCGTTGCTGGCGCATCCGCCGCGAGCGAAGCAGACGCGCCCAAACTAACGCTCAAGCCCAGCGCAAGAGCAGCAACAAAAGCGGCAACAAAACGGGATGTGACTCTGAACATGGCCCGCTCCTAGCGCATGCGCACGTATTCGTTCTGGTTCTGGGCGCGACGGTTGATCTCGCGCTGCCAGCTGGCCTTATCCCCCACCTTCCAGTCCTTTTCGGTGAAAGCGGGATTGGCGCCCATCCACGGGTCTTGCGAAGGCGGTGCTCCGGTCTGGGTAAGGGTCTGTGGTTTCTGACTGCATCCGGCCGTCATGGCGAGCAACACGGCTGCGAACATCAAGGTCATGCTGCGGTTCATGATGACTCCCCTTGCTTCGTCGGTGCGGGCTGTGCTTGTGCGTCAGCCTTGCCATATGCCGTCCCCCAACCCCACAGTTCGGCGCCACCGCCGCGGTGCAGCACGCGGTCGCGCAGGATGTCGGCAATGACCTCGCCGTCCCCCGCCAACAACGCCTTGGTCGAACACATCTCGGCGCAGATCGGCAGCTTGCCTTCGGCCAAACGGTCACGGCCGTATTCCTTGAATTGTTCCTCCGAGCCGTTGGGCGCGGGGCCGCCGGCGCAGAAGGTGCATTTGTCCATCTTGCCGCGCAGGCCGAATTCGCCGTTGGCCGGAAACTGCGGCGCGCCGAAGGGGCAAGCGTAGGAACAATAGCCGCAACCGATGCACACGTCCTTGTCGTGCAGCACCACGCCTTCCGGGGTGCGATAGAAACAACTCACCGGACACACCGCCATGCACGGCGCGTCCGAGCAGTGCATGCAGGCCACCGAGATGGACTTCTCGCCGGGTACGCCTTCGTTCATGGTGACCACGCGGCGGCGGTTCACGCCCCAGGGCACCTCGTTCTCGTTTTTGCAGGCGGTGACGCAGCCGTTGCAGTTGATGCAACGCTCGGCATCACAGATGAATTTCATGCGGGCCATGGGGATTGTCTCCGTTGAGCGTGAGGGCGCATCAGGCGCGTTCGAGTTGGCAGACGGTGGTTTTGGTTTCCTGCATCATGGTCACCGCGTCGTAGCCGTAAGTCGTGGCCGTGTTGACCGCCTCGCCCAGCACGATGGGCGCGGCGCCTTCCGGGTAGTACTGGCGCAGATCCTTGCCCTGCCAGTGACCGGCGAAGTGGAAGGGGATGAACACGGTGGATCGGTCGACCGCCTCAGTGACGCGCGCGCGCACCTTGATGCGTGCGCCGGTGGGCGTGCTCACCCAGACGTCATCGCCTTCACGGATGTTGCGGTCGTTGGCCACCGCCGGATTGACCTGCACGAAGGCGAACTGCTGCAGCTCGGCCAGCCAAGGGTTGGAGCGGGTTTCGTCGCCGCCGCCTTCATACTCGACCAGCCGCCCGGAGGTAAGGATGAGCGGAAATTTCTTGACGATGTCGATGTTCTTGTCCTGCACCGTCTTGTAAAGAGTCGGCAGGCGCCAGAAGGTCTTTTTGTCGTCGTAAGTCGGATACTTGACCACCATGTCGGGCCGCACCGAGAACAAGGGCTCGCGGTGCTGCGGAATCGGGTCGGGGAAGTTCCACACGACGGCGCGGGCGCGGGCATTTCCGAAGGGGTGGCAGCTATGGTTTTTCATCACCACGCGGATGATGCCGCCCGATTGATCGGTCTTCCAGTTCTTGCCGTCGGCCAGCTTTTTCTCGGCGTCGGTGAGCTCGTTCCACCAGCCGAGTTTTTTCAGCAGGGTGGAGTCGAACTCGGGATAGCCGGTCTGGATGTCCGCGCCCTTGGACGCGGAGCCGTCCGCCGCCAGCAAGGACTGTCCGTCGCGTTCGACGCCGAAGTTGGCGCGGAAGTTGCCGCCGCCTTCCATGACATTGAGCGAGGTGTCGTACAGATTCGCCGTGCCCGGATGGCGCAACTCCGGCGTGCCGTAGCAGGGCCAGGGCAGGCCGAAGTATTCGCCGTCGAGTTTGTAGCCGGTTTCCTTATCGATGCCGCCTCGGGCGCGCAGAGTCTTGACGTCGAACACGTGCATATTGCGCATGTGCGCCTTCAGCCGCTCCGGGCTTTGTCCGGTGTAGCCAATGGTCCAGACCCCGCGGTTGATCTCGCGCAGGATGGACTCGGTTTCCGGCTCCATCATGCCGCCCTTGCCCGGCACCATCTTGTAGTTCTTCACCAACTCCTTGCCGAAGCCGAGCTTGTCGGCGAGCTGGGCCATGATCATGTGATCGGTGCGCGACTCGAACATCGGCTCGACTACCTTCTCGCGCCATTGCAGCGAACGGTTGGACGCAGTCACCGAACCCGAGGTCTCGAACTGCGTGGTGGCCGGCAACAGGTACACAGCGCGCTTGGGGTTGAGCGGGGCGTCATCAGACGGCATCGCGGCCATGGCGGCAGTGGCCGATGGATAGGGATCGATCACAACCAATAGGTCGAGTTTGTTCATGGCCTTTTTCATGTCGAGGCCACGGGTTTGCGAATTGGGCGCATGCCCCCAGAAGATATGGGCGCGCAGGTTCGGCCCCTGGTCGATCATGTCGTTCGGCGTGAGCACGCCGTCGATCCAGCGCGAGACCGTCATTCCCGGTTTGGTCATCATGCCCGGAGCGAATCGGCCCTTGATCCACTCATAGTCCACCCCCCAGACTCCGGCGTAGTGTTTCCAGGCACCCTCGATCACACCGTAGTAGCCGGGCAGCGAATCCGGGTTGGGGCCCACATCGGTTGCGCCCTGCACGTTGTCATGGCCACGGTAGATATTGGTGCCGCCGCCCGACTTGCCGACATTGCCCAGCGCCAGTTGCAGGATGCATGAGGCGCGCACGATGGCATGGCCGATGGTGTGCTGCGTCTGCCCCATGCACCACACAACAGTGCCCGGCTTGTTTTCGTGAAGCATCTTGGCGATGGCAAACGTGGTTTCGCCATCCACGCCGGAAACCTCCTTGACCGCATCGGGGTTCCACTTCGCCAGCACGTCCTCCTTGACCTTGTCCATGCCCCAGACCCTGGCATCGAGATACTGCTGGTCTTCCCACCCGTTCTTGAAGATGTGATAGAGGATGCCGAACACCACCGGCACGTCGGTGCCCGAGCGCAGCCGCACATGCATATCGGCCTTGGCTGCCGTGCGTGTGAAGCGCGGATCGACCACGATGACCTTGCAGCCGTTTTCCTTGGCGTGCAGCAAGTGCAGCATGGACACTGGATGCGCCTCGGCCGCATTCGAACCGATGAAAAACGCCACCTTGGAGTTGGCCAAATCGTTGTACGAATTGGTCATGGCGCCGTAGCCCCAGGTGTTGGCGACACCGGCGACGGTGGTGGAATGGCAGATGCGCGCCTGGTGATCGCAATTGTTCGTGCCCCAGAAGGAGACCCACTTGCGCAGCAAATAGGCTTGCTCGTTGCTGTGCTTGCTCGAACCGACGACAAACAGCGCGTCCGGCCCGCTTTCCTTGCGAATTTCCAGCAGGCGGTCGGTGATTTCCTGCAGCGCCTGATCCCAGGAGATGCGCTGATACTTGCCGTCCACCAGCTTCATCGGATAGCGCAGACGGTGATCACCGCGGCCATGATCGCGCAGCGCAGCGCCTTTGGCGCAGTGTGCGCCCAGGTTGAGCGGCGATTCGAACACCGGGTTCTGCCGCACCCACACCCCGTTTTCCACCATGGCGTCCGAGGCGCAGCCGACCGAACAGTGCGTGCAGACCGTGCGCCGGGTCACTACATTTTTGCTCCCGGCCGAACCCGGCGCTGGCGTATCGGCCGCGTCGGCCTTCTTCACCAAGTGCAGTTGCGAGCCGATCAAACCCGCTCCGAGCCCCAGCCCCACCCCAATGCCGGAGCGCCGCAGAAATGCACGACGGTCGATGGTCGGCAAGGCGCGGTTCAGGCTGCGCTTGATCTGATCGACCCAGAGGGTCGAGGTGTCCGGGGACTTACCCTGGGTGTCCTTGCTTTCGGAACGACGAGTTAGCAGCATGTCTTCACTCCATTGTGATGCGTGGGAGCAGGTGGCGCGGCGGGCGAAACCCTGGCTTCAAAGGCTTGCCAGTAAGGCTTGAAAGTGGCGCCGCGCGGCAGATCGTATAGGTCGCATTTGCCTGGCATTCAAAGCCGGGTTGTGCGGTAGTAGGCACGAATGTGCTCGGTCAGGTGGTAGCCCGTCTGTTGCGTGGCGTCAACCTTGGGCTCTGCTGCCGTCTTGGTCAAGACCGGCTGCGCCATGGCATCCGCCCTTGCAACACTTGCGCCAAAAACCGCCGCAGCTACGCCGCTCATTCCTTGCAGTAGCGAACGACGCTTGATCGCAGTTGCCGTATTGGCGTCGCCCGGGGGCATTCGTTTTGCAGTCATTCGAGTCTCCTTGCGGCAGGCCGCAGTGGGCCGCGGGGTGTTGCGCGGCGCGATTGATTTTTTTATGCGAACTGTAGCCCTATAACCGCGTCAACTCAACGCAATTTGCAATGCATACAAACATCCGGATTCGCGAATAAACAATCGCTTGCACTCCACTGCTCCGCAGCCTAATATCAAAACCCTTACAAAGCAAAGGGATTTTCATGGACCTCCTGACCCTGGCGCGTGGCCCGTTACTTGTCGGCAGCGTATTGATCTTCGTGCTGGGCATGCTGTGGCGAGCGGCAGGGTTGATTCGCCGTCCAACCAAGCTGGCCACATCGACCCCGCGGCGCATCCATGTGCAAGGGGCGATCTGGTTCACCGTCCTGCGGCATATGTTGCCGCGCGCTGGCACTCGCCCAAACCCGACACTTGCCACGCTCAACCCCTACTTCTATCACTTCGGCCTGGCCTTCATCGTGTTTGGCTACGCCCCACATATCGCCTTTCTTCACCGGCATCTGGGGGTGTCTTGGCCTGCATTGCCGGACGCAGTGATGTATCTCGCCGCGGGCGTCACCATCATCTCCTTGCTTGTGGCGCTTGCCATGCGCCTGATGGACCCGACTCTGCGACGGATCTCCAGCGCAGATGACTACATCTCCTGGGGCTTGCTGTTTCTGGTGATTTTCACGGGCATGGCCTTGATCGATCAGCCCTCCAGTGCCTATGCGGCGCAGGGATACTCCGCAGATCCCACCCGGCTGGCGATTCACCTCATGTCACTCGAACTGCTGCTGGTGTGGTTTCCCTTCGGCAAACTGTTCCATACCGTCAGCTGGTTTTTTGGCCGCGCCCAGTTCGGCGCATTCATGGCGCGCCGGGGAGTACGGGCATGATGAATCGCGAGATGTATGCACAGTTCGGCAACGCCATCGCCCATCTGGCGGAGCAAGCACCGAAGGTCGAGATGCCCGACGCGGAGCGTGTCAACCGTGCCAAGACAGTCATGCTGGAAAAAATGGATCGCAACCTCGCGGTCGATCTCGAGAGTTGCGTGCGATGCGGCTATTGCGCCGACGCCTGCCAGTTCAGCGTGCAAAACGATGACCCTGACCTCATTCCGACGCACAAGCTCGATCTGCTGCGGCGCGTCTGGCGACGCGAAGTCGCCCCCCTGTCCTGGCTGTGGAAACCGTTCACCCAGGATGTGAATGTCGATGATTTGCGGGAATGGCAGGCGCTGTGCTTCGACAGTTGCACCGAGTGCGGCCGTTGCAGCATGGTCTGTCCGATGGGCATCAACATCGCCCGCGGCGTGAACGTCATGCGCGAGGCGCTGGCCGCGGCAGGACTCGCACCAGACGAACTGCGCGCCGTGCAAAGCGAGCAAGACGCCCGCAGAACCGTGTTTGGAGCAGATGCCAGCCATCTTGCACAGGCCGTCGAAGTGGTTCGCGGCCGTGGAGTGACCGTGCATCTGGACAAACCCAAGGCCAAGGTGCTGATGCTGACGACCGTGCTCGACATCCTGTTGTTCCAGGACGCGCTCGAGGCGACGGCACGGGTACTGAACGCCGCCGGGCTGGACTGGACGCTGCGCAGCAATGGTTATGAAGCAGCGAATTTCGGCCTGCTCTCCGGCGTAGAGGAGACGCAGAAAAAGGCGTCAGAAGCCGTGATCCGACAAGCCCTCGAGGTGGGCGCCGAGTTGGTGATCGTGCCAGAGTGCGGCCATGCCTATCCGGCCCTGCGCTGGGAAGGCGCTGAGGTACACGGAGGTCCGCTGCCTTTTCGCGTGCTGGCCATCTCCGAGCTGATCGGGGAACTGGTGGAGCAAGGCAAGTTGCCGTTGCGCGGCGATGCGCACCAAACCCTGATGTTCCACGATGCCTGCAAACTCGGCCGACACGGCGGCGTGTTCGAGCAGCCGCGGCTCGCTCTGCGCGCAACAGGAGCTGAGTTGTGCGAGCCGCGCGATACCGAAGAAATGAACTGGTGCTGCGGCGGCGGAGCGGGCGGATTTTTGATCAACCGTGCGGCACCGCTGCGGGCGCAAGCTTTCGCCATCAAGCGGGCGCAGGTGGACAGCAGCGATGCCCAGGCCATCGTCACCTCGTGCGGCAGTTGCCGACTCAACTTCCTGGCCGGTGCCGAGCAGACCGAATGGGACAAGCCGGTACTCAGCCTGGTTGAACTCATTGCCCAAAACCTCGTGGATCATCCCTCGCAGCAATCGCCGTCCTGATCCGCGCAGCAGGCCTGCGAGCCAAAAGAAAAGCCCGCTGAAGCGGGCTTTTCCATGGTGCGAGTCTGCCCCCGGGCGCGGCCGCGCCGCGGGGATGTTCCGGTCAGTCTGCCGCGTAGATGTCGCGATCTTTGGTTTCAGGCAGGAAGAACAGGCCGATGACAAAGGTGCCCGCAGCAATGATGACCGGGTACCACAGGCCGTAATAGATGTTGCCGTTCTGCGCCACCAGAGCGAAGGCGATGGTGGGCAGCAGACCGCCGAACCAGCCGTTGCCGATGTGATAGGGCAGGCTCATGGAGGTGTAGCGGATGCGGGTCGGGAACAACTCGACCAGCGCCGCCGCAATCGGCCCGTACACCATGGTGACGAAAATCACCAGCAGCGCCAGGATGGCGATCACCATCGGCAAGTTCATCTGCGCCGGGTCGGCCTTGGCCGGGTAGCCCGCCGCCTTGAGCGCGGCGCCGATTTCTTTCTTCAGCGCGGCCTCTTTGGCCTTGAATTCATCGGGCGGCAAATCCTTGGCGCCGACCACGGTGATGGTCTTGTCGCCAATCTGAATGACCGCCGGGCCGGTGCCAGACACGGTGTTGTAGTTGGCCGAGTTGGCCGCCAGCATCTGCTTGGCGATATCGCAGGATGAGGTGAACTTCGCCGTACCGGTGGGGTTGAACTGGAAGGTGCACTGCGATTGATCGACCGTGAGCGTGACCGGCGAGTTCTGCACCGCCCGGTACAGCGCCGGGTTGGCGTAGTGGGTGAGCGCCTGGAACAGCGGGAAGTAGGTCAGCGCAGCAATCGCACAGCCCGCCAGGATGATGGGCTTGCGGCCGATTTTGTCGGACAGGGCGCCGAACACGACGAAAAACGGCGTGCCGATGAGCAGCGCAGCAGCGATCAGCAGATTGGCCGTCACCGCATCGACCTTGAGCGTCTGCGTGAGGAAAAACAGCGCGTAGAACTGCCCCGTGTACCAGACCACGGCCTGGCCAGCGACCAAGCCCAGCAGGGCGAGGATGACGTACTTCAGATTGCCCCAGCGCGCAAACGCCTCGGTCAGCGGTGCCTTGGACGCCTTGCCATCGGCCTTCATTTTGATGAAGGCAGGAGACTCGTTGAGCTTGAGTCGAATCCAGACCGATACGGCGAGCAGGGCGATGGACACGAGGAAAGGCACACGCCAGCCCCAGGCGTTGAACGCGTCTTCGCCCAGCAGGGTACGGGTGCCGAGAATGACCAGCAGCGACAGGAACAGCCCCAGTGTGGCCGTGGTTTGAATCCACGAGGTGTAGGCGCCGCGCTTATTGGCCGGCGCGTGTTCAGCGACATAGGTGGCGGCGCCGCCGTATTCCCCGCCGAGCGCCAGGCCTTGCAGCAGACGCAGCGCGATGAGAATGACCGGTGCAGCCGCGCCGATGGCCGCATAGTTGGGCAGCACGCCGACGATGAACGTCGACAGACCCATGATCAGAATGGTGACGAGGAAGGTGTATTTGCGGCCGATCATGTCGCCCAGCCGACCGAACAGCAGGGCGCCAAACGGTCGCACGATGAAGCCTGCGGCAAACGCCAGCAGCGCGAAGATGAACGCTGATCCCGCGTCCAGTCCGGCGAAGAACTGCTTGGCGATGATGGCCGCCAGCGAGCCGTAGAGGTAGAAGTCGTACCACTCGAATACCGTGCCGAGCGATGAGGCGAAGATCACCTTCTTCTCGCCCGCCGTCATGGGGCGCGCTTTTGCGCCCATTGCAATGGAAGCCATGCTCAAGTCTCCTGGATGTGGACGTGGGCGTGGCGTCGCTGCTGGGTCTTCCACCCGAGGCCCGCAACGCAACGCATCAACCCCGCGGCGCCAACGTGTTACAGCACGTCACGGGAATGACGGATTGTTTTCAGCCTAGCTGACCATGCGCTGACAGTCGGGCGGATGAAAATCTAGGGAAAACACGAAGCTGCAGTGCAGCAATTTCAGGGCTGCGCACCTTTCTTGCAAGTTTCATCGCATGAAATGACTCGCATCCGAACATTGTTGCATTGCGGTATTCCCGCATGCGCCAAAGCGTATGGACGAAAAAAAACCGGCACAAGGCCGGTTTTCTGGAACTGCGGACTGGCTCAGCCAGGCAGGCCCACGGTGGGGTTGCCGAGGTTGGTCCACTCGTTCATCGAACCGGCGTAAAGCTTGGAATTCTTGTTGCCGAGAATTTCATGCACCACGAACCAGGCGCCCGAGGCCAGGTGGCCGGTGTTGCAGTAGGTGGTCGTCGGCGCGGTGTCGCTGATGTTGAAGTCGTGGAAGATCTTCTTGTAGTCGGCCGCGCTCATGAACATGGCCGCGCCATGATCATCCTTGACGATGGCGTCGATCGGGAACGACTTGGCGCCGGCCAGGTGGCCCGCCGTCTTGTTGATCGGCTTCTTGGCAATGCCCAGGTACTGGGCGGTGGGGCGGGCGTCGATGAATTGCTCGGTGCCGCTCTTCTCGCCTTCCTTGACATCATTCAGACCGGCCAACAGCGCCTTGTCTTCGCCCGTGGCTTTCCAGTCACCCATTTTCTTGGGCGCGGGCTTGATGCTCACCGGATAGCCGGCATTGATCCAGGCGTTGGTACCGCCGTTGAGGATGGCGATCTGATCGGCGGGCACGCCGAAATAGCGCATCTGGAAGTACAGGCGAGTGCCGCGGTCCATTGCGAACACGGCGTTGCCGGTCGGCACGATGACGTAAGGCTTGCCGCTGTTCACGCCTGCCGCGTCCATGACCTTGGTGAAGTATTCAGCAGTCGGCATCATGGCCTTGAGCTTGACGCCGTCGACCGTGCGCTCTTCACGAATGTCGTTGAAGTTCACCAGATCAGCGCCCGCGATATGGCCGCCGCTCTTTTTCACAAAATGGTCTTTGCCCATGACCGGCTCTTCGTCATAGGCTTTCATGCTGCCGCCGCCACGAATATCGATGACGGTGACGTCGCTCTGGTGCGCCTTCAGCCACTGGGGCGTGACCAGCGGGCCAGGCACGTTCATGGCGAAAGCGGCGTGGGCTGCGCCCATTCCAATGGCGGCTGCGATCAGGGTTTTGGCAAGTTTCATTTGGCTCCTCACGAGGTTGGTTTCTTCGCCGATCTCAGTAGTCAGCGATGGATAGTCGCCGCACCGACCGACCGGTCTGCGCGGCACTGCATGCGCCACCCGCAACCAGGCTCGGCGCGGGCGGTACGACATTCGGTGGATGCTTGTTTTCAGCGCAGCGGCGAAACAAACGAAACGCCGCTGCAGGATGTCTCCAGATCGTTGTTTTTTTCCTCAGCCCTCCGGTGCCGCGAACGCAGCACCACAGTGCACTCCCTGCTCGATGGGGCGGCGTCATCCGGGGTACAACCGCATCACGCCTAGCCAAGCCTTACAGCAACGAGGAGCAAAACTTGGATGACTGCACTTTAAGCAGATGTCAACGCGGAAACTAGGGCCAGTATGTATCAACTGTGACCTGGCGTATCGGCGGCGCGCTTTGCGGCGCACCGGACATTCTGTGCAAAAAATCACACTTGACTGAATACAAGCGTAAAGCGGCCCGCACATTCCTAGACCGACCCTGAGCCTGATTTTTAAAGTCCTTCTCATGGCTGGCGGCAACCGCCCCGGCATGTTGCGTTCACAACCTCTCTCAAAAAGGACAACTCATGGGACTTCTCGCTTGGCTGCGCCGCCACGACCTCGGTCTGCTTCCCGCCACCGACACTCACCTGGCCCCCGAAATCGACCCGGAAGAAGACCACTTCGACGGGCTCTATCTGGGGCAGGCGGTGCAAGGCCATCTCAACTGGAAAAAGCGCCTCAAGGCTATCATCGTCGACGGTCAGCAAGATGATGTGGACATCGCCTCGGTCGCCGTGGACGATCAGTGCGCTCTGGGTCAATGGCTGCATGGTCGCGCCAAGGGCCGATACGGACACCTGCCCGAATATGCGCGCCTGCGAAAGATGCACGCCGAGTTCCACCTCGCTGCGGCGCAGGTGCTGCTGAGCAGCCGCAACGCCCAGCGCGAAGAAGCCGAAAAATTGCTGCGTGGCCCGTTCAGCGCCCTGTCTGATCAGGTTCAGCTGGAACTGGTGCGGTTTTACGCTGCGGCGCGGCCGAATTGATCGTTCCCGGGCGATAGACTGTAAAAAACCCTCTAAAACAGGGTGCAGCGCTAGGGAATTGCCCATTTTTCCCGCAAAATCCGCGCCGTGCGTGAGGTATTCACGCCCTTCCCCCACCGGTTGAGGAGCCCCGTATGTCCCTGATGAAAGATTTCAAAGAGTTTGCCGTCAAAGGCAATGTGATCGACTTGGCCGTTGCCGTGATCATCGGCGGCGCGTTTGGCAAAATCGTCGAATCGCTGGTCGGCGATGTCATCATGCCGATTGTTGGCGCGGTCATCGGCAAACTGGATTTCTCCAATCTGTTCATCGTCCTGGGCAAAGTGCCCGCCGGTACCGAAATGACGCTGGCGGCGCTCAAAAAAGCCGGCGTGCCGGTGCTGGCTTATGGCAGCTTCATCACCGTGGCCGTGAACTTCATCATCCTGGCCTTCATCATTTTCATGATGGTGCGCATGATTTCCAAGCTCAAGCACGCCGAGCCGCCGGCCCCCCCCGCACCCACGCCGGAAGACACCGTGCTGCTGCGCGAAATTCGCGACGCGCTGAAGAAGTAAATCAAGGTCTGTGCCCCGTCAGGCCGCCAACACTCAGGCTTGCCGGGGCAGTTCGACCCAGAACATCGCCCCCTCTCCGGGGCGCGATGTCACGCCGGCAGCGCCGCCATGCTTTTCGGCCACCAGCCGCACGTAGTAAAGGCCTAGGCCGGTGCTGCCTGACAGCGGCGTGCCCGGCCCCTCATGGGCGCGGCTGAAGCGCTGGAACAGCCGGGCCGACTGCTCCGGCGTCAGCCCCGGCCCCTGATCCCGCACCCAGAAGCGCACCGTGTGCGGCGCGAGCGTGGCGCCGAGGATCACCTTCGAGCCTGCCGGGCTGTGCTGCACCGCGTTGCGCAGCAGATTGGTGGTCAGACGCTCCAAGGCGTCGAAATCGCCCCGCACCCAGATCGGATCGTCTGGAATTTCTCGGACAAAGCGCACCCCTTGCGCCAGCGCCTCGTCATAAGCGAAGTCGGCGGCCTGATGCAGCACCGCGCCCAACTCGATTTCGACCAGGGCCGACGGCTCCAGCGACTGCGCGCGCGACAGATCGAGAAAGCCTTGTGAGAGGTTCAGCGCACGGCGAAGCTGGGTGAGCAGGCGGTCGCGCGCCGCAACATCTATCTTGCCGGACTGCAGCAGTTGCACGGCGCCAGCCAGCGGCGCGCGCACGTCGTGGCTGATGAAGGCCAGCGCATCGTCGCGGCGGGTTTGCAGATCGCGCAAACGCTGCTGCGCGGCCTGCACCTCCAGAATGCGGCGTTCGAAACTCAGTCGCTTGTGCTTAGCGGATGCATCGCCTTCTGGCGACTCGCGCACGGTGCGGCGCAACTGGCGCAGCTCACCGTCCAGATGGCGTCTGGCCGCCTCCAGCCGTCGCCAGCCCCACAAAGGGTAGGCGGAAAGCGCCGCTACCAGCGCCCCGCCGGGCGCGACCCACCAACCCGTCAGCAGTGGCAGCTCGGCGGCGGCCCCCACCAGAACCAGCCCCCAAGCCACGCTGGCGATCAGCCCGCCCAGGGGCATGAGCCGCGGTAGCCAGAGCAAAGGCGCGAGCGCGAGCAGCGCCGTGATGAGCAAGCTCAAGGCCAGCGAGACGGTACGGATGAGCGTGCCATCGCGCAGCGCGATGAGGGTGTTGGCCAGCACCTCCACGCCGGGCATGGGCGCGCCCTGCGTCGTCACCGGGGTAGCCAGAAAATCGCCCAGACCCGCGGCGGTTGCGCCGATCAGCACCACCTTGCCGCGCAGGGCGCCGGGCGGCACGACGCCGTCGAGCACCGCGCTGGCGGACAGTCGCGGCACCGTACCGCTGGGGCCGACGAATCGCAGCCGCCGCTGGTCGGCGGCGGCCAGGGCGTAGGGATGGGACGGCACGGCGCTCTGCGCGGGCCGTGGCACGCTGCCGCGCACGGGCTGATGGGCGATGGTGAGCAGGGTCTGCGCCATGAGAGGCCAGACCGGCGCGCCCACGCCCTCCCAGAGATAGACGCTGCGCGCCACGCCATCGCCGTCGAGCTGCACGCCGATGCGGCCCAGACCCGCCGCGGCCGCCGCAAGCTGGGGGATGGGCAGGCCTTCAACGATCTGCCCGCCGCTGCGCAGGCTGTCGAGCACCACCGGCAGCGCCACCTTGCCGCAGGCCCGCAACGACTGAGCCAGCGCGGCGTTGCCCGCCGCGTCGCTGCCCGCTTCGGTGAAGGCGATGTCGAGCCCGACCGCGGCGGCGCCCGCGCGGCAGACCGCATCCACCAGCCGGGCGTCGGTAGCGCGGGGCCAGGGCCAGGCGCCCAGCCGGTCGAGGCTGTGCGAGTCGATGGCGACGATGACCACGCCCTGCGGCGGCACGACCGGCTGCAGCCGCTGCCCCAGATCGAACACCAGATGATCGATGCGCTGCAGCACCCCGCTGAGGCTCAGACCGAGCGCCAGAATCAGCAGCAGAGCGCCAATGCGCAGAATCTCCAGCCCAGGTCGCCAGCGGGCCGAGCGCGCCGTGCCGGATTCAGCAGGCCGAGCCAACCGTCCGCGAGACTCGCCGAGGCGCAGCAAACGCGCGAATCCGGTTTTCACAGCGGCTTCACGACGTCACAGGGCGGGCAGCAATGGAATCAGCAGCAGCCAGAGGTCGGGATAGCGCGGCGGCACATCGATGACCTGCACCACCGGCGGCCCCTGCGTACCGTCGCTGTCGTCCACCAGCCGAGCGCCGAGGTAACGCTTGCCCGAAGACGGCCGCGGCAAGGTCAGCGCGCCGCCCGGCGTTTGCATCTGCGCCAGCGCCGGTTGCAGACTGGCGTGGTCAGACAGCGTCAGCGCGTAATGCTGTCCTGACGGCGCGGCAGGCAAGTCGAGCAGCAGATGATCGCGGTCGAATCGCATCGTCGCCTTGTCCAGATCGGCCGGGCCGGGACCCGGCACATAGCGGAAGGTCTGCGGCGGGCTCCACGGCCCCTGCCGCCCCTGCGCGTCGATGCTGGCCACGCGCCAGTGCCAGACGCCCGCGGCGAGATCGGCGGGCGGCGTCCAGTGCGCGCCCTGCTGCTCGACGTCGTACAGCGGCCGCGCGAAATCGTCCTGCGCGGCCAGTTGCAGATGGGAACGCGCCACGTCCAGCAACTCCGACCAGGCCAGCCTGGGCCGCGCCACGCGCACCGTCGCCCCGGCCGCCGGGGCAGTCAGCATCGGGAAAAAAGGCCGCGCGAACACGGTGAAGGTGTGCGACGCGTCCTGTCCCTGCAAGCCGTTGGCGTCGACCGCGCGCAGCCGCAGCACATAGCGGCCGTTGGGCAGATCGGCCACATTGAGGGTGTTGCCGGTACTGGTTTTCTGCACCAGCACCTGCGCGCTATCGCTCTCGGCCAGCACCTGGCCGAACCACGACACCGCCCCGGCCTGCGCGGGCAGGGTGAAGCGCAGCGGCAGCTGTTCAAACAGGCTCGGCAAGGCCGATACATCGGGCGGCGGCAACAGCCGCACCGGCGGCAGCGGCGGCTGCCCCGTGCGCGCCAGCGAACCCATGCCCGCATCCACCCGCACCTGCGCGCCCGAGGCCTGCAGCTCGACCGCGCCGCCCAGGGTTTCCTCCCGCGTGGCATCGGCGCCCGCCCCGACGCGGAACTGCGTGCCGCGCACCACGGCCTGGGCCGACGGGGTGAGGATGCGCAGATTCTGATTGGGCAGGCGGCGTGGGTTGTCCTGAATGTCGATCTGCCCTTGCTGCAGACGCAGCCGGGTATCGGCCATCAGTCCGTCGGCGTAGAGGCTCAGCGTGTCGAGCGTCAGGGTGCTGCCGGGCTGCAACGCCAGACGGGTGCCGTTGGCCAGTTCGATGACGGCGCTGCCCGAATCCGGCACCTGTAGCTGCGCTCCGGCGGCCAGGGTCTGGCCCGGCTTGGCGTCCTGCCAGGCATCAGTCGCCTGCGCCCGCCAGCGCACCGCGCCGAAAGCCTGCACCAGTTGCGCCTTGGAGGGCTGCTGGCGCAGCAGGCCGGCGGGAAACAGCAAGACGGTGCCCGGCGGAATCTGCCGTGGATTGCCCACCCGGTTGTCGCGCTGGATCTGCGGCCACTGCGCCGGGTCTCGCAAATAACGCTGTCCCAGACCGATGAGGGTGTCGCCCGGCCGGACGGTGTAGCGCCACATCGGTTCGCCCGAGACACTGGCTGCGGTTGGCGCGGTTTGCGCCAGCGCCAGAGTCGGCTCGATCACCCACGCGAAAACCGCCAGCAGCAAAGCGCGCAGGCGGGGGGATTGGCGGGCGGAAAGACGGGTGAAAAACAGGGGGGTCGGCAAACGCATCAGAGTCACATCCGGTTCGAGCCGCCGCCGACAAAAAAGCGGCAAACCGACATTCTCGGCCCGGACGCGTTCAAGCGTCGGGTTCAATCGTCGAGTTCGGGCGGCACGGTCTGCGGCCCTTCGTCGGCGCTGCGGGCGCGCTCCAAGCGGTAGCCACGGCCATAGACCGACACCAGGCGCCAGCCCGATTCCGGCTGCAGGCGCAATTTGCGCCGCAGGGCGCTGACATGCACGTCCACCGTGCGGGTCTCGACCTCCGGACGCAGACCCCAGATGGTCTGAATGAGAAAGTCGCGGGTCAGCAGGCGGTTGACGTTCTGCAGAAAGTGCAGCGCCAGATCGGTTTCGCGGTCGGTCAGTTCAACCCGCTCGCCCTGCACAAAAATCTGCCGCCGCGAGCAGTCGGCCTCGATTTCGCCCAGACGCAGCCGCGCCGCAGGCAAAGTGCTGCCCGAGCGGCGCAACACAGCCTGCAGCCGCGCCAGCAACACCGGGCGCGACAAGGGTTTGACCAGATAGTCGTCGGCCCCCGACTCCAGCGCCTGCACCACATCGGTTTCGGCATTGCGTCCGGTGAGGAAGATGACCGGGGGCACGTTGGCGCCCAGTTGCAGACGCAGTCGGCACAGCACATCCGGCCCGCTCAGGCCGGGCAGCATCCAGTCGAGCAGACAGGCGTCGGCGCCGCCGCGCTCGACGGCGCGGGCGAATTCCTGCCCGTCCGTGTAGTGCTGTACGTCATATCCAGCTTCGCGCAACCAGTCGGAAACCTCGTGAGCAATGAGCGGATCGTCTTCCAGGTACGCAATACGCAAGGCGAGAGTGGGTGGCACAGTTGAACTGAAAAATGTCATGCGGCTTGACAGTAAAAAGACAGAGGCGGAAGTCAAGGAAACCTGGGGCGACCTGGCGTTTTCTTGAGAAAACCGTGAATATGTTCACACTCCCAGGGGTTGTCGGCAAGTAATGTCAGGGCATGCTTTACAAAGTTCACGCCGGGAATCGACCCGGCGCAAGCTTGAAACATGATTTAAGGACGGATGCGGACTGGGCGCAGCCCGGCCCTGGGGGCGCTCATGGGCCTGCCGACGCCGCCGCCGACATGCGGCGTGAATAATGCGGGCATGCATCGAAAACCGGCCAGAACGACGACCGCCGAGCACCAGATCGGGCTTGGCGGAGCCGCTTTGCCGAGCGCCATCGCCTTTTTCGGCTTCGCGCTCGGCGCCTTGTGCGCGGTCGCGGTGCTGGCGTGGCCGCAGACTGCGGCGGCACAGACCGCGAGCCCCTCACCTGCGCCGCCCGCTTCGGCAGCACAGACGGCTGCGCCCAAGTACGAGGTCGAGCTCGACGTGCCGGAGGACTTGCGCGCCCTCTTATCTAACAATCTTGATCTGTTGCGCTGGCGCAACTTTCCGGGACTGCAGGCCGATCAGGTCGAGCGGCTGGCCGATGAGGCGCCCGCCCAGGTGCAGCGCCTGCTCGAAACGCAGGGCTTTTTTTCACCGCAGATCACGGTGCGGGTCGATTGCCCCCCGGAGGCTGATGGGACAGGGCCGATTCGTGTGGTGCTGAGCGTGAATCCGGGCGTGGCCACTTTGGTGCACGCCGTCGAGGTGCAGGTCGACGGCCCCGACGGCCAGCCGGATGCCGCCTTGAGCGCGCGGCTGAGCCGCACCTGGACGCTCAAGCCCGGCTCGGTGTTTCGTGATGCCGACTGGGAATCGGCCAAGTCGCGGGCGCTCTCCAGTCTGCTGTCGGGGCAATGGCCGGCTGCGCGCCTTGCCGACAGCCGCGCGACCATCGATCCGCAAACACATCAGGCCCGCCTGCTGGTGCGGCTGGCAACCGGCGCGGCCTATCGGTTCGGCCCGCTCCACATCACCGGGTTGCAACGCTATCCGGCCAGCATCGTGGAGCGGCTGGCGCCGATGCAGCCGGGGCAGCCGTATTCGCAGACCGCGCTGCTCGACTATCAGGCCGCTTTGCAGAACAGCCCCTACTTCCGCAATGCCGTGGTCGATGCCGACGTGCGTCAGGCGCAGGACGGCGTGGCGCCGGTGGATGTGCAGGTGACGGAAAACCGGGCGCAAAAACTCAGTTTCGGCGTAGGGGTGAGCAGCGATACCGGGCAGCGGGTGCAAATGGGCTGGCGCGATCTCGACTTTCTGGGGCGCGCCTGGCGGCTGTCGAGCGAGGTCAAGTTGCAGACGCGCGAGCAGAGCGGCAATCTGCGGCTGGCATTCCCGCGCACCGCGAACGGCTATGACGACAGCCTCACCCTGTTGCAAGACCGCACCGACATTTCCGGCCTGGTCACGCGCAACAGCAGCATCGGGGCGCTGCGCGAGCGCACGCGCGGCCACATCGACACCGCACTGGCGCTGCAGTATCAGGCTGAAAGCCTGCAGCCCGCGGGCGCCGCCTCCAGCGAGGTGCATGCGCTGAGCCTGAACGATAGCTGGACGTGGCGCGACATCAACAGCGTGCTCTATCCCAGCCGCGGCACCATCATCAATCTGCAACTCGGCGGCGCCAGCAAGGCGCTGCTGTCGTCGGCCAACTTCATCCGGCTGTATGCGCGCGGGCTCGGCTATTTGCCCATCGACCGCAGCAACCAGCTGGTTTTTCGTGCCGAGGCGGGCGCGGTGCTGGCCAATGGCGCCAGCGGCATTCCGCAGAATTTCCTGTTTCGCGCCGGTGGGGCCAATTCGGTGCGCGGCTACGCCTATCAAAGCCTGGGGCTGGTGCAGGGCGACGCCATCGTCGGCGGCCGCTATCTATTTACCGCCAGTGCCGAGTTCGATCACTGGTTCACCCGCCAGTGGGGCGGCGCGGTGTTTTACGACCTGGGCAACGCGGCCGACACCTGGGGCGCGCTCAAACCCGTGCGCGGCTATGGCGCGGGCGTGCGCTGGCGCAGCCCGGTGGGGCTGGTGTCGGTCGATCTGGCTTACGGTCAGGCGGTACACCAATATCGCCTGAACTTCAGTGCGGGGCTGTCGTTCTGATGACCGAGCCGACCGCACCCGCCCCGCCGCCCAAGCCCCGCCGCCGCGGGCTACGCCTGCTGCGCGTCTTGCTCTGGGCGCTGACGGCCACGGTCGCCGTGTTGATCGCCGCTGCAGGCGCCATCGCCTGGCTGGGCAGCGAGAGCGGTCTGCAGTGGCTGGCCGCGCGCACGCCGCTGCGGCTGGGCAGCACGCAAATCACCCTGAAAGACGTGCAGGGCAGTCTTTGGAACTCGGTGCGCATCGGCCAACTGCAGCTCACCACCCCCAGCTCCACCACCTTCCTGCACGACGCCCGGCTGCGCTGGACGCCGACCGCGCTGTGGCAGCGCACCCTGCACATCCAGAACCTGAGCGCGCAACGCATCGACGTGACGCCAACCCACGCCGCCGCCTCGACCGGCGCGCCGCAACTGCCCGCCAGCCTGCGCCTGCCGCTGCGTATCGACATCGACCATCTGGCCGTCGGCGCACTGCAGATCGGCCCGCCAGGGGCGTTGCGGTCTTACGGCAGCCTCAGCGGCCAGATGCACTACGGCCAGGGCCGCTACCGCGTGCAGTTCACCGCCGTCTCACGCCATTCGATGCCACACCGCTGCGCAGCGCCCGGCTCAGCTCGAACGCGCTCGACCCCTCGGCCTTCGCCGCAGGGCTGCCCCGCGCCGCGTTGAATGTGCAGCTCGATCTCGGCCCGTCGAGCGCGCAAAGGCTGGTGGGCAGTCTGCGCGTGCGCAACACCCTGCCCGGCCCGATCGACCAGCAGCGCCTGCCGCTGCACAGCCTGAGCGCCACCCTCGCGGGCGATGCGCAGCAGGTCAGCGCGCACGATTTGCTCATCGACCTGGGCGCTGGCGGACAAATCCGCGGCACGCTGCATTGGGCGCAGCCCGAGCTGCAGGCCCGCCTGCAGGTCGCGCAGCTCAACGCCCGCGCGCTCGACGGCAAGCTGGCCGCCACCCGCCTGTCCGGCCCGGTGGTGATCGACGCCAGCGCACAACAGCAAAGCGTTCAGGCCACCCTCAGCCAGCCGGGCTGGGACGTTCGGGTGCAAGCGCAGCGCCAGGGTGACACCGTGCATCTGCGCCAGCTGCTGCTCTCGGCGCTGGGCGGCCGTCTGGAGGCCAGCGGCACCCTGTCCACCGCAGGCACGCAGGCTTTCGAGCTGAGCGCCCGGCTGCGGCAGTTCAACCCTGCACAATTCGGCGCCTACCCCCAGGCCGCGCTGAACGCCGACCTCACCGCAAGCGGCGCCCTCGCCCGCCGTCAGGCCAAGCTCGCGCTGCAACTCGCTCCCAGCGTGTGGCGCGGCCACACCTTCACCGGCCACGCCCGGCTCGCGCTCGATCCGCAACGCCTGTGGGACGTGGACGCCGCGCTCACCCTCGGCGCCAACCAGCTCAGTGCGAAAGGCGCATTCGGACAGCCCCGCGACGCCTTGCAGTGGGCGCTGCGCGCCCCGCAACTCGCGCAGATCGACCCCGCCCTGCAAGGCAGCGCCCAAGCGCGCGGCCAGTTGCAAGGCGGCTTGCAAGCGCCCTCGGGCACCGTCTCGCTGCAAGCGGACGAACTGCGCTGGGCCAACGCGCTCACGCTGCAACACCTCAGCGCCCGCAGCACATTTAGCACCTTCAACACCGGCCGCGCACCTGCCGCCACCGCCTTGCCATCCGCAAGCACCCTGCTCAACCGTCTCGCGGGCTCGCTACAGCTCGACCTCGACGGCTTGCGCTGGACCCAGAGCGCGCAAACCGTGCAGATCGGCAGTTTGCACACTCAAGCGCAGACCACGGCCGGGCTGGACGGACAACTGCAACTGGGCGCCCGGCTGCAAGACCTGCGGATCGCGTCAACTGCAAAAAGCAGCGCAGAAAAAGTGATCGATACCGCGACCCTGAACATCGCGGGCACCCGCGCCCGGCACACTCTGCTGCTTGCCGTCAAAGGCCAGTTGCCCCGGCCCAACGCCACTGCGCCCGCCTCGACCCCCTTGCCACTCGATCTCTGGCTGAGCGCTGCTGGCGGCTGGCACGGCGACCCGCAAGGCTGGCGCGGCCAGATCACCTCGCTGGAAAACAACGGCCCGGTCGCGCTCAAACTCCAGGCTCCCGCAAAGCTCGATCTGGCGTTTTCCCCGCTGCGGCTGCAGGTTGAGCATGCCGCTCTGAAGCTGCAGGCCGGGCTGATTGATCTGGACAGCCTGCAGCTCGCCCCCGGCGTGTTGCGCACCGCGGGTCGTCTGCAGACCGTCCGCACCGCCGACCTGCTCGCCCTGGGCGGCATCGCCCCGGCGCGGCTGCGCGACACGCTGGTGCTTTCGGGCCGCTGGCAGATCGACGCCGGTGCAACCGTGAACGGCCAGATCCAT
>JABEBX010016046.1_pt1 | contig 29578 bp, 32 predicted proteins | sample 7245971 | NCBI WGS metagenome assembly JABEBX01 (sample SAMN14506365, study PRJNA622280) | hot springs metagenome | biome: hot spring [ENVO:00000051]|acidic hot spring [ENVO:00002120]; feature: spring [ENVO:00000027]|sediment [ENVO:00002007]; material: sediment environment [ENVO:01001048]... | reverse complement strand
CCCGGTCAGCATCCTGGTCCTCAAGAAATGCAAAAAGCCGGATGACGTGCTGTTCATCAATGCCGCCGAGCACTTCGAGAAGGGCAAGCGCCAGAACCGCCTGCGTCCAGAAGACATCCAGAAGATCCTCGATACCTACCAGTTCCGCAAGGAAGAGGAACGGTACGCCCGGCGCGTATCCATGCAGGAGATCGAGGAAAACGGCTACAATCTGAATATCTCTCGTTATGTCAGCACGGCCCAGCCGGAAGATGAGGTTGACCTGGGAGCCGTCCACAAGGAATTGATGGAGATTGAACAGAGCATCCAGGAGGCAAGGGACCGGCACAACAGGTTTTTGCGGGAGTTGGGGTTGGCGGAGTTGATGTAAATAAGTTCTTTTATTTGCACGAAGTGTTGATCGCCAGCGACATTTCCGTGGCCATGCGCCCACCAGAATAGGCGGCTTTCCGGGCCAGATAAGCCCGCCGGGGAATAGGCTTGCCACCAGGAAGGAAGCCACCATGGGAAGACGGGCCCAGGGGAACGGCTATCCCCTATACCGTGTTCAACACGAAGTAGGATAGAGGATTACCAAATATCGGGGCGCTAGTTTATCTTGCGATCTATTTTCTATGGGCTATCATAAAGTAAGAATAAGATAACTCATTGAAAAACAAGAATAAACTGCTTATGTATATAGAATGGTTAATGAATGGTCACGGATTGTATATTCAATGGTTACGGAGTGTATATTGGACTGGTTAATGTATGGTTAATCCCTAGTGAAACGGTTGGTTATTCGTTGATTACTCTTTGTTTATTCATTGGTAACTCTTTATCTATCCCTTGGTAACTCTTTATCTACACATTATCTAATCCTTGACTAGCTATTGACTACTCTTTGGTAAGCAATAGTTGTCGCCGTGGTGAACAGTTGACTACTCTTTAGTCGTTGGACAAGATGATTGTCGCGCAGCAAGTCCCCCTTTCCCATCGTCTGGGCACAGATCGTGACTGGTCACATAGCGTCGCTATGCTCCCCCATTTCGTGTTTCACACGCTACTGCCGCCCTCGCCGCTTTCTCCTTCCGTTTTTTGGAGAACACGATGCGGATGCGCGGAAGGTAGTGCTGGTGCAGGGCGGCTACACCGCCGCGGCTTTTGGAGGTGGGACGGGGAGCGAGGGCCAAAGGCCCCTGCATCCGCCCCGGTGCGTCCGCGCGGAAGGCGACCTCGACGTATTCGCTGGTAGCGCGCCGAGGGCGTTGGGGAAGGTCCCGCCGGGCAGAACACGGCCATCTCCCCCACTGTCACAGGCACGCAAAAAGTACCTGTGACACTTATCTTATTGATTATTAGGTATATTATTCGTTACTGTCACAGGCAAACTATTTCTGCGTGTGACACATTAACATCATGATATATATAGTTTAATTTGAATAAATTAGCCTGCTGTCACAGGTGTCACAGGCATTTTCCAGATTCTATATAGAAAAATTTTTCTTTTTTCTCTTTTTCTTCTCGCACACATGTACGCGTAACGCGAGAAGAAGGGGATAGGGAAAATGGGGGATCGTTTTTTTATTTCTGTATAGAGTTGCAAAAGTGCCTGTGACACCTGTGACAGCTGGCGCTTATTGTTCATATTATGTTTTAGAAACAATCTGTTATGAGTGTCACAAGCACTTTTTCCTGCCTGTGACACTTTCTAAAAAAATACATTAGAAACAAGAGGATGACTGTCACAAGCACTTTTTGCGCGCCTGTGACAGTGGGCCGCCATCAGCAGGATCTAGGGGAGACAGGCATAAAAAAGCCCACCGAAGTGGGCAATACGAGGCTTACAACGAACAACACTTCAAAAGGGAACTGGGAACGCCCCGCCACCAGCTTTCGGTGAAGGCAAAGGCGGGATAACGCGGATGCCCGCCCGCCGCTGCTCGATCTCTTCCGTTGGCGCGCCCACGAGGATGACATTGCAGACGCGCACCACGCCTTCGTCCCGCCGCACTTGCGCTTCTAAGTAGCCGGGCACGGCATCCCGCACGCGCTGCCAGAATTTCGGCGCACCGACCGGCATCAGGCCACTCTGCTTTGCCCATGCGGCGTACGCATCATACACATAGCTCTTTGCCGCCGACGGCTCAAGGGCGACGTGATACTCCCGGTCATCGAGGAAGCCTGCCACGGAGTCCGTGGCGAGCTTCATCTCTTTTTTCGCAAGCTGGCAGGCCTTCGGTACGTCAAAGTCCCCCGCACGGAGTAGATCGACAAGGCCTTCGACGGCCCAGCCCAATACGCCGGAAAGCTCTTCTGCGACGATGCGATCCGCCAGGTCCGGTATCTTATCTTTTCCCAGGAACTGCGCGGGAAAAGGCACGATGTGCAACCGCCGCCAGAAACCATCACTTGCGTCGGAGATGTTGGGCGCCTCGTTTCCCCGCAATATCCACTTCGCCGACAGGTATACGCTTAGTGCCCGCCGGTTTTTTCGATCCACGTATAAAGGCGAGTCGGCGGAGATTGCCGTCTTCAGGGCTTGTTCGTCGATCCGCCTCGGCGTTTCGTCAACCGTGACCAGCGAGGCCCCAACCAACGTTTCCGCCCCGAAGTCGGTCAGGTGATCAAGGTTCGCGGGGACCACGGCCTGGTGCAGTGCCGCGACGATGGCTGCAAGCACACCTTTCCCGTTCGCGCCCTTCCCAAACCACCACTGCGCAACCTGATATCGGGTGTGGCTGGTGAGCGTATAGCCGATGTACTGCTGCACCAGCCGCCGGACATCCGGATCGGGCAGGACGTCCGCGATAAACTTGTCAAACAGGGGCCGAGGGACGCCCCGGTCGGCCCAGTTGGCCTGGATTACATACCGCAGCCCATCCTCCCGCACGGGCCCCTTCTCTTGTATATCCCCAGCGGAGCTAATGTGTAGCGTGCAGTCCGTGCAAGGGATCAATGTGGTCTCTTCTCCCGGCTGTGGTATAGCGAAAAGTGCGGGATTGCTGACCGCCGTCTTCAACGCGCTTTCCAGCACCAGATCCTTTGCCGCTTTTGGATAAAAGTCCGCAAAAAGAGCATAAGCCGCTTTCCGCGCCTGGTCGGCAGGCACCAAGCGCCAATGCGTCCCACGCCAGTGGTATAGCACCTGCTCGTGGTCGCCCACGTCCCGTGGATCAAGAAGCTGTGAAAAAGCTAACTCCGGTGCGATGTCTTGCATTCCGAGCCAGGACGGATCGACATGGCCACCGAAGATGGGCCAGTCCTTAATCAAATCCGCCAGGACCAAGGCACGGTTATTATCTTTGAGGATCGCATTATAGACAAGCTCTTTCGGATCAGAGTTAACAAGCCAGTCGTCCAATCCCTGTTTCTGCCAGTCCCCGTCATTAGTCCGATCAAACTCACAAAAAGACGACGCGATCACGATCTTCTGGTTAATCTGCTTCCGCAATGCGGCAGCTAGCAGCTTGTTCATCTTCGTCACAGCGGGATTTGCACAGTACAAAGTCTCCTTTGTCACTTCATCAAAGACCGGCTTCCAATCCATGCCGCCCACTGCCACCAGACCGCCCTTGACCTTCACAAAGGCCTGCTTCTGCGGCAACGCCAGGCCGTCACTGTCAAACAGAACAACGACCACACCAATCGTCGGGCAGATCTCTACGGACTGGCGCAGGACCGCCAGCAACTCCGGCTGCACCGGCGTGTCCGGAGATAAGCGAAAATCTGCCTGCACATCCGCCGGATGTGCTCCGGCCTCAATGGCGTCCTCTTTTGCAAAAGTGTTTTTCGTAGCGGGAGAAAGGAACACCACTATCCAGCATCGGCTTGCCCAGCAGATCAAAGTAGGGAATTTGGTAGCAGTCCGGCGCATCACTAATTCCCATGCGCTTGCGCAGCAATGCCGCGTCCATCGGCACGATCCCCGCCGCCTGGGCGTCCTCGCCCGTCAGCCCGGACTTCACCAGATCAGCCAACATACTGCTTTTAAGAGTGTTCATATCCATTGTGTAGCCTCCTCATCGCTCTTGCCACACGCGGTCTGTGTGTGGCTATGAGGACTAATCGGAAGCCGGGCCGAGTTAGTTAGAGTTCGTCAGACCTGTAGTCGTCTCTTTTTTAATGCGCTGTTCGTGGGTCAATCGGCCCTCCCCAAAAAAGCCCGCCGAAGCGGGCACAGCACGGACGGTTTCGGTCATACCGTTCGAGGCAGGGCGTCGAGCCACGCCTCAACATCCCGCCGCGCCCACAGCAGTTTCCGCCGTGCCGCAGGCACGACGATGCGGGGCGGAAGCGAAGCCGGATTGCGGTATATTTGCGTGTAAATGGTTTCCCTTTTCACACAGATCATGGCTGCAAGTTGATCTGTGCCGATTAGCGCCTGTTCCTGTTCCATTCGCTGCTCTCCTGTTCGATGGATTGTTACGGGGGCTAATCGCGGCGTGGGCCGAGTTACGGCGCGGGGAGACGGTGGTAGGGGCGTTTTGGCTGCGGGGCGGCAGGCGGCAACGCTGCGGCGAGATAGTGCGCGGTGTTCAAAGGCAGAGCGCCGATCCAGGCTTCCACGTTCGCCGGGCGCCAGAGCGGATTGCTCGGTGCGGCGGGAAGGATGACGCGCGGCGGCAGAGTGTGGGAACTATCCGACAGGCAGTTGCGCACCGTTGCAGTGGCAATGCCCAGCAGATCGGCCAGAGCGTCCGTTTCCAGTAATTTTTCCATACTGCGTCCTCAATTCCGGCATCGAGGGCTAATCAGGAACGGTGCCGAATTGGAACGCAGGCAGGGCGTGGTATACCGAGGCAAGGGCACTGTACCTGGTACACCTATGGGGGAGATTCAAGCACTTAGCAGTGATAGCCAGTGAGACAACTAGTTGAAAACAAAGCAAACAAGTTGGCAGAAAAGGGGCGATAATGTTTCTGCTTGGAACAAGAACAGCTAGAGATGCGGGCGACGTTTGGGCAGCAGTGAACAGGGGGTCAGTGCGGAGCGCCCGACCGTACCTGATCGTACCCGGCCATCATCGAGGGGGAGCCATGAGCACGGAAATAGAGTCAGCACAGCCGTCCAGCGAAGATCGTAACATCGCCGTCCTTACCCATCTCGGGGGGATCTTTTTCGGCTTCATTCCGAGCCTGATCGTCTGGCTCATCAAGAAAGACAGCAGCAATGCCGCTTGGCTTTCTGCCCAGGCCCGGGAGGCCCTCAACTTCCAGATCACCATGTTCCTGGGCTACGTCATCGCCTGGGCGCTAACTTTCCTCCTGATCGGTTTTTTCTTCTTCGCCATCGCCGCCATCATCAATTTTGTTTTTTGCGTTCTGGCGGCGGTGAAGGTGAGCCAGGGTAGCGATTATCGCTATCCTTTCGCCCTGCACCTGATCAACTGAAAGACCGATAGTGTCCCGGAATCGGCGTTTGGCTGGGGTGCCCTGCTCCACCTTTCGCCCATGCCGTTTTGGCGCGAAGCAGCGCTCCCGCTGTTTCCGGCAGGAATCCGTAGAAGCGACCCATGGCCGCGATTTACCGGCTTTTGCAGGTTAATCGGCACCAGGTGCCTGACCGATGCCCTTTCCCCGGAAAAATCTTCCATAAAGCCAGAGGTAGGCGCCCTGGAAGGCCGCCGCCAGCAGGAAGGGTGTGGTGAGCATTTCCAAGTGGAAAAAGGCACCCGCGACGGCGGGGCCGATGGCGCGCGGGATCTGGATGGAGATGCTGTTGAAGGTGGCGGCCAGGCCGCGCCGGCGGCTGTCCACCAGGGCGAGAAAGAGGGCTTGGCGCGAGCCGATGCTGCCTTGGTTGAGGGCGGCGCGGAGGATGTAAAGGATCGTGGCGAGCCAGAAAAAGGGCACGAAGGGGATGATCAGCAGCATTGCCAGGCCCAGCATGCGCAGGCGCAAGACGGTGCCTACCAAGCCGAAGCGCAGGGTCAGCTTTCCTCCAGCCAGCGACATGATGCCGGCAGCCACAAAGCCCACTGCCATGGTTCCGCCGATGGCCGCCGGCCCTACGCCGAAGCGCAGGGCAAACCAGTAGGCCATGAGCGGCCCGACCATACCGACCCCCAGGCCGTTCAGGGCATTGATGCCGGCCAGGGTGAACAGGTTGCGCCAGGGCGCTGGTGGCGCGTCCGGGCGCTGGTCTGCGCCTTCCGGCAGCGTTCGTGCCGGCGGCGTGCCCTCCTTGGCGCTCCACAAAAAGGCCAGACAGAGCAGCGAGCCCAGGAGGACTACGGCAAAGAGGGGTCGATAGGCCAGGGCTCCCGGTAGCCAGGGGGATAGCAGGTCCGGCAGGCCTGCCAGAACTGCGCCAAGGCCCATCCCAAACAGGCCAACGGCGGTATTGAGATTGAACAATTGTCCCCACAGCCCCTCGTCTGCGCTGCGCGATAGCCAGGATTGCTCGGCGGGCGCGAAGGGCCCGGCACCCCCGTTGGCGCCGCGGCCGAAGGCTCCGCCAATGGCCGCGGCACCCAGCCACCAGGGATTGGCCGAGGACAGGGCGATGCCGGCACAGGCGAGCTGCAGGCCTTCGTAGCCGAGGAGGAAGCCCTTGGCGCCGAAATGATCGCTGGCGGGGCCTACCAGCAGGGTGGCTAGTGCCCCAAGGAGCAGGCTGGCGGAGTAGACGGCGCCGATGGCTAGCGCCGTCCAGTGCAGGGCGTGCAGATACAGGGCGAAATCCACCACCAGGGCGCCCTGGCCGACGCTGCGTGCCGCCCGCGCCGCCATGAGCCGGCGCGCCGTGGGCGGGATGCCCGCCAGGATCAAGGGATCTCGTGGCCGATGCGCTGGATCCGGTTGCTGCCGTCCACATAGACCAGGCGCGGCTGGAAGTCGGCGGCCTCATCCGCGGAAACCTGGGCATAGGCGGCGATGATGAGGATGTCGCCCAGGGCCACCCGGCGAGCCGCGGCGCCATTCACGGAAATGACCCCGGAGCCGGCCGGTGCCGCAATGGCATAGGTGCTGAAGCGCTCGCCATTGTTGACGTCGTAGAGATGGATCTGCTCGTAGGGGAGGATACCCGCCGCCGCCAGGAGATCGCTGGCAATGGCGCAGGATCCCTCATACTCCAACTCCACCGCCGTCACCCGCACGCGATGCAGCTTGCCCTTGAGCAAGGAGAGGAGAATCACTGGCCGCCCTCGTCGCGATGGTGGCGGGCGGCAAAGCGATTTACCCCCAAAGCCACCAGGATCATGAGGATCGGCGTACCGACCATGACGATGACATCACCCCAGATATTGAACATGCTAATTTCCTCCCATTTTTATTATACGCTTAGTATATGGGCGGGGGAACGATGAGGGGGCCTGGGGCGCCCTTGGGGGCATCCTTTTCCTCCGGTATTGCCCTGCCGGCCCTTATGCAACGGATACTCGCCCCGATTGCAAATGATTGATAGCTAATGGCTATCAATAGCTGATGAAAAATTCATTATCCATCCATTCCTATCTCCCATAAGCTGCATTTCCGTTAATCTTGCTGGATATGGGATCATCCGTGCCTGTTTCGCCTTCCTCTGCGGGTACGCATACACCGTTCCGCGGCCTTCCGTTGCTGGTTCTCATCAGCGGGTTGAGCAGCGGGTTGTTCCTCGCGGCGTGGAGCCTGGCATGGTCGATCCCCATGTTGCCCTATATCGCCGGGGCCTACAGCACCAGCCTGGACCATGCGGTGTGGTCCCTGACTTTTTACCTCCTGGCCTGGGCCTTGGGAGTGGTGCCGGCGACCTGGGCGTACCAGCGTTTTGGCGAAGTGCGGACCTATCTCTTTTCCCTGGCGCTCCTCATGCTGGCTACCCTGCCGGACCTGCTGAGCAGTCATTTCAGCCTGTTCCTGGCCGGCAGGCTGGTGCAGGGTTTTTGTGCAGGTTTGTTGACGCCCCTGACCCGGCGCATGCTCATCCGTTACGCGCCGGCTCATTGGCAGACGAGCGTGGCGGACCTGACCATCATCAATCTGGTGTTTCCCTTGTTGGCGGGGCCTTCGTTGGCGGGCTGGATTGCCTATACCTGGGACTGGCGCGGTGCCCCCTTGCTGACTTTCCCCCTGGGTTTCTTCTCCCTGGCCGCGGTGGCCTTGCTCTTGCGCGACGATCCCCGCGAGCGGCTGCGCCAACCCTTCGACTGGGTGGGTTTGTTCCTGTTGGCCGTGTGGAGCGGCATCTTTCAGGTCGTGCTCAATCGGGGCGAAGACTGGAATTGGTGGGATTCCGGGCGGATTCGCTGGCTGGTGGCGGCGGGAGTGGGGTTCCTGGCGGCTTTTTTGCTCTGGGAGCGCGAGCACCCGCATCCATGTCTGGATCTTGGCCTGCTCAAGCGGCGCAATTTTGTCCTCGCCATACCGGCCCTGATCTTTGGTTGGGGCCTCTTGCTGGGGGGGAACAGCCTCTTTGTATCGGGGCTCATCGGACAGGCGGGTTATTCGGCTTTCTGGGCCGGCGTGGTGCTGTTGCCCATGGCCCTGGCGGGCGTACCTCTCATTGCCGTCATGGGACCTCTTTCCCATCGCGTCAACCCGCTGTGGCTAGCCACCCTGTGTTTTCTCCTGATCGCGGCCTATGGCTTTACGACGCGGATCAACACGGACAGTAGCCTGGAAAGCCTGTTGTTCTGCCATTTGCTGGAGGGAGCGGCCCTGGGTTTTTATCTCGTCCCCTTGAGTCTCATTATGTTTTCGCGCCTGCCTGCGCAGCGCCTGCCCGCTGCCGCGACCCTGCAGAATTTTGTGCGCATTCTCGGCGGGGCTTATCTATCGAGCATTTTTTCCGCCCTGTGGATGCGTCATGGTGATTACTTCCGCGCCCATCTGGCCTGGCAGTCGCCCCTGGAACCCCTGGCTGATCTGGGTCGGCGCTTGCTGGGAGAGGGCATGACCGGGCAACAGGCCCATGCCCTTTCTATCCAGCACCTGCTTTTACAGAGCTCGGCCCTCAGCATGCAATCCATGCTGAGTCTATGGGGATGGATGGCCTTAGTTGCCCTAGCCCTTCTTTGGCTAAGCAAGGGCCCTTACCGGCGTCGGCCCAACCGCCCGGGTCTGGTCACCATTGAAGAGGAGATCATGGAGAGCGCAGGTTTCGCCAAGGAGGATGCAGAGGTGCCTGGACGTCATGAAGGGAGATAGGGATGTTCTGTGCCGGTTGTCACCGGGGACCGGGATGCTGGTCAGGCTGGCCGTGGCCCTCATGGGCACCCTCCTGGGCGCCTGCGCCCCGATGATCCATGCCCCCTCGCCCGCCGCGGTCCAAGTCCCAGCCATGGCCAAAACGGTGGCGATGATGCAAGGCGCCCATCCCCTGCATCCTGGGGCATGGCCGGAGCAGGATTGGTGGCAGGGTCTGCAGGTGGCCCAGATCGATGGTTTGCTGCATCATGCCCTGACCCATAGCCCGCAGATCATGGCGGCCCAATCGGAGTTGGATTGGGCGGCGGCCATGAGCCGCCTGCACGGCGCGGCCCTGGGCCCGCAGATCAATGGGGCCGCCAGAATTACCCCCCTACAGTTCAGCGGTAATGGCCCTTTTGGTGCCTTGGGCTTGGGTAACAAACTTTATGACAGCGGGGCTCTGGGCCTAGGCTTCCGTCAGGCCCTGGATTTTTGGGGAAAGCGGCAGGATTTGTGGAAGGCGGCCCTAGGCGGAGAGCGCACCGCCAATGCCCGCTTGGCGGATACACGCCGCTTGCTGGCGGGTGCCATTGTCCGTCGTTATCTGGATTGGTGCATGGCGAGCCGTCAATATGCTTTGACGGAAAGCTTGTTGACCCTGGCGGAAAAGCGTGCGGGACTTGCCAAAACCCGCCAGCGCTTGGGCATCGATTCACAAATCCCCCTCGCCCGGCAGCGTGAGCGGGTGGCGAGTCTACGAGCGCATGCGGAGCACTGGGCTGGCCTGGCCGACGATGCTCGGGCCGAACTAGCCGAACTGACCGATACAGATCCCGATTCTTTGCCTATGCACCCACAGTACCCCCAAGGGGATATTCTCCCGGCCCTCCCTCTGCATCTGCGCCTGGATCTCCTGGCGCATCGGCCTGACGTCCAGGCTGCACGGGACGCGGCATTAGCGCGAATGGCGGACACCCGCGCAGCCCGTGCGGAATTCTATCCGGATATCTCTTTTTCCGCGCTTCTCGACCTAGACAGCGCTTCCGTGGCTACTTTGTTGAACCCGGCCAGCTTTGCCTATTCCCTGGGACCCGCTATTCATCTGCCGTTTTTTACCAGCGGCGCCCTTCATGCACGTCTGCATGCCGCAGAGGCGCAGCAGTCGGAGGCCGTGGCAATTTATGAGCAGACAGTGCAGCGTGCGGTGCGGCAGGTGCTCACGGCCCTTTCGGCCTGGACCAGTGAAACTAGACAATGGTCCGCTCAACGCCAAGGCGAGCGCTCGGTTGCACAACAGGAAACTTTGGTAACACGGCGTCGGGCATTAGGAATCGACGATGAATCGGCAGTATTGGCCTTGCAAGAGGCTGCCGTCCAAAAGCGAATGCAGGAGGATCTAGCTCATTACGAAAGCCTACGGGCCTGGGCCGAATTGGAGACAGCCTTGGGGGGTGGTTATGGCCATCCTTGAGACGGTGGGCGCAGCGCGGCGCTTGGGCGAGGAAGCCTGGCGTCGTCGGCGCAATTTGTGGCTCCTTCTGCTCGTCGTTCTCCTGGTCTTGGCCGGCTGGGCGGCCTGGTGGTTCTTTGTGGGCCGCTGGTGGGTGAATGTGGACGATGCCTATGTGGAGGGAAATGTTTATCCGGTGAATGCGCGGGTCAGCGGTACAGTGGCGGTGGTGGCCGGCTACAATACCTTCGTCGTCCGGCAGGGTGATCCGCTGGTTACCCTGCGCGGGCGGCGGGCGGAACTGGCCTTGCGCCAGGCCCAAGCCCAACTGGCCCAAACCCGGCAGGACGCCCGAGCCCTCGTGGAAGAAATGGCGGCGAGTCGGGCGCACAGCGCGGCCCTGGCGGCGGCTTTGGCCACGGCCCAACAAAAAGCCTGGCGCTATGGGGCAGCGGCCGAGAGCGGGGCGGCGCAAACCCTGGAGGCCATCACCAGCAAGGACGATGTGGCCCGCCTGCGGGCGGAAATCGCGGCGGAAAGCGCCCATGGCCGCGCCATCCAGGCCCGCTTGGGCGCCCGCGACCCGGACAACGCCCCCAGCGTCGAGGCGGCCCTGGAACGCGTCGAGCTGGCACGATTGGCACTGCATCGGCAGATCATTCGTGCCCCGGTCAGCGGCATCCTTGCCCAGCAGGCGGTTCAGCTCGGGCAGTGGGTGACGCCGGGGCAGCGCTTGTTTACCATCGTTCCCCTCCATCAGATCTGGGTGGACGCCAACGTCAAGGAAACGGATCTGGCCGGTGTGCGGGTGGGGGCGGGAGTCACCCTGCACGCCGATGTGTACGGCAACGGCGTCACCTACCATGGCCGGGTGGCAGGCATTGGCGGCGCTTCGGGGGCGGTCTTTGCCGTCCTGCCCCCGGAAAATGCCAGCGGCAACTGGATCAAGTTCACCCAGCGGGTACCGGTACGCATTGCTGTTGACCCGCAGAGCCTCGTTGCCCACCCCCTCCGTCCGGGGCTGACCATGTCCGTGGCCATCCGCGTCGGCGGCAAGCCCCATCCGGGGCCGGTGCCCGCCTGGATGGAGACAGCGCTGCCCAGGGCAGCGAGTGCAGCCACGGACCTGGCGGCGGGAGGCCAGCGTGGCGTACGCTAAGGTTTTCCCCGGGAGCGCCGGCCCATTGGATTTGCGTCATTTGCGTCACTTTGTGGTCCTAGCCGAGACCCTGCATTTTCATCGTGCCGCCGAACGCCTGCATTTGGCCCAGCCCTCCTTGAGCCGGAGTATCCGGACTCTGGAAGAAGCGTTGGGAACGCTCCTCTTTGTGCGCAATCAGCGCGAGGTGCGACTGACGTCAGCCGGGGCCGCCCTCCTGCCCGAAGCCCGTCTGCTCCTTGCCCAGGCGGCGCGCACCCAGCGCCTGATGCAGGACATCGGCCGGGGCGATGCCGGCCTGCTCCGCATCGGTTTTATCAGCTCCACGGCCATTACCCTCCTGCCTCGTCTCCTGCGCGGCTTCCGCGCTGCCCATCCCAGGGTGCGCCTAGAGTTGCAGGAAATGAGCAGCGCTGCACAAACCCGCGCCCTGCTTGCCGGCCAGATGGACGTGGCTCTGATCCGGGACATGGAGGCGGGTCCGGATATCCGGCAGCATTCTTTGCTGAGAGAGCGCCTCCTGCTGTTGGTTCCCACGGGGCATGCCCTGGTGCAACAGGCGCCCGTGTCTTTCTCACGGCTCGTCGATGCGGATATCGTGTTGTTGCGCCGCGAGGTGGCGCCGGGTTCCTACGACCGTATCTGGGCCAACTGCCTGGCCCACGGCCTGCAGCCGCGCATCCTCATGGAACTGGCCGATTCCAACGCTGTTCTCAGTATGGTGGCCGCCGGGCTGGCGGTGAGCTTTCTCTTTTCCTCTTTCGCCCAGGCGGATCGTCCCGGCGTCACTTTTCTGCCCCTGCAGGACGAGATGGCCGACAGCGAAGTCTCCCTGGCTTGGCAGGAACAGGTCGCGCAGCAAAGTCCTGCGCTGCGGTCGTTCATTCGCCTGGCGCAAAGCGCCTTTCCGCTGCTGGACTAAGCCACCGAGTCAGCCGCTACCGGTTTCGTGCAAGGATGGTCGGAAAGGCATAAAATAGCGTCATCGGCAGCAGTGCAGCCTTAATCCCAGCTACGGAATCCTCTATGGCGCAATACGTCTTCACCATGAACCACCTCAGCAAAGTGGTCCCCCCCAAGCGTGCCTTGCTCAAGGACATCTCGCTTTCCTTCTTCCCCGGCGCCAAGATCGGCGTGCTGGGACTCAACGGGTCGGGCAAGTCGACCCTGCTCAAGATCATGGCTGGAGTGGATAAGGCCTTTGAAGGCGAGGTCATGCCCATGCCGGGGCTGAAAATAGGCTTCCTCACCCAGGAACCCGTGCTTGATCCAGAGAAAACGGTGCGTCAGGCCGTGGAAGAGGGGTTGGGGGAGGTCCTCACCGCCCAGCAGCAATTGGAGGCCGTCTATACCGCCTATGCCGAACCCGACGCCGATTTTGATGCCCTCGCCAGCGAACAGGCCCGCCTGGAGGCCATCGTTGCCGCTGGCGACGGACATCAGGCGGAGCAGCAGATGGAGATCGCCGCCGATGCCCTGCGTCTGCCCCCTTGGGATGCCCTCGTCGGTCCCCTCTCGGGTGGGGAAAAGCGCCGCGTGGCCCTCTGCCGCCTGCTCATCAGCCGGCCCGACATGCTCCTCCTCGACGAACCAACCAACCACTTGGACGCCGAGTCGGTGGATTGGCTGGAACAGTTCCTGGCCCGTTTTCCGGGTACCGTGGTCGCCGTGACCCATGACCGTTACTTTCTGGACAACGCCGCCGAATGGATCCTGGAACTGGACCGTGGCCACGGCATTCCCTGGAAGGGCAATTACTCTTCCTGGCTCGAACAGAAGGAAAAACGCCTGGAGATGGAAGCCAAGCAGGAGGTGGCCCGCCTCAAGGCCATGCAGCACGAACTGGAATGGGTGCGGCAGAGCGCCAAGGGCCGCCAGAGCAAGAGCAAGGCGCGTCTCGCCCGCTTTGAAGAGCTCAGTTCCCAGGAATACCAGCAGCGCAACGAGACCCAGGAGATCTTCATCCCCGTGGCCGAGCGCCTGGGCAATGAAGTCATCGAGTTCTGCAGCGTCAGCAAGGGTTTTGGCGATCGCCTGCTCATCGATAATCTCAGTTTCAAGATCCCACCCGGCGCCATCGTCGGCATCATCGGCCCCAACGGGGCCGGCAAATCCACCTTTTTCCGCATGATCACCGGGGCGGAACAGCCTGACAGCGGCGCGGTCAAGCTGGGCTCCACGGTGCAGCTCGCCTATGTGGATCAGTCCCGCGATGCCCTCGCGGCCAAAAACAATGTCTGGGAAGAGATCTCCGGCGGCCTCGACATCCTTACCGTCGGCAAGTTTGAAATCCCCTCCCGCGCCTACTGTGGTCGCTTCAATTTCAAGGGCGCCGACCAGCAGAAACTGGTGGGGCAACTCTCTGGCGGGGAGCGTGGACGCCTGCACCTGGCCAAGACCCTCATCGCCGGCGGCAATGTCCTGCTCCTCGACGAGCCCTCCAACGATCTCGACGTGGAAACCCTGCGTGCCTTGGAAGACGCCCTGCTGGAGTTTGCCGGCTGCGTCCTGGTCATCTCCCATGACCGCTGGTTCCTGGATCGCATCGCCACCCATATCATCGCCTTTGAGGGCAACTCGGTGGTCAACTTCTTTGCCGGCAATTATCAGGAGTACGAAGCCGATAAAAAGCGTCGCCTGGGCGAGGAGGGCGCCAAGCCCCGTCGTCTGCGCTACAAGCCCATCGCGCGCTAGCGCCCGGTTGTGCCGAAGGTGCCGGGTCGCCGCCGCGCCTTCCGCCCTTGACCTATACCGACCAGTCGGTACTATAGGGCCGTCAACCACTCATTCCGGAGTTTCCATGAACGTCATTGAAGCCGTCCAGCAGCGCCGCGCCGTCAAGGCCTTTGATCCGCATCACCAGATTTCCGCAGACACCCGCCGTACCCTGCTGGAAAATGCCGCCCTGACGCCCAGCGCCTACAATATCCAGCACTGGCGCTTGGTGGATGTGCGGGACCCGACCCTGCGCGCCGCCATCCGCGCGGTCGCCTGGGGGCAGGCCCAGGTTACCGACGCCTCGCTGCTTCTGGTGCTGTGCGCCGATCTCGATGCCTGGCAGGAAGATCCACGGCGCTACTGGGACACGGCGCCGCAGGCGGTGCAGGATTTCATTCTCCCCAAGCTCGATGAGTATTATCGCGGCAAGCCCCAGGTGGCGCGCGACGAGGCCATGCGCTCCCTGGGTCTGATGGGCATGTCCCTGATGCTGCTGGCCAAGGACCTGGGCTACGACTCCTGCCCCATGGACGGTTTCGACTTCGACGCCGTGGCGCGGCTCATTCATCTGCCCGACCACTATGCCATCGGCTTTATGGTGGCCATCGGCAAGGCGACCGGGGAATCCTGGCCGCGCGAGCGCTTAGCGATAGACTCTCTGGTGGTTCTGGATCATTTTTGAGCCCTTCGGTGGGCAGAGCATTCTTCCCATGATGGCGGTGGCGGGCGCGTCGATGCCCAAGGCCTGCCGCCCGGCGTACTTTCCATAAAAATGGCCCGGCAGAACGGAGCCGGGCCAGCGTTGCTTCGTAACCGGGTTTTACACCCGGCGGGCGCGGCCTTGATTACGGGCAGTCGCACCGTTTTGCACGGCGGGGCCGTTGCCACGGCGGGGCGCGGCGGCGTTGGGGCTGCGGCGCGGCGCGGGGGCGCTGCTCCGCAGTTGCTGCGGCTCGAAGCCGGCGACGATCTCTTTGGGTAGCGAACGGCGCAAGAGTTTTTCGATGTCCAACAACTGCTTATGTTCCTCACCACAAACCAGCGATACGGCCTGCCCGGTGCTGCCGGCACGACCGGTACGGCCGATGCGGTGGACATAATCCTCGGGGACGTGGGGCAGCTCAAAATTCACGACGTGGGGCAGTTCGCTGATGTCGATGCCCCGGGCGGCGATGTCCGTCGCCACCAGGATCTGCACCTTGCCGTCCTTGAACTCCGCCAGTGCGCGGGTACGGGCGCCCTGGCTCTTGTCACCGTGAATGGCCGATGCCGCCATGCCGCCGCGCAAGAGATGTCCGGCCAGGCGGTCGGCGCCGTGCTTGGTGCGGGTGAAGACCAGCACCTGGCCCCAGTTGTGCTCCTGAATGAGGTGGGCGAGGAGATCGCGCTTGCGCTCCTGGTCCACGGCATAGACCTGTTGCGCCACCGATTCGGCAGCGGCATTGCGCTGGGCGACTTCGATGCAGGCCGGGTTGCTGAGCAAGCCGTCGGCCAGGGCCCGGATTTCCGGCGAAAAGGTAGCCGAAAAGAGCAGGTTTTGCCGCTGCTTGGGCAGCAGCGAGAGGATGCGCCGGATATCGCGGATAAAGCCCATGTCCAGCATGCGGTCGGCCTCATCGAGGACGAGGATCTCCACATGGGACAGGTCCACGCTGCGCTGCTGCACATGGTCCAGCAGCCGGCCGGGGGTGGCGACCAGGATATCCACACCGCGGCGGAGCTTTTGCATCTGCGGGTTGATCTTCACGCCGCCGATGAGGGTCATGGAGCGCAGGGGCAGATAGCGGCCATAGATCTGCACGCTCTCTTCCACCTGGGCGGCCAGTTCGCGGGTGGGAACCAGAACCAGGGCACGGACCATGGCCGGGCCCCGCGGGGCTTCCGCAGCGGTAGCCGACAGCTTATGCAGGATGGGCATGGCAAAGGCCGCGGTCTTGCCGGTGCCCGTTTGGGCGCCGGCCAGGAGGTCCACGCCCGATAACACCACGGGGATGGCCTGCTGCTGGATGGGTGTGGGGGTGGTGTAACCGCGTTCTTGGGCGGCACGCAAAATCGCTTCGGACAAGCCGAGGGTGGCAAAAGACATAACTAACTCCAGGGACATCGGCCTCGCCACAAGGGACGCCAGTCTAAGGCAGACGCTGATCAGGGTGGGAGGCCAAAAAGGCACGCCTCATGCAGACTGAGACACGAGGGCAGGCGAACCATAGCAGAATGCCAGGGGAAATGCGAGGGTTATGATGCCGCCGCTCTCCGGGCATGGCAGGCACAGGGGCGAGTGGCTAGGGACGCCTGCCCGCGGCGGGGTTCCACCGGGCCTCGACCCCCGGCCGCCACGGCCGTAGCAGCAGGCTGGCCAGGGCGGCGCAGGCGAGGCCGATGAGGGCACCACCCAGCACGTCGGCGGGGAAATGCGCCCCTACCGCCACCCGCGCCCAAGCCACCCAGAGGGCGAACAGGAGTAGAAGCAGGCGCAATGGCCAACTGGCGCCCGGACTCAGGCTGCCCAGGAGCAAAAAGACCCAGGCGGCGTGGCCCGAAGGGAAACCATGCTGGAACTCCGGTCTGCCCAGGACATGCACCCAATGTGGACCCAAGGCCGCCAGCGGGCGGGGAAAATCCAGCAGGGGCTTGAGGGCGGCGATGGCCGCCCAGTTCAGGAGATAGGCCCAGGACAGCACCAGAACGCGATAAGGGGCCAGCCACCGGGGACGGAGCAGGGCCAGTCCGAGGGCGATGGCAATGGCGATGGGATACCAGTGATGGTCCCCTACCCAGGTGCCCGCCAGGGCCGCCTGGTCCTTCCACGGGCCGCCGCCCTGGTTGATCCACAAAAAGATCTCGCGGTTGAGGCCGCCCCAAGCGTAGAGAGGGGAAACGGCCGTCATTAGATGACTGCCATGGCCGCGATCCATAGTCCCAGGCCCGCCAGGGCGCTCAGTATGGCGGCGCCAAAGAGCCACTTGCGTCCGGTGAGGGCGGTGATGGAGGCGAGGGAAATGGCGATTTGCAAAAAGATCATACCGATTTCCATGTCGTTATGGGGGCGGTTGAGCCGCGCCGATTCTTCATCGGCGGCCTGGGATTCGGCCTCCAATTGGTCGGCGGCCTTTTTGATGTCGCCTTTTTGTTGCTCGTATTTGCTGATTTTTTTGCGGAAAGGGCCGACTTTATCAGGAGGGGAAAGGTCCACCGCCAATTCCATGAGGTGCATCTTGGTGCTTACCGCCTGATAATAATTCCACTGATCCGTGGCCCTAGTTTTTTTGAGGACGGCCTCGTTTTTATAGAGGAGTACTTCGTTCATGAGGTGATTGCCCTGATAGCTCACCACTGCCCCGAGGGCGGCGAGGAGGGCGGTGAAGATGGCTACCCATTGGTTGAGGCTGTGACCGGCGCCGTGGCCATGGTCTCCGGCGTGAAGGGCTTCTTCGTGGGGGGGGTGGGTGTGGAGGCCGTGTCCGCTCATGTTGGGGTCCTGGGTGGATCTGGATGGGGTTGGGACATTATCCTCCGAGGACTCCGGGCGCGGGTCAAGGGGAATCTTCCTCCCCCTTCCCGAAAGGGCTTTTTTCCGAGACACTGGGCCGGTGCAGGAAGAGTAAGGGAGGCCGATGATGGGTGACACGGTAGCCGCTGGGAAGAGAGTGCCGTTACCGCAGATGGCGCTTACCGCATCCGAAGAACAGGGGCGGGCCGTATTGGCGGGAGGCTGTTTCTGGTGCGTGGAGGCGGTGTTCCAAGATCTGGAGGGAGTGCTGGAAGTGATGCCGGGCTACAGCGGCGGAAGCGCCGATACGGCCGACTATCGCAATGTCTGTAGCGGGACGACGGGGCATGCCGAGGCGGTGGAGATCCGCTACGATCCCCGGCGCATCGGTTATGGACAGCTCTTGCAGGTCTTTTTTGCGGTAGCCCACGACCCCACCCAGCGCGACCGCCAAGGCAATGATGTCGGAACCCAGTATCGTTCGGTAATTTTTGCCGTGGATGCGGCTCAGGCCCGGGTCGCCCGGGCCTATATTCGCCAATTGAATGAAACGGGCCTGTTTGGCCGTCCCATCGTAACCGCGATGAGCCCCCTGGAGGCCTTCTATCCCGCCGAGGCCTACCATCATCGTTACGCGGAAAGGAACCCCGATCAGCCCTATATCCACTGTGTCTCCCGGCCCAAGCTGGAGAAGCTGCGGCATGACTTTGCGCCGCTGCTGCGCACGGACCATCAGGAGTAAGCCCATGGCCACACCACGCTCCGCCTCCGGTTATGACCTGACCCCCATCGACGCCGCCCGCCGCCGGGACCTGGCGCGGAATCTCTCCGCCGAGGAGCGGCATATCCTCCTGGAGCATGGTACCGAGCCGCCTTTCTGCGGCGCTTTGTTAACGGAAAATCACGCCGGGGTCTATGTCTGCACGCTGTGTGGGCTGCCGCTGTTCCGCTCTCAGCAGAAGTTTGATTCGGGAAGCGGCTGGCCGAGCTTTTTTGCCTCCTTCGATCCGGCGCATATCCGCGAAATCCGCGACATCAGCCACGGCATGACCCGTACCGAAATTCGCTGCGCCCGCTGTGACAGTCACCTGGGCCATGTCTTTCCCGATGGACCGCCACCCAGCGGCTTGCGCTACTGTCTCAATTCCGCGGCCCTGCGCTTCGTGGCCGGAGATTTGCCGCCCGACCTGCCGGCAGGGCTGGCATGATGTCTGCACAATTGGTCCTCGACAGTAGCATTCGCGCCCGCATTCAGCGTACCCCGCTGTTCTCGGCTTGGCCGGAAGGGGCCTTCGCCGCGCTTCTGGAACAGGCGCGGGTGCGCCGGTTGGATTTGGGCGAGATCCTTTTCCATGAGGGGGAAGAGGCGCGCGCGTTTTACTTTTTGCTTGACGGTGAGGTTGATCTGATCTCTCTGGGGGTGGGAGGGCGGGAAAAGATCGTCGAAATCATCCAGGTCGATGACCTTTTTGCCGAGGCCGTGGCCTTTTTGGGCGGGCGTTATCCGGTGCAGGCGGCGGCCGGCTTGGCCAGTACGGTGGTGGAGATTCCCTTCGCCCCTTTTATGGCGACCTTGCAGAAGAACCAGGAACTCATGCCGCAAATGCTGGCGCGGCTGAGCATGCGCCTGCATTATTTGATCAAGGAGCTGCGGCATCTCAGCATGGAGTCGGCCAACCAGCGGGTAGCCAGTTATCTGCTGGATCTCTGCCCCGCGGGAGGGGAATGCGTTGAAATCAGTCTCCCCGCCAAAAAGGCGGCCGTGGCCGCCCGCCTGGGGCTGACGCCGGAGACCTTTTCGCGGGTTTTGGGGCGACTGCGCAAGGCCGGTTTGCTCCGCGTGGATAAACGCAGCCTGCAGATCCCCGACCCCCAGGCCCTGCGCCGCTGGGCGGATAGCGGTTGAGTCCGCCATGAAACGTGGCTTACCTCTAAGTAGGAGCGGCCCATGGATGGGGTTGACACAGGATCGCAATTTCTTGATCGGGATCAAGCCGCATCGGTGCGAAAGGTACTATGCTACAATTTAACTCGGAATTGATGCAGAGGTGTTGCATGAAGGTACAGCTCTTGGTCTCCAAATGGTGCCCCACCTGCCCGCAGGCCGAGCAGATTTGGGGGGAAGCGGCCAGCCGGGTGCCCATGGAATATGAAATCCTGGACGTCGGCGGGCGCGATGGTCGCGAACTCGTCAGCAAATTGCGCATCAAGACCGTTCCGGCCGTGGTTATTGACGGCACCCTGCGCACGGTGGGCGTGCAGCCCCTGGGAGAGGTCCTGAAGCTCCTTGGTGCCGCAGCCTGAAACCCGGCCGGGACTGCCTTGTGCCTCTGCTCCCATGGCCTTAGCCATTGGGCGCAAAGGCATCGAAGTGAATCTGTTCGTGCTGCACCTGATGGGAGAGGAGGAGGTCAATGGCCGCCTCGATCATGCCGGGACTGCCGCAGAGATAGACCTCATGATCCCGCCAATGGCCGCTGGCCGTCACGCTGGGCAGCAGGCGGCGGGCCCCGCCGGCAGCTCGCGAATGTGGAAAACGAGGGTGCCATCGGCCCGGGGAGGGGTGGCCATGGAATAGGAGCGCCATTCTCCTGCAGCGCCGGGGACGGCCAGGCGCGCATACTGACCAGCCCGGTAGGGATAGGGTCGTTCTGGCTGCAGGCGCAGTTCCAGGACATTCCACGCCAAGGGGGTGAGGGCGGTGACCGCGGCCGTCCACTGTCCAGCCTCCTGCACGCTGGCGCGAATGCGCATCGGGCTGCGCGGGCGCAATTTGCACAGGATCGCCATGCCGGCGGCCCGTTCCGCCGGGGTCAGCAACAACGGCATGAAAGGCCCCTGCTCCCCCTCACCCTCCAGGATGGTCCCCTTGCAGTCGCCACAGGAGCCGTTGCCGCAGCCATGCTGAAGGGGAATGCCTTGGGCCAGGGCGGCCGCGACGATGCTCTGCTCGGCGCCAGCGGCAAAGCGGATGCCCGAAGGTTCCAGACAGATTTCATAGTCCATAGAGGATGGATGCTCCGCAAGAATAGAGGCATGTCATGGGGCATGCGTCGGGTTTTATCGTAAAAAAGGGCAGTTGGCAGAGGTGTTTTGCCAACTGCCATTCCCAGACTGATTCAGACAGCCGGGGGCACGTCGTCGATGGTCACGGGCACGAAGCGGGACGGGGCCATGGCCTCGTAGGCTGCCTCGATGCAGATGGTGGAGGCGAGGTTGTAGGCCTCGATCCAGGACTCGGCCATTTCCTGGGTCCAGGCGGCACCGAGGAAATGCTTGAGGGTGTTCAGGAGACTCTTGCCGACAATGGGGTAGTGCTCGGGACGCGTGTCGTACTTGATGTGCCCCACACCTAGTTCCTTCAGATAAGGTACCAGCACTTCCAGCGTGTCAATGTTGGTGGCGATAAGGATGACGGAATTGAACAGGCGCACGCGCTGTTCGCTCATGTCGCCAGGGAACATGGGGCGCACTTCGGGAAAATGGCTGAACATGTAGTTGTAAAAATGCTCGGCCACCTGAACGCCCAGATTCTGAACCGCGGCACCGCTTTGCTTGATGAGAAGGATATTGATGGTCACATTGGACTCCTGCGATGAAGTGGGTGGCACGCTGGCCGCGCGATGGGCGGCGCGACCTACTGTAAAGGCAGGAATGCAGAGCGTCCTTGATCTGGATCAAGGAAATGGAAAGCCGACTGCCTTGGCGATCTGCAGGGCGCCGGAGCAAAAACACCTCCGCCCACTGCCGTCTTTGGCCTTGAAGGACGCCCAAGGGGGAGATCGGATGACTAGTCCCGGGAAGCAGCCGCCTCCTGCAGGTCATGAAGAAAGCCCTGCAGTACCAGAGCCCCGTTGTGGGCCTCGTCGTGGGCGGCGTAGAGCAGGATGAGTGGTCTGCCGCCGGCGGCGCTGAGGAGTTGGCGGGCGGCGGGGATGGCGGCGGCGAGTTCCAGCCGGTAGCGGCGCTGGAACTCTTCCCAGCGTTCCGGCTCGTGGCCGAACCATTGACGCAGCGCGGTGCTGGGTGCCAGGTCCTTGGCCCATTCATCGAGGGCCAGGTCGGCCTTGCGGACGCCCCGCGGCCATAGCCGTTCCACCAGAACGGCATAGCCCGCGGGGCGGGGTTTATGGTAAACGCGCCAGATTTGAATGGAAATCGGCATCTCGCCTCTCCTGCTATTGATCTTGGCTCCCGCTGCCGGGCCGCCCGTAGCGTGCAGCAAAGTCGGCACAGCGCAAAGCATCTTCCATGGCCATGCGCAGGCGCAAACGGGCGTTTTCCAACTCCGGCGCCAGCCTATCCTCCCGGCCGATGGCAGCGTGATAAAATTGATAAGCTACTCCCACTGGGGATGCATGCAAGCCGTGGTGATCCAGATACCGTCCCATCCGACAGCGGTATGGGTTATCGAGATTGGGCAGTTGCTCCATCATGGCGGGGGCCATCCGGTAGAGGCTATCGAAGGTGAGGTGCGCCGCATAGGCGCCCAGCAGCGTGCGCGGGGCCTGATCGTGGGCGATCCCGCGATACTGCTGCAGCCAGGCGAGGACGGCCTCTTCGGGCATGGGCGGGGCGATGGCGTAGCCCTGCACATGTTCCACCCCCAATACCGCAAGGGCATCCAGGGTCTCCAGGGTCTCGGCACCTTCCACCACATAGCGGGTGCGCAGGTCCTGGGCCAGCGCCCGGACATTCAGGACGAAGAGCAGGTCACCGGGGTGCCGCGGGATTTCCCGGACAAAGCCCTGATCCAGCTTGATCTCGTCCACCGCCAGTTCCTTGAGGCGCAGCAGCGAGGCATAGGCGCTGCCGACATCGTCCAGGGCCACCCGCACACCCAGGGCACGGATCCTGGCGATGCGTTCCTTGGCAATGGCCAGGGATAAGAACTCGCCGCTCTCCAGGATCTCCAGGGTCAGGCGTTGGGGCGGCAGGGAGGAGGCGCTGATGATGCCTTGCAGGGTGGTCAGGCAGTGATCGGAAATAAGCACCTCGGGCGGGAGATTGATGGCCACTTCCAGGGGAAACCCGGCCTTTTCCCATGCCTCGGCAGCGGTGATGGCCTGCTGGAGCATCTGGCTGCTGAGGCTTTCCTGACCGGCAAGGTCCAGATGGGGCAGGAAGGCAGCGGGGGGTATGATGTGGGCGCCGTCCCAGAGGCGTGCCAGGGCTTCAACGCCGATGATCCGGCCGCTGCGCAAATCCAGAACCGGCTGGTAATAAGGTCGCAGCCCGCCATTGGCGAGAAGGTGGTCATAGGAGCGCGCCTGTTCGCCGTCGCTACCTTCGCTGATGTGGAAGCAAGTCCAGAAGCGGCTGCGCCGCCCCTTCTCCGTTTTCACGGTATAGAGGGCCTGATCGGCATGGCGGAGGAGGTGTTCTGGGTCGCCCTCGTCGATGGGATACAGGGTAACGCCCAGGCTGCCGCCGATCTCCGCCTCATGGCCGTCGGGCAGAGGAAAAGGCGTTTCCAGGGCCTGCTGAACGCGGTCCAGGATCCTCCCCAGATCATTCATGGAGTGGAGGTTCTCCAGGACCAGGGCAAATTCGTCGCCTCCCAGACGCGCCGCAAAATCGGTTTGGCGGACTGCCGCCTGGAGGCGTTGGCCGAAGATTTGCAGGAGGGCATCGCCGGCGGCATGGCCATAGGTGTCATTGACGGGCTTGAAGTCGTCCAGGTCGAGCATGCAGATGGCCATGAGCTTTTCCTGGCGCAGGGCGCGGGCCATGGCCTCCGGGATACGGTTGAGGAGCGCGATACGGTTGGGCAGGCCGGTCAGGGGGTCGTGACGGGCCAGCCAGCCCTGCACCTCCCGCTCCTTTTCCATGCGGTCTTTGAGGTCGAGTTCATCCAGACCGTGGCCCAGGAGCTTGCCAATGCGGGCGATGGCCACCAGGGTATCCTGGTCAAAGAGTCCTGCCTCCGGGCTGGTCACTCCCAGAATGGCCCAGACCTTCCCGTCGCGGAGAATGGGAGCGGTGGCCATACTGGCCCAGCCATTGGCCCGAAAGAGTGGATGAAGGCCGGTGTGGGCGGAATCCGAGAGGTAATCGTTATGATAATGCAGCCGGTTTTCGGCCCAGGTCTGGCTCAGGATGGAGGGGAGGTCCGTGCTATCCACATGCAGGCGCACGCTGCTCAAGCGCGTGCTGCCGACACCCGCTGCCGCCAGGGGGTGAAACCAGCCTGCGGCATCGGGGCGGGTCACATAAGCCGTATTAAAAAAGCTGTTATCCACCAAGCGCTGGCAGGTCTTGCGCAGCATGTCCATTTCGGACCGGGCCTTGATGAGGATGTCTCCCTCGGCCAGAAAGGCGCGGTAGAGGGACTGGAGGCGTGCCAGACGCCGCTGATTGTGCTTTTGCGCCGTGCTTACGCCGAGTATTGTTGCCAGGTGGCGCACCAGTAACTGGCGGTTGGGGTAGGCAAAAAAGCCGGCAATGGCGCTATACAAGGTAAGCAAGGCCACGGGCTCGCCGCCGCTGTGGATGGGAATGGCCGCACTGGAGCGCCAGTTTTGGGCCTGACCTTGCTCTCGCCAAGGCGCCACGGCCTCATCGTGGCCCCAGTCGTCGCTGATGACTGTGACCCCGCTGCGCCAGGCACGACCCGACGGTCCCCGCCCCAACGGGCTGTCGTCGCTGCGGATTTCCACTTGGAAGAGAAAATCGGCCATGCCCGCTCCGGCGACCTCATCGATCACAAAGCGTCCGCTGCGGTCGGGATGGCCAATCCAGGCGCCGCTGATGCCCTCCATTTCCAGGAGCAGCTTGAGGATGGCCGGTGGCAGGGCCTCCGGACTCTGGTCCGAGAGCAGGAGCAGATCAACGCGCTCCATCACCTCCCGTTCGCGGCCGACTGCGGCCTCGCTGCCCTGGAGTTGAAAGGCGAGGTCCTGGGACAGGCGGCGCATGAGCAGGGTTTGCAGCGCATGACGGTCTTCGCCAGGCTCGATGTCCTGCAACTGGGCCAGGAGGCAATCGGCATACAGGCCAAAAGACGCCGCCAGCCAGTCGGCCTGTACCCCCACCAGGGCGTGGTGATGACCGACACGCAGGGCTTCCTCTGCCAGCGCTTGCTCTCCCCCGGGCATGAGCAGGCGCAGGGCATGGGCACGCTGGGCCGCCTTGAGGGTAGCGTAGCGTTCCGGCGTTAGCCGCTGCAGAATGGCCGCCGTTTCTGGCCGTTTGCCCAGTTGCGCATAAAACAGATCCACGAAACGATCCGCCGCCATGGCCAGAACGGGCGCGTGGCGGGAAAGCAACTGCGCCGTATTTTCGTCGGTCGCGGAGAAGGCGGGCTTAGCTTCGGGCGTGGGGCTGGTCATGGATTCCCGCTGCGCAAGGATTTTTGCTGGAAATGGTGGGAGCGGAGGGATTCGAACCCTCGACCCACGGCTTAAAAGGCCGCTGCTCTACCGACTGAGCTACACCCCCGGGAGGAAAATGGATGTGGCGGATGGGCGGGACCACTCCAAGAGAACTAATTATCCGGACCAGGTGGCGCGTGGTCAAGTAAAACGCCGTCCTGATAGGGGGTGGGATCGGCCATGCCCGCTTTTTCGAAGCCTTCCCGGCGCAGCCGGCAGCTATCGCAGGCGCCGCAGGCGCGGCCAGCCGCGTCGAGCTGATAGCAGGAGCGGGTGAGGGCGTAATCCACCCCCAGGCCGGTCCCGAGGGTAATGATCTCGGCTTTGTTGAGAAACTGCAGGGGCGCATGGATGCGTAGGTCCCGGCCGCCGACACCCAGCCGGGTGGCCACTTGCGCAAGGGTGGCAAAGGCGTGGATGAACTCCGGACGGCAGTCGGGATAGCCGCTGTAGTCCTGGCTGTTCACGCCAATGAAGAGATCCCGGGCTTGCAGGACATCGGCCAGGGCCAGGGCCAGGGCCAGGAAGACCGTATTGCGGGCCGGTACATAGGTGATGGGGATACCGCTGCTGCCGCCTTCGGGAACGGCAAGGCTGGTGTCCGTAAGGGCCGATCCGCCGAAGGCGGCCAGGTTGATGGGGAGGATACGATGGCTGGCCGCGCCGAGGGCCCGGGCCAGCAAGCCGGCGTAGTGGAGCTCTTGGTTATGCCGTTGCCCATAATCAAAAGACAGGGCATGGCAGGTAAAGCCGTCGCGCCGGGCGATGGCCAGGCAGGTGGCGGAGTCCAGGCCGCCGGAGAGGAGGACGATGGCCGGCCGCGTCATCTCAGTGGCCCGGCACATCGCCCCAGATCAGTTTGTGCAACTGGACCTGCAGGCGAACGGGGAGGCGATCGGCGAGGATCCACTCGGCCAGATCGCGTAGGGCCAACTGCCCGTGGGCGGGTGAAAACAGCACTTCGCAACGCGCGGCCAGGTGCTCCCGCTCCAGCACTTCCCGTGCCCAGTCGTAGTCTGTGCGGCTGCAGAGGACGAATTTGACCTGATCCCGGGGAGAGAGGTGGGCGATGTTTTCCCAGAGATTACGGGGGGCTTCGCCGGAATCGGGGGTCTTGAGGTCGAGGACCTTGACCACCCGCCCATCGACGTCCGCCACCGGCAGGGCGCCGCTGGTCTCCAGGAAGACCTCGTAACCATCGTTGCAGAGCCGGCTTAGGAAAGGGAGGACCGCTCGCTGCCCAAGGGGTTCGCCCCCCGTCACCACCACCAGTGGCGACCCTTCGGCCCGGATGCGCTCGTGAATGTCGGCCGGCTCCATCCATTCGCCTCCATGAAAGGCGTAGGCCGTATCACAATATTGGCAGCGCAACGGGCAACCGGTAAGACGGACAAAGGTGGCCGGCCGCCCGACACTGCGCGTTTCTCCCTGTAGGCTATGGAAGATCTCGCTGATGCGCAGTCGCTCTTCCATTACTTTTTGGCGGCGGGAAGGGCCTGCAGTTCGGCCTCGGCCTTTTGCGCGCTGGGCGTGCTGCCGTATTGCTGGATGATCTTGTCGAGGACGAAGCGGGCCTTGTCCGCCTGGCCGATGGCCTGGTAGATCTCGGCCATGCGCAACATGGCTTCGGGGGCCTTGCTGCTCTGGGGGAAGCGCACCTGCACGGCATAGAGGCTGCGCAGGGCGGCATCGTTCTGGCCCAGGACGTATTGGGCCTGTCCCAGCCAGTAATAGGCGTCGGGCATGAGGCTGCTCTGGGGATATTTGCGGATGAAATCCTGCAGGCCGGTGACGGCCTGCCCGTATTTACCCTGACGGAGGAGATCGAAGGCCCGCTGATAGTCCGCTTGTCCCATGCCCTGCACGGTGGAGGCGCTGGTGCTGGTGGCAGCGCTGGCGAGGGCGGCGGCAGGGCTGATGGCTGCCGCCCCAAGGGCGGCGCTGGCCGTGCTGGCCGTGGCAGAGGTTGCCGGGGCCGCGGCTGCCTGCTGCTCGGCCAGGGCGTTGACTTTGTCGGTCAAGGCCTTCTGGGCGATCTGCAGTTGGTGGGTCTGGGTTTCCAGATCCCCGCGCAGTGTGCGGACTTCCTGTTCCAGGCGCTGGGTGCGCGTGAGGACGTCCGCCAGCGCGCTCTGGCTGCCTTTGCTGGCTTGCTGAACCGCGATGAGGCTGTTGAGCTCGCCTTGCATGACCGCCATCTGCTGCTGCAACTGGATGACTTTTTCGCCCGTGGACTCCGCCAGGGCCACGGGGCTGAGCCCAAGCAAGGCGAGGAGCGGCAATGCACGCCAGCGGTTCATCGGGTGGCCTCCTTATTGGCCGCCGTTGTAGCCGCCGCTATAGACAAAATCCACGCGACGGTTCTTGGCCCAGCAACTTTCGTCATTCTGGGTGCACAGGGGGTTGTCCTTGCCGAAGCTGACGGTGCTGATCCGCGCCGTGCTTACCCCCTGGGATTCGAGGTACTGCTTCACGGCTTCGGCACGCCGTTCGCCCAGAGCGAGGTTGTATTCCTGGGTGCCGCGATCATCGGTGTTGCCTTCCAAGCGTACCTTGACATGGGGATGGGCGACCATGAACTCGGCATTTTGCGCGGCGATCTGCTGGCCGGTAGCGTCAAGGGAATCACTGTTGAAGGGGAAGTGGACGCGCAGGTGCTGGGGGAGCGCCGCCAGTTCGGCCGCCGTCAGGCCGTTGCTGGAGCCGCCGATGGGGCCGTTGTTGCCGAGATTCTGACCGCCGATGCCGGCACCGGTGTACCCTTCGGTGGCAGCGGAGTTGGTCATGGCGGTGGGCCCGGCGGCGCCGGCTGCGGGCGCCCCGCTGCCGACATTGTGGGCGCAGCCGGTGAGGGCGAGGGTACCGGCGGCAGCGATGATCATCCAAATACTATGACGCATAAAATGCTCCAAAAGAAAAATTTGCCAAAGTGTAGCCCCAGGCTTGCATAAATGCCAACGGGGAATTGCGGCGCGGCGAAAATGCCTCGTTCCTATGGTCCATCAATGATGGGACCAGGCCGGTTCGTTGTCCTGCCCCTCCGTCGTGCGCAGGATCTCCATGGTCTTGCCGTCCAGGCTCGCTTCGGCCAGGACCTTGCGGCCGCCGCGATGGGTGCCATAGAGGATCATTTCGCCATTGGCGGCAAAGCTCGGGCTGTCGCAGTTGCCCTGGGCGTCGAGGACGCGGATGTCGCCGCCGCTGGGGTTCATCACGGCTAGGGCATAGACGCCGTCGGTGCGATGAATGAAGGCGATGGCGTTGCCCGTGGGGGAGTAGCTGGGGCTGGCGTTGTAGTTGCCATCATAGCTGAGGCGATGGAGATTGCCGCCGTCGGCGCTCATGGTGTAGATCTGCGGGCCGCCGGCGCGGTCGGAGACAAAGACGATCTGCCGGCCGTCGGGCGACCAGGTGGGGGAGGTGTTGATGGAATCGCCTTGGGTGAGCTGGCGGCGTGCCCCGGTGCGCAGGTTGACGACATAGATATTGGTTTTGCCCGCATAGGAGCGGGCATAGGCGAGATTTTCGCCATTGGGGGAAAAGGCCGGGGCGCTGGTGATCTCGCCACCGGGGGCGATGCGCTGGCGACTGCCGGTGGCGAGATCCTGCACGAAGATCACGGCGCGGGCGTCTTCATAGGTCACGTAGGCCAAGCGATGATTGTGGGGCGACCAGGTGGGGGAGAACACCGGCATGGTGCCGTGGACGATGGGGTGGGGGTTCCAGCCATCGGATTCGGCCACGACCAGTTCGTAGATATTGCCCACTTGCCGGACATAGGCGATGCGCCCGGCAAAGGGCCCAGGCTTGCCGGTAAAGGCTTGATAAATGAGGTCGGCGACATGATGGGCGGTCATGTGCAGCTCGGCGGCGGAGCAGGTGTAACGCTTGGCCGCCAGTTGCTGCCCGGTGGCAACATTGTAGACATAGACGTTTACCACGTAACCGCCGTTGAGGGGTTCCACCGAGCCCACCGCCAGGCCGGTGGCGCCGATGTTGGCCCATGCCGGGGCCTGGACGCCGCTGGAATCGCGGGGGTCACTCGGATAGCCCGTCGGGCTGAGGACGCGGAAGAGGCCACTGCGGGCGAGGTCGTCGCGCACCACCTGGGCCAGCGCTGGCTGGCCGGGGGCACCGGGACCGAAGGAGGGGATGGCAATGGGGATGGCCGTCGCCACGCTCTTGGTGATCTCCACGGTCAGGGCGGCCTGGGCGGATAGGGCGAAGCTCCAGGCGAGGAGAAAGAGTCCGATGGACCAGAGGCGTTTAACCATGATTGAGTTCCTCCGCGTT
>JABEBX010017372.1_pt1 | contig 29676 bp, 23 predicted proteins | sample 7245971 | NCBI WGS metagenome assembly JABEBX01 (sample SAMN14506365, study PRJNA622280) | hot springs metagenome | biome: hot spring [ENVO:00000051]|acidic hot spring [ENVO:00002120]; feature: spring [ENVO:00000027]|sediment [ENVO:00002007]; material: sediment environment [ENVO:01001048]... | reverse complement strand
GAACTGCTGGAACTACGCCGGGGCGCGCACACCCTGATCGGCTTTCCCGCCCTGGTGGACAAGGGCGGCGCGGTCGATGTGGAGGTATTCGACACCGCCGAGGAAGCCGCGCGGTTGCACCGTAGCGGCCTGCGGCGTCTGTTCGCCCTGCAGCTGCGCGATCAGATCAAGCACGCGGAAAAAAATCTGCCCGGATTCCAGCAGGCGGCGATGCAGTTCATGTCGCTGGGCACGGCTGAACTGCTGCGCGCGCAGATTGTGGATGCGGCGCTCGACCGGGCCTTTCTCGCCGAGCCGCTGCCTGCCGACAAATCCGCCTTCGCCCAACGCTTGAGCGAAGGCAAGCCCCGCTTTCAACTGCTGGCCGCCGAAATGGCGCGGCTGGCGGCGCAGATTCTGGATGAATACGCGCAAGTGCAGAAAAAACTCGCCGCGTTCAAGAACCAACCCGCGCTGCACGCCGACATCCGCGCCCAGCTTCAAGCCTTGTTGCCCCCGCGTTTCATCGCCGAAACGCCGCCCGCGCAAATCGCGCACTTTCCCCGCTATCTGCAGGCCATCGGGCGGCGGCTGGATAAATTTCGCACCGATCCGGTCCGAGACGCGCAACTCAGCACCCAGCTCGCCCCTTGGCTCACCCGCTGGCAGCGCGAGGCGGCGAGCTATCACGGGCACTTGCCGCCACGCCTGCAAGAGCTGCGCTGGCTGCTCGAAGAACTGCGGGTGTCGCTGTTCGCCCAAGAACTGCGCACGCCCATGCCGGTATCGCTCAAGCGTCTGGAAAAAGTCTGGGCGCAGTGGCAGGGCTGATCCCAGACTGTCCATTAGGCGGGGCTTTGCCCCTACACGGGCGCCAATCCACCCCCAAGCCGCCGCGCCATCATCCCGTGTCCTAATGAACAATCTGGGCTGATCCGGGAATACCCTCGACAATGTATAGATACTTCTTGATACATCTCAAGGCGGGGTGAGGGCGCAGTTTCTAGCATGGTCATCATGTCGAGTTCCATCCTTCCCCTATCCGGCGCCCCCAATCAGATGCCGAAGCACCCTGCTGAAGCGACCGGCTGCTATCACTGCAGCCTGCCTTTGGGCGACGCGCCGGTGCGCATGGAGCTGGACGGGCAGTGGCGCAGCTTTTGTTGCCAAGGCTGCGCGGCGGCCGCCGAGATCATCGTGCAGGGCGGGTTGTGCGCCTATTACGACCGCCGCACCGCGGGCGAAGGCGCGCTGGCCGCGCTGCCGCGCGAAGAGATCGACAAACTCCATCAACAGTGGATGGCGCTGGCCGACCCGGCGTTTCTCTCTGCCTATGCCACGTCGCTGGGCGAGGGCCGGTGGAGCACTCAGATTGCGGTCGATGGCATTCATTGCGGCGCCTGCGTCTGGCTGATCGAGCAGCGGCTGCGGGCCATTCCGGGCGTGCTCGCCGCCACGGTGAACTACTCCACCCGCCGCGTGGCGTTGCAGTGGGACGCCAACACCGTACAACTGGCGCAGGTGTTTCAGGCGCTGGCCGAGGTGGGTTATCGCCCGCTGCCCAACGCGCGTCACCAAAGCGAGCTCAACCACCGCCGCGCCCGTCGTCTGGCCATTTTGCGCACCCTCGTGGCCTGGCTGGCGATGATGCAGGTGATGATGTTCGCCTGGCCGGGCTACCTCGATGCCGAGGGGCTCAACGCGGCGGAGCAGGGCATTTTCCAATGGGGCAGCCTGGCGCTTACCTTGCCCGCCTTGCTGTTTTCCGGCTGGCCTTTCCTCATGGGGGCGCTGCGCGACGTGCGCAACCGTCGCCTGGGGATGGACGTGCCCGTCACTCTCGGTCTGTGGAGCGCGTTTGCCGCCAGTGTGTGGAGCGTGCTGCACGGCCAGAGCCATGTCTATTTCGATTCGGTGGTGATGTTTCTTGCTCTGTTGCTCACCGCGCGCCTGATCGAAGACGGCCTGCGCCAGCGCAGCCTGAACGCGGCCGAGGAACTGATGGAACAACTGCCCGCCGCCGTGCGGGTGCGAGCTAGCGGCGAAGAAGATTGGCGCAGCGTGGCCATCACCCAGGTGCGTGCGGGCGATGAGGTGGAGTTGCCCAGCGGCAGCGCCGCCGCGGTGGACGGCGTGGTGATCTCGGGCGCGTCATTGGTGGACGAAGCTTTGCTCACCGGCGAGAGCCGCGCCGTGCCCAAGCAGGCGGGCGATGCCATTCTGGCGGGCAGCATGAACCGGCAATCGCCGCTGATCGTGCGGGCCACGCAAACCGGCGCGGGCACGCGCATCGCGCAGATGGTCGAGCTGATGCAGCATGCGCTGGCCAGCAAGCCGCGCTCGGCCCAGTTGGCCGACATCGCCGCGCAATGGTTCACGCTGGGTTTGCTGGCGGTGGCCGCGCTTACCGTGCTGCTGTGGTGGTGGCTCGATCCGGCGCGCATCGTGCCGACGCTGGTGGCGGTGCTGGTGGTGAGCTGTCCCTGTGCCTTGTCGCTGGCGGTGCCTGCGGCGCTGGCGGCGTCCACCGCGCAACTCTCGCGGCACGGCGTACTGCTCGCACGCGGGCACGCGCTCGACCGCGCGCCTCAGGTCGATCTCTGGTTGTTCGACAAAACCGGCACGCTGACCACGGCCGAACCCGTTGTCTCGGCCGTGCGCCTGCTCGATCCGTCCTATAACCGTGAGCAGGTGCTGGCGCTGGCGCGCGCGCTGGAGCAGGGGGTGCAGCATCCGCTCGCACGGGCGTTCATGGCGTCCGCCGGGCAGGGCGACGCCGTAGAAACGGTGCAGGATTTGCACGCTGTGCCGCATGGCGGCATGCAGGGCGTGTGGCAGGGGCAGACGCTGCGGCTGGGGCATGCGGCCTTCTCGGGTGTGGCGCAAGCGCAGCCACCCGAAGTCAGCGATATTCCGCTCACCCGTCTTGGCCTGAGCCTCGATGGGCGGGCGCTGGCCGTGTTCGACATCGCCGAAACGCTGCGCCCTGGCGCGCAGGAGGCCTTGCAGTCGCTGCAGGCCGCTGGCGCCGAGGTTGCGGTGTTGTCGGGCGATGCGGTACGTACCGTTCAGGCCTGGGCCGCGCGGCTCGGCGTGGCGCGCGCCGAGGGCGGCCTGAGCCCGGAGGACAAGCTAGAACGCGTGCGCCAATGGCGCGCGCAGGGGCGGGTGGTGGCGATGGTGGGCGACGGGGTGAACGATGCCCCGGTGCTGGCGGCAGCCGATCTCTCGGTGAGCTTTGCCGGCGCCGCGCCGATTGCCCGGGCCGGGGCCGATGTCATCTTGCATCACCCGGACATGCGCGCCTTGCCGCGGCTGGTCGCCACCGGACGGCGCACGGTGGGCGTGATGCGGCAGAACCTGATATGGGCCGTGGTCTACAACCTGCTGGCGATTCCGCTGGCGGTGGCGGGCTTCATCACCCCGGTCTGGGCGGCGGTTGGCATGAGTACCTCCTCGCTGCTGGTGGTGCTCAATGCAGCCCGCCTGGCGCGCCGCGATCGTGTTGCGCCCACTCCTTGAAAGCGCGCCATGGAAGGCTCTCTGCTCATTCTCATCCCCATCAGTGTGCTGCTGGTGCTGCTCATCGTGGGGGTGCTGTGGTGGGCGGCGCGCAGCGGTCAGTTCGACGATATGGAAGGTCCGGCCCACGCCATTCTGATGGACGACGATAAACCCAAACCTGAGTCGCTACCCGACAAAGACGCCGAGAGATCTGTTGACGCTGAAGCGCCGCAACAACGGACTTGATCTGCACATTGCGGCAAGGTGTCGCATTGACAGCGTAGCGACCCCGGCCTCTTCCTAGTGCTTACCCTTACGAAATGAAATGTGTTGATACATGTCAATTCAGTGTGTCCATAAGTAAATGACCATACTCTACATTACGGTTCGTTACTTCTTATCAACAGGTGGAGCAGATGAGCGATCTGACGCTTAAACAGACTTACAACTACGCGCTGGTGCGCAAATTCACCGTCATGACTCTGGTTTGGGCCGTGGTGGGCATGCTGGTTGGCGTGTTCATTGCGGTGCAACTGGTCTTTCCCGACATGACCTACGGCATGGAGTGGCTGAGCTGGGGGCGTTTGCGTCCGCTGCACACCAATGCGGTGATTTTCGGTTTTGGCGGTACGGCGCTGTTCGCGACCTCTTACTACATCGTGCAGCGCACTTGTCAGGTGCCGCTGTTCGCGCCCAAACTGGCTGAGTTCACCTTCTGGGGGTGGACGGCGGTCATCGTGCTGTGCGCCATCACCTATCCGCTGGGCATCACCAGCGGCAAGGAATACGCGGAACAGGAATGGCCGATCAGCCTGCTGATCGTCGTGACCTGGGTGGCGTATGCCGTGGTGTTTTTCGGCACCATCATGAAGCGCAAGACGCCGCACATCTATGTGGCGAACTGGTTCTTCGGCGCCTACATCATCACCATTGCGCTGCTCTACATCGTCAACAACATCAAGCTGCCCATCAGCCTGCTGTCGTGGAAGAGCTACTCGGTGTACGGCGGCGCGCAGGACGCGATGATCCAGTGGTGGTACGGCCACAACGCCGTGGGCTTTTTCCTCACCACCTCCTTCCTGGGCATGATGTACTACTTCATCCCCAAGCAGGCCGAGCGCCCGATCTATTCGTACCGCCTGTCGATCGTGCACTTCTGGGCGCTGATCTTCACTTATATGTGGGCCGGCCCGCACCACCTGCTCTACACCGCGCTGCCCGACTGGACGCAGTCGCTGGGCATGGTGTTTTCGCTCATCCTGTTGGCGCCGAGCTGGGGTGGCATGATCAACGGCATGATGACCCTGTCGGGCGCCTGGTACAAGCTGCGCGAAGATCCCATCCTCAAGTTCCTGATCACCGCGCTGTCGTTCTACGGCATGTCCACCTTTGAAGGGCCGATGCTCTCCGTCAAGACGGTGAGCGCACTGGGTCACTACACCGACTGGATCATCGGCCATGTGCATTCCGGCGCCATGGGCTGGGTGGGCATGATCACCATGGGCAGCCTGTACTACCTGATTCCGCGCCTGTGGGGTCAGACCCAGATGTGGAGCAAGCGCCTCATCGAAGTCCACTTCTGGACGGCGACCATCGGCGTGGTGCTCTACATCGCCTCGCTGTGGGTGGCTGGTGTGACCGAAGGGCTGATGTGGCGCGCCATGCAGGCTGACGGTTCGCTGACCTACAGCTTCATCGAGAGCGTCAAGGCGGTCATTCCCCTCTACGTCATTCGCGCCATCGGCGGCTCGATCTATCTCTTCGGCATGTGCCTGATGGTCTACAACGCCTATCGAACCATCCGCCAGGGCAAGCCCGTCGACGCGCCGGTGCCCGCACTGAGCGTGGCCCACGCCTGATCACGATTCGGAGATATTCATGGCAACTTTTAATCACGAGACCATCGAGAAGAACGTGGGTCTGATGATCGTGCTGGTGGCAATCGTCGTCAGCATCGCCGGGCTGGTTCAGCTCGTGCCCCTGTTTTTCGACAAGAGCACGACCCAGCCCATTCCTGGCGTCAAGCCCTACACCGCCTTGCAGCTCGAAGGTCGCGACGTGTATCTGGCCGAGGGCTGCTACCTCTGTCACTCACAGATGATCCGCCCGCTGCGCGCCGAGGTCGAGCGCTACGGCCACTACTCGGTGGCAGGTGAGTCGGTTTACGACCATCCCTTCCAGTGGGGCAGCAAGCGTACCGGCCCCGATCTGGCTCGCGTCGGCGGCAAGTACTCCGACGAGTGGCAGCGCCTGCACCTGCGTCAACCGCGCGATCTGGTGCCCGAGAGCATCATGCCGGCTTACACCTGGCTGCAGCACCAGCCTGCCGAGGCCAATCAGATCCAGGCCAAGATGCGCGCCATGAAAACTCTGGGCGTGCCTTACACCGAAGCCGAGATCGCTGCGGCGCCGCAAGAGCTCGAAGGCAAGACCAAGGAAGACGCGCTGATCGCCTACCTGCAGGGTTTGGGCACGGCGCTGAGCAACTACAAGTCCAAGGCCAACTACATCAACTACTGAGGAAGCGCCATGTCCTTCGGCTCGATCGTTCTCGTTCTCTCCATGGTGGTCTTCGCCGGCATCGTGTGGTGGGCGTTTTCGCCCCGGTTCAAAAAGACGCATGAAAAGGACGGAATGATCCCTTTCCTCGATTCCAAGAATCACGCGCCTGAGTCTTTCGACAAGGGCGATGAGTCCAAGACCTCCGACAAGACCAAATCATGAACCAGTTCTATTCCCCCGGGTGGGCCTTCTGGATCGGCGGCGTCACCATTGTTTCCATCGTTGCCCTGTTCCTTTTTCTGCGCGGTACAGCACGGCAAACCGTGTTTCGCGACAAGGCGGGTAATCCCATCGCCACGACCGGCCATGTCTGGGACGGTGATCTGCAGGAGTTCAACAACCCCTTGCCGCGCTGGTGGATGGGGCTGTTCATCCTGACGCTCATTTTTGCAGTGATCTACCTGTCGCTCTACGGCGGCCTGGCGTTTTACAAGGGCATCCTCGGGTATTCCAGCGACAAGATGTACCAGCAGGAATCGGCCGCGTTCGATGCGCGCATTGAGCCCCTGTATGCGGCCTACATGAAAACGCCGATTCCCGAACTCGCCGCCAACCCCACGGCCATGGCCACGGGTCAGCGCATGTTTCTGACCTATTGCTCCCAGTGTCATGGATCAGACGCGGGGGGCACCAAGGGCTTTCCCAACCTGACCGTCCACAACGCCAATGCCTGGCTGTACGGCAACAGCCCCGAGGTTTTGGTGGAAACCCTTACCAACGGCCGCTTGGGCATGATGCCGCCGATGGAGGCCGCGGTTGGCGGCAAACCCGGCGTGCTCGCCGTGGCTAATTATGTGCGCAGCCTCAGCGGCATGAAGCACGATGCCCAACTGGCGGCTCAGGGCAAGCCCTTGTTCGCCACGGCCTGCGCGGCTTGCCACGGCGCCGATGGCACAGGCAACAAGGCTCTGGGCGCCCCCGATCTGGCCGACCCCAAGCGGCAGTGGCTGTTCGGGTCGAGCATCGAAACCATTTCGCACACCATTGAGAAGGGTCGTGCCGGCCAGATGCCTGCGCAGAAAGACTTTCTCTCGCCCGAAAAGATTCACTTGCTTGCGGCCTACGTTTACAGCATCAGTCATGGTGCGCAAGCGGCGAAGTAAGTCCAGTCTTCGATTCTTTTCATTCTCTGACCTGCATCGGGGCGCAAGATCAAATGCGCCCCGATGCCGCTTGAGTCAGTCCCGTATTTATCAGCCCGGAACGTGCGATGAACGCCAAGGCGCCAGAACCCAGCGACGACGATATTTCAGCCTCTGAAGAGTGGCTGTACGAGGTTCGCAAAAAAATCTATTCCCGCTCCGTCACCGGTTGGTTCAATAACTGGCGGGTGTTCATGGTGGTGTTCACCCAGGCGCTGTTCTACGGCTTGCCTTGGTTGCAGTGGGATGGCCGCCAGGCCGTGCTGCTCGATCTGTCCACCCGGAAGTTCTACTTTTTCGGCATGATTCTGTGGCCGCAGGACGTGATCTTCCTCGCTCTGCTGCTGATCATCTCGGCCTACGGTTTGTTTTTGTTCACGGCCATCGCTGGGCGACTGTTTTGCGGCTATGCCTGCCCGCAAACGGTGTACACCGAAATTTTCATGTGGATCGAGCGTAAGGTCGAGGGCGACCGGCTGGCACGCATCCGCCTTGACGGCTCCGATTGGAATGCCCGCAAGATCGGCAAAAAAGCGCTCAAGCACGGGTTGTGGATTGCAGTGGCCCTGTGGACGGGCTTCACCTTCGTGGGCTACTTCACGCCCATTCTGACCTTGGCCGGTCAGGTCATCAGCGCAAGCCTTGGCCCCTGGCAGACGTTCTGGATTTTGTTCTACGGCTTCGCCACCTATGGCAACGCCGGGTTCATGCGCGAGCAGGTCTGCAAGTACATGTGCCCTTATGCCCGCTTTCAGTCGGTGATGATCGACAAGGACACGCTCATCGTCACTTACGACACCGAACGGGGCGAGCCGCGCGGCAAACGGGGCAAACAAGTCGACCCGCGCGCGCAAGGTAAGGGCGATTGCGTGGACTGCAGCATCTGCGTGCAAGTCTGCCCGACGGGCATCGATATCCGCGATGGCCTGCAATACATGTGCATCGGCTGCGGCGCCTGTGTCGATGCCTGCGATCAGGTCATGGACAAGGTGGGTTATCCGCGCGGGCTGATTCGCTACTCCAGCGAAAACGCCATGAAGAACAAGTGGAGCAAGCGCCAGCAGTGGGCGCATCTGCTGCGACCACGCATTCTTATTTACTCGGCATTGCTGCTCATCATGGTGGGGCTGTTCGTCGGCGGGCTGGCCACGCGCGACCCCTTGAAGATGAATGTGATGCGTGATCGCGGAGTGCTGTCGCGCGAAATTCCCGGTGGTCTGGTCGAGAACGTCTATCAGATCCAGCTGATGAACACTACGGAAAAAGCGCGAAAGATTCGCGTCGAGGTCAAGGGACTGGAGGGCGTGGCGGTGCATGATCGAAATACCTACGAGTTGCCCGCATCGACCAATATTCTCGAGCCGCTGGAAGTAACCATTCCGGTCGACAATGCGAAGAAGGGCGTTTACAAAATCGAGATCATTGCCACGTCGGAAGGCGAAAAGCCGATCTCTGCGTCGAGCAAGACCACCTTCATCGTCCCTTGAACACCCGAACCGCAGGAGAAGTTTCCATGCAAACCGCCGCTTCCCGCCCCTGGTACCGTGAGCCATGGCCCTGGTTTTTGATCGCGCTTCCCCTGATCGCGGTTTTGGCCAGTGTCTACACCATCTATCTGGCCAGCCGCACCCCCGACAGCCTGGTGACCGACCACTATTACAAAAAGGGGCTCGCGGTAGGCGGCGACATTCAGCGCGAGCGACATGCCCAGGCCCTGCATCTTTCGGGACAGATCTCGATCGCAGCCGGGCGCATTGACCTCAAGCTCAACCAGCAGATCGCTCCTGACACCCTGCACTTGATGTTGCGTCATCCTTTGTCCAAGCAGAAAGACGTGCAGATCGACTTGCACCGCGGCGCCTCAGGTACTTACAGCGCCTTCTCCCCACCCCTTGAGCCCGTGCGTTACCGCGTGCATGTGGAAACGGCAAACTGGCGCCTGGCGGGTGTCTGGATTCCGGGGACGACGCTGACGCTCGAACCGGGTGTCTGAACAAAATAAAAGGGCTCCTCTCGGAGCCCCTAAATTCACTGGCTATCACTCAGAGTGATCAGGTTTGCGGCATCAACAATTCAGCGAGGGCGCGGCGATCCGTGATGCGAATCTGGCGCTGCGCCACATGAATCAACCCCGCGGAGTGAAACTTGGACATCAGACGGCTGACCGTCTCCAGTTTCAAGCCGAGATAGCTGCCAATCTCTTCGCGGCTCATGCGCAAGACGAATTCATCGGGCGACAGGCCACGGGCCTTGAAGCGTTCGGACAAGTCGAGCAGAAAGCGGGCCAGCCGCTCATCTGCATGCATGCTGCCTAGAGAAAACTGATCTTGCTGCGCCCGCACCAACTTGCCGCCGACGATGCAATGCAGCTGATGCTGCAGCGCGGGCAGGTCGCGCGTGGTGGTTTCCAGCGCACGCAGATCGATTTCGCAGGCCTCGCTATCTTCGAGCGCGACCGTGTCGGTGAAATAGGTGTGCTGCCCCAGACCCTCCAGGCCCATCAACTCACCGGGAATGTGGAAACCGACAATCTGCTCGCGTCCGTCGGAACTGGTGACATAGGATTTGAAAGATCCTGCATGCACCGAATACACCTTGGTCATGGCCTGGCCGGTGCTGAAAAGCGCTTCGCCCTTCTGCACCCGCACGGTTGCCTGAATCACGTCTCGGATACGCCCCATCTCCGACGGCTGCAGCGCAATCGGCAGGCAGAACTTACTTTGAAAGCACACATCGCAAGGATGGGGTTTTTCCATCTGCGTGGCGGTGGGGGTCGGGGTCGATTTCATAGATTTGGATGTCGCGATATTTGCTTCAGTTGATGTTTACAGAATACAGCAGAACATTATGAATACAACCATTCCACTGACCCTGTTGTTGATGGGCCTCACAGGCGGGCTGCACTGCGCCGCCATGTGCGGGGGACTGGTGGTGGCCTCCGAGCGCGCATCCACTGAGCATGCGCTCCTTCCGGCGCGTCAGTTATTTCAAAATCAGCTGCAATTACAGGGCGCACGGGTGTTGTCCTACACCATTTTGGGGGGAATCGCGGGTTTGATCGGGGCTGGGGTGTGGGCCGCAAGCGCGCGGCCGGTGCAACTGAGCCTCTTTACCCTTGGCAACTTGGTGCTCGTTGCGGTGGGCCTATGGATGATCCTGCAACAGGTGCTCTCACCACGCTGGTTGGCCTGGCAGCAGAAGTGGCTCGGCGGCAGTTGGGTTGGGCGCGGATTGACCCGGTTGACTCAGCCCTTGCTGTCGCGGCTGCTGCCCTTCAACACCTTTCCCAAACGGCTGGGCGCCGGGCTACTCTGGGGTTTGCTGCCTTGTGGACTAGTGTATTCCGCGCTTTCTCTGGCGTTTCTCAGCGCCACGGCTTGGGAGGGTGCCCTGGCCATGCTGGCCTTCGGCCTGGGCACTCTGCCGCATATGCTGTTTGCCGGTCACACGCTGCGTTGGGTAAGTCAGCGCACCAATCAGCGCTGGTTTCAATTGGCTGCCGGTGCGTTGCTCTTGCTGTTTGCCGCCTATGGCTTCTGGAAACTGTTCCATGCGGGCAGCGAATTGCCGATGGGCGGCTGCGCCTGAGCGAGCCCCAGCTTTTAGGCGATGTCGAAGGTGTGAATCTGGAAGTGCCCGGCGCGCAGGTCTGCGAAGTAGCGCTGCAATGTTTGCGCCACGCTGCGAAAGGCGATCTGCTCCCAGGGAATGTCCGCTTCGTGAAAAAGCTGGACATCGAGACTCTCTTCTCCCGCTTGCCATTGGGGCTGGATGAGTTGCCCCCGGTAAAAAAAATAGACCTGATTCGCGGGCAGCACGTTGATGACCGCGTAAAGACCCTTCAACGCCACTTCGGCACCGGCTTCTTCACGGGTCTCGCGAAGGGCGCCCACTTCGGTGCTTTCGCCAATTTCCATAAAACCCGCGGGCAAGGTCCACAAACCATAGCGCGGCTCGATCGCCCGCTTGCACAACAAAACCTGTTGCCCCCAGGCCGGTATGACGCCGACGATGTTGCGCGGATTTTCGTACTGGATGTGCCCGCAGGCCGGGCAAACCGCGCGCGGACGTGAATCGCCTTCAGGCACGCGGTAGATCACCGGCGAGCCGCAAGCGGTGCAATGGCGTATGGGCGGATTGTGCATGGGGGCTTGGCTGTGTGCAGAAGGGCAGTTTATTTTCAAACCCAATGCAGTGCCAACCCGGTTCCGTCATCGCACAGAAGCCCTAAACGCGTTGATGGCTTTAGGGCTTTTGCACTTCTGTGCACTGCCGAAAACGATTAGATGGTGCCGGGAGCGGGACTCGAACCCGCACGCTTTTAAGGGCGCTGGATTTTGAATCCAGTGCGTCTACCGATTCCGCCATCCCGGCTGGGAGATCAGGCATTCGTGCATTTGCGCCTGACGGAAAGCAAAACGGGGAATCGAAATCCCCCGTCTGTACTTTCTGCAATTTTGGTGCCCAGAAGAGGACTCGAACCTCCACGCCTCGCAGCGCTAGTACCTGAAACTAGTGCGTCTACCAATTCCGCCATCTGGGCAACGAAGCTGAACATCTTAGCATAAAGTTCGTGCTTGTAAAGACTGGGCCGCGCTTTTGAGGCTGATCGGGGTCCGCGGTGATAATGCAGTAGTCAGAACAATGTTTGGCATCATCTCCATGCGGCACCAAGGCCGCGACTCTGCAGTGGTCTGCAGTCAAGAAAAGGATCTTCCGTGATTGTTGAAGGTATCGTGCGCGGTCATCGCGATGGTCATGGCTTTGTCACGCCCGATGATGGCGGCCCCGATGTTTATCTTCCGCCGCAGCAGATGCGCACTGTGCTACATCTGGACAGGGTGCGAGTACGTGTGGGCAAGCCCGATCGGCGGGGGCGGACTGAAGGGCAGATCATCGGCATTCTGGAACGGAGCACGCGCCCCATCATCGGGCGTTTGTTGCAAGAGGGCGGAACGTGGTTGCTGGCGCCCGAGGACAAGCGCTATGTGCAGGACATTCTGATATCGCCCGATGCCATTGGCCAGGCGCGTGCTGGTCAGGTGGTGAGCGCTGAAATCACCCAGCCGCCGCTGCCAAACGTGCAGCCGGTCGGGCGGGTGCTGGAGGTGTTGGGGGAACTCGATGACCCCGGCATGGAGATTGAAATTGCGGTGCGCAAATACGGCGTACCGCATTTGTTTTCGAGCGGCGCGCTGCGCGAAAGCGCGGCTTTGCCTGACGCGGTGCGTGATGCCGACTCGGCCGGGCGCATTGATTTGCGCGATGTGGCGCTGGTGACCATCGACGGCGAGGACGCACGGGATTTCGACGATGCGGTGTATTGCGAGCCCGCGAAGATCGGTCGCGCCAAGGGCTGGCGTTTGCTGGTGGCGATTGCCGATGTCTCGCATTACGTGCGCGAAGGGACGGAGCTCGATGCGGATGCGCTGGAGCGTGCGACCTCGGTGTATTTTCCGCGGCGCGTGATTCCCATGCTGCCGGAAAAGCTGAGCAATGGCCTGTGCTCACTGAACCCTCAGGTGGATCGTCTGTGCATGGTGTGCGACGTGCTGATCACCGCGCAGGGTGAGCTCAAGGCCTATCAGTTTTATCCGGCGGTGATGCGTTCGCAGGCGCGACTGACCTATACGGAGGTTGCGGACATCCTTTCGAACACGTCAGGAAAGCTGGCGCGCGAGCGTGCGCCGCTGGTGCCGCACCTGCTCAATCTGCATGCCGTGTTTCACGCCTTGCTCAAGTCGCGGCAGGTTCGGGGGGCGCTCGATCTCGATATTCCCGAAACGCAGATTGTGGTGAATGCCGCGGGCAAGATCGAGGCCATCGTGCCGCGACATCGCAACGACGCGCACCGGCTGATCGAGGAATGCATGCTGGCAGCCAATGTGTGTGCCGCCGATTTTCTGGAACGCAACAAACAGCTTGCTCTCTATCGCGTTCACGAAGGCCCCACGCCCGAAAAGCTCGAAACACTGCGCACCCTGCTGCGCAATCTCGGGCTCACGCTGGGCAGCAAAGGTGCGCCCGAACCCGCCGACTATCAGGCGCTGGCGCAGTCCATCGAGGAGCGGCCGGACGCCCTACAGATTCAGACGCTTCTGCTGCGTTCCATGCAGCAGGCCATTTATACGCCGCACAACAGCGGGCATTTCGGCCTGGCCTATCCCGCCTACACCCATTTCACCAGCCCGATTCGTCGCTATCCCGATCTGCTCACGCATCGCGGCATCAAGGCCATTCTGCACGGCACGCATTACACCCCGAAGTTCAGCGAACGCATCGAACTCAATCGTGGCGAGCAGAACGCGCGCCGCGCGCCGCAGCGTCAGCTTGCAAGCGTGGCTCCGGCGGCTCCGGTATCCAAGGAGCAGGCTAAGGACATGCCGATCTGGGAGGCGGCCGGGGTGCATTGCTCGTCCAATGAGCGTCGGGCCGACGAGGCCAGCCGCGATGTTGAGAGCTGGTTGAAGTGCTGGTATATGCGCGACAAGCTCGGCGAGGAGTACGCGGGCACGATCACCGCAGTGACCGGCTTTGGCCTTTTTGTGCAACTCGATGCCCTGTTTGTCGAAGGCCTGGTGCATGTCTCGGAAATTGGCGCCGATTACTTTCGCTACGACGAAGCGCGTGGCGAGTTGCGCGGTGAACGTACCGGTATTCGTTACGCCTTGGGCGGGCGTCTGCTCGTGCAAGTCAGCCGGGTCGATCTGGATGGCCGCAAAATTGACTTCCGTCTGGTGCGCGAAGGCGGCAAGTCCAGCCCGTCTAACAAGCCTTTGCCGACTTCCGGAGAGATCAAGGGAGTCGACGAAGACGTGTTTGCGCTGAATCCGCAAATGTCGGCTGGCGTGCGCAAATCCCGGACGTCGTCAAACGGGGTGGGCAAAGGAGTGGCCAAATCGGGCGGCAAGGGCCAGCGTGGCCCAGCGGAGGCCGCGATTAAAACCGCGGCCGCGTCAAGTGCCAACGGCAAGGCGGCGAAGGGAAAATCGTCCGCAGATCGCAAGACTGGCAAGTCGACCAGCCCGCGCAAACGGGCCCGCTGAGCCGCTTGCAGCCGGCGCTGTTCGAACTCGACAGGTGCAAAGTCTCAAACGACGGGTGGTACGGCGGGCGCAGCCGAAGCAACGGTGCGCTTATTGGGCCGCGTTTTGAGTCGGCCTCGGTCTGAAAGCCGCATCCAACTGCGTAACGCGATCATGCTGGCCAGGATCATGGGGAAAGAGCCCGGAATCCACAGGATCAGGCCGCCAAGGTGTTGGTCAGTCAATGGGTCGAGGCTCAGCGCGCGTCCGCAAATTTCATAAATCGGGTAGTAGTCGGTCATGCTCAGAGCGAGGATCGCGCCCCATACCATGGTCGGCAGCATGCTCAGCAGAGGTAGAAAAACCCGCTTTCCCGGCGAGAGATGGGCAGGCGGATTGGGACGGGTATCGAGAACCAGCCACCAGAACAAAAGACCATCAAGCGCCATGCTCCAGTTCATCAACCGGTAGGTCGGCGCATTGAGCATGACAAAGGGGTGAAAAGACGGAATCAGCCAGAGCAATGCCATGCCGCCAAACAATAACGCGGCGACGTAAGGGTTGAACAGCACGAGCTTGGTCGCCCGTACAACTGCGTTGCGCTGAAAAGGCTTCAGCCAGCGCACCCTGATGCACACGGGAATGCCGGCTCGCAGCACAGCGAGCGGATAGCTCCACATCATGAGCAGCGGCGCGAAATCATGCAGCGAAATTTGCTGCGAGATATGCACGAAAAACTGATGTTCGGCGTAGTAGTCCCAGCGGGTTTGGAAGGCCTGCCACATCAGCACCCATCCCAGCCAGAACCGAACCTGGCGCGAGACTGAAATCTTCCGTCTGCGGCAGCCGCGCACATAGAGAACAGCCGCAGTCGCCAACAGGACGAGGGCCGTTGGAGACAGTTCCCAGGGTATGAACCAACGCAGCAGGGAGTCCATGTGTGGAAGGGAAAAAAGAAAGTGCAATTCGCGATAAGACACGCACTTTAACGCGCGGCGACAGTCTCGAGGTCGAGAGGCCGACAAGACATGAAAAACCCGGCGCGAGGCCGGGTTGACAAAGGGGGCGAACCGTTCAGTCGATGGTGCGCAGAACGTCCCGAAGGGTCGACATGATCTGATCGATCTGGCCGCGCTCGATGATGAGCGGCGGCGACAGCGCAAGGGTGTCGCCCGTGTACCGCACCAGCAGGCCGCGTGCGTAGCAGCCGACAAACGCTTCAAAGGCCCGTTTGCCCACGCCGGCAGGCCGCGACTCCAGCTCGATGGCGCCGATCAGCCCGATATTGCGAAGGTCTTTGACGTGCCGCACGTCTCGCAGGGCGTGCAGCGCTTCCTGCCAGTAGTGTGCAATGCCGTCGTCCTGCACGCGGGTGAGCAGTTGGTCGCGCTTGTAAATCTTTTGCGCCGCGACGGCAGCGGCCATGGCCAGAGGATGGCCCGAATAGGTGTAACCGTGGAAAAATTCGACGGTGCCGTCCGGAGATCCGTTCACGACCGTGTCGTAAATGCCATTACGCACGAACACGGCGCCCAGCGGCACCGCCGCATTGTTCACCGCCTTGGCAGTGGTGATGATGTCGGGCGTGACCTTGAAATACTGTGCGGCAAACGGCGTGCCCAGCCGACCATAACCGGTGATGACCTCATCGAAAATCAACAGGATGCCGTGTTTGTCGCATATTGCGCGCAGCCGTTCCAGATACCCCTTGGGCGGCACGAGCACACCGGTTGACCCAGCGACGGGCTCGACGATCACGGCGGCGATATTGCTCGCATCATGCAGCGCCACAATGCGTTCGAGCTCATCGGCAAGGTGTCCGCCCCATTCCGGTACGCCCCGCGAAAACGCCTGATGGTCAGGCGCGTAAGTGTGGGGCAGATGATCCACATTGGGCAGCAGCGAACCGCGGAAGGTCTTGCGATTCGCCACCATACCGCCCACGGAGATGCCCCCGAATCCCACGCCGTGATAGCCGCGCTCACGCCCGATGAACAGGGTGCGCGTTCCGTCACCGCGCGCCCGGTGATAGGCCAGGGCGATCTTCAGGGCCGAGTCCACCGACTCCGAGCCGGAGTTGGTGAAAAATACCTTTTTCAGATCGGCGGGAGCGATTTCGGCCAGCAGATTGGCCGCCTCGAACTGCACAGGGTGGCCCATCTGGAATGGGGGGGCATAGTCCATCTCCTGCGCCTGATGGGCAATGGCCGCGCTGATCTCCGGTCGGCCGTGGCCTGCGTTGACGCACCATAGGCCCGATGTGCCGTCCAGAATTTGACGTCCGTCGTGAGAGCGGTAATACATGCCTTGCGCACTGACGAGCAATCGGGGGGCGGCCTTGAACTGCCGGTTGGCGGTGAACGGCATCCAGAGCTGGTCCATCGACGGTAGCTCGGTCATTGCGCCAAAACGCTGAAGTTCGGCTTGATCCATGAAACTCTCCTGTGAACGGGAATGTGTGTGGCTCCGATGTTTCGGTCTGTGCCCCCTCAAATATAGCGAAGGCGTTGTCAAGCAGCGACACCGCGCCAAAAAGAAAAAGCCCCGCAGGGCGGGGCTTTTTCGGTGAAGCAGTCAGCTCTAAGTAGGCAGCTTTCTTGAAACAGCTTACTTGGTGACCATATGGGTACCGACAACCTCGACCACCGTGCGGCGGTTGGGGGCTTGGCATTCCACTTGGCTCTTGAAGGAGCCCTTGCAGCTCTTGGGATCGACGCGGAAGTCGGTCTTGCCCTTGCCTTCGACGTAGATCTTGTCAGCCGGAACACCCTGGCTCACCAGATAAGCCTTCACGGCTTCAGCACGGCGAACGGAGAGCTTCTGGTTGTAAGCCACGCTGCCGAAGCTGTCGGTGTAGCCGGTAGCGATCACGACTTCCAGATTGATGGCCTTGATCTTGCCAGCCAGATCATCGAGCTTTTCCTTGCCAGCGGGCAGCAGAACAGCCTTGTTGAACTGGAAGAAGGCGTCGGCGTTGTAGGTGACCTTTTCGCTCACAGGCACAGGGGCCGGAGCGGGGGCGGGGGCGGGCGCAGGCGCGGCAGCAGGTGCGGGGGCAGGTGCCGGAGCAGGTTCAGCCTTGGCCACGACAGGCAGGCCACAAGCTTCGCTGGAGGCGGTTGCCGGCGTCCAGAAGTTGTCTTGCCAGCACAGCTTGTTGTCGCCGTTCATCCAGGTCAGACCGTACGGGTCTTGCCAGTTGTTGATGCTGCGAGCCTCACCGGCATGGGCAGCCGCCAGCGAAGATGTTGCGAGAACCGCAGCTGCGAACAATTTTGCGATTTTTTTGGGGTGGATCATGTTATTTCCTCTCGGTCGTTGATCGTTCATCGCAGCCAGAACTGCGTGTTGCCATAATAAGCGCCAGGATGCTTTGGGGTGTGAGCAATTGCCGCTTGAACTCGTTCACTGCCCGAGAACCCGACACCTGACGCATTCACTACTAGTAAACCCGAAGACATTGTGCCACAGCGTCTGTGACGTTCAATTGCTGAAACGATTCGTTTACGTTCTGCCCCGAGGTGCGCATACCGGCGTTGCTGTTTCGCAACATTGGCCTGATTTTTCTGCTCCACATTCCGTCATCCATTTCGCTGCTGCGCTGAAACCGAGCGAGGAAATACGGGCTGCTAACATCGTTCGCTTGACTGGGGGCGCGTCTGCTAGACGGGCGACGCCCGGTTTGTCGGGCCCGGTCTGGTCGCTCCGACGTCTGATCTATTGCTGCGAAGCACTCACTCATGTCCGTTTTTGCCAAAGAAACCCTGCCAATCAGCCTAGAGACGGAAATGCGCCGCTCCTACCTCGATTACGCGATGAGCGTGATCGTGGGTCGTGCACTTCCCGATGTGCGAGATGGCCTCAAGCCGGTGCATCGGCGCGTGCTGTATGCGATGCACGAATTGAGCAATGCCTGGAATCGGCCTTATAAGAAGTCGGCGCGCATCGTGGGTGACGTGATCGGTAAATACCACCCGCACGGTGACCAGTCGGTGTACGACACCATCGTGCGCATGGCGCAGGATTTTTCCTTGCGCTACATGCTGGTGGACGGACAGGGCAACTTTGGCTCGGTGGACGGCGACAACGCCGCGGCCATGCGCTACACCGAAATCCGGCTGTCGAAGATCGCGCACGAAATGCTGGCCGATATCGACAAGGAAACCGTCGATTTCGGCCCCAACTATGACGGCTCCGAGCAGGAGCCGCTGCTGTTGCCTGCGCGTCTGCCCAATTTGCTGATCAATGGCTCGTCGGGTATTGCGGTGGGCATGGCCACCAATATTCCGCCGCACAACCTGGGCGAGGTGCTCGACGCCTGTTTGCATTTGTTGCGCAACCCCGGGGCGACGATCGAGGAGTTGATGGAGCGCGTGCCTGCGCCCGACTTCCCGACGGCGGGCATCATCTATGGCACTTCGGGAGTGCGCGACGCTTACCGCACTGGACGCGGTCGGGTGGTGATGCGGGCGCGTTGCCACTTTGAAGATCTTGAAAAGGGTCAGCGTCAGGCCATCATCGTCGACGAGTTGCCGTACCAGGTCAACAAACGCACCTTGCTTGAGCGCATCGCCGAGCTGGTGCAAGAGAAAAAGATCGAAGGCATCAGCCACATCCAGGACGAGTCCGACAAGTCGGGCATGCGCGTGGTCATCGAACTCAAGCGCGGCGAAGTGCCTGAAGTGGTGCTCAATAATCTGTACAAGCAGACCCAGCTGCAAGACACCTTTGGCGTCAACATGGTGGCGCTGGTGGATGGTCAGCCGCGTTTGCTCAACCTGCAGCAGATGATCGCGGCCTTTTTGTCGCACCGCCGCGAGATCATCACCCGCCGCACGGTGTTCGACCTGCGCAAAGCGCGTGAACGTGGGCATGTGCTCGAAGGTCTGGCTGTGGCGCTGGCCAATGTCGATCGCATGATCGAACTCATCAAGGCCGCGCCCACGCCGCCGGTGGCGAAAGAGCGTCTGCTGGCGCAGGCCTGGGAGCCGGGCGAGGCGCGCGCCATGCTGTCGCGCGTGGAGGGTGACATCACCCAGTTCCAACCCGACGATCTCGACGCGCGTTACGGCCTCAAACCCGACGGTTATTACCTCAGCGAGACGCAGGCGCAGGAAATCCTGCAGATGCGGCTGCAGCGCCTGACCGGCCTGGAGCAGGACAAGATCGTGAGCGAATACAAGGACGTCATGGAACAGATCGCCGATCTGCTCGACATCCTTGGCAAGCCTGAGCGCATGACCGAAATCATCACCACCGAAATGAGCGCCCTGCGTGCCGAGTTCGGCGATGCGCGTCGCTCGCACATCGAGGTCAATGCCTACGACATCGACGTCGAAGACCTCATCACCCCGCAAGACCTGGTAGTCACCATCTCGCACTCGGGCTACGTCAAGAGCCAGCCTCTGGCGGAATACCGTGCGCAGCGCCGCGGCGGCCGCGGCAAGCTGGCCACGGGCACCAAGGAAGACGACTGGGTCGAGCAACTGTTCGTGGCCAACACCCACGACATGCTGCTGTGCTTCTCCAACCGGGGCCGGGTGTACTGGATGAAGGTGTACGAGTCTCCGATGGGCGGACGCGGCTCGCGCGGCAAACCTCTGGTCAATCTGTTTCCGTTGCAGGCCGGTGAGAAGATCACCACCGTACTGCCGGTCAAGGCCTTCGACGAGCAGCACTATGTGTTCATGGCGACCGCGCGCGGCACGGTGAAAAAGACGCCGCTGACGGCGTTCGCCAACCGTCGTACCGCGGGCATCATCGCGGTCGGGCTCGATGACGACGACTACCTCATCGGTGCGGCCATCACCGATGGTCAGCACGACGTCATGTTGTTTTCGGATGCGGGCAAGGCGGTGCGTTTCGACGAGGCCGACGTACGCCCGATGGGCCGCGAGGCGCGCGGGGTGCGCGGCATGCAGCTTGAAGCCGATCAGTCCGTCATCGCCTTGCTGGTGGCCGAAGACGAAACCCAGAGCGTGCTGACCGCCACGGAAAACGGCTTCGGCAAGCGCACGTCCATCACCGAATACACCCGTCATGGGCGCGGTACCAAGGGCATGATCGCCATCCAGACTTCGGAGCGCAACGGCAAGGTGGTGGCGGCCTGCCTGGTGCGGACCAGCGATGAAATCATGCTCATCACCGATACCGGTGTACTGGTGCGCACGCGGGTGGAAGAGATTCGTGAAATGGGCCGGGCGACGCAGGGCGTCACCCTGATCGCGCTTGACGCCAAGGCGCATCTCATCCAGGTGCAGCCGGTGGTGGAGGCGGACGACGACGAGCTGCCCCCGACCGAGCCGCCCCCGGCGGAAGACAGCGGCGCCGACACGGCCGCGGAGTGAGCCGAGATGGTCAAGCAACGCCCCTACAACTTCTCTGCCGGACCGGCCGCCATTCCTGAAGAGGTGCTGGAACAGGCCGCGGCCGAGATGCTCGACTGGCACGGCTGCGGCATGAGCGTGATGGAAATGAGCCACCGCGGGCCGCAGTTCGAGTCCATCATCGCGCAGGCCGAGGCCGATCTGCGCGAGTTGCTGCAGATCCCTGACGACTACGCCGTGCTGTTCATGCAAGGCGGGGCGATTGCGGAGAACGCCATTGTTCCGCTGAATCTATCGCGCGGGGCCAAGGCCGACTATGTGGTGACCGGAAGCTGGTCGCAAAAAAGCCAGCAAGAGGCCCGCAAATACTGTGATGTGCACCTGAGCGCCAGCGCCCACGACGATCAAGGCTACGGCAGTATTCCCGACAACGCCGCCTGGAGCATTCGCCCCGACGCGCAATATCTGCACGTCTGCACCAACGAAACCATCGACGGGGTGGAGTTTCACTTCGTGCCCGACAGCCGCGGCGTGCCGCTGGTGGCCGATATGTCCTCGCACCTGTTGTCGCGTGCAGTGGAGGTGTCGCGCTACGCCTGCATCTATGGCGGTGCGCAAAAGAACATCGGCCCCGCCGGGCTGACATTGGTCATCGTTCGCCGCGATCTGCTGGGCCATGCCCTGCCGCATTGCCCCAGCGCCTTCGACTACGCCGTGGTGGCGGCCAACCATTCCATGTTCAACACGCCGCCCACTTACGCGATCTACATCGCCGGACTGGTGTTGCAGTGGATCAAGCGCCAGCGTTTCGATGGACTTGAAGGGTTGGCCGCGGTGGAAGCGCGCAATATTGCCAAGGCGCATCTGCTGTACGACGCGCTCGATGCCTCGCAGCTTTACGAAACCCGCGTGGCCCGCGATTGCCGCTCGCGCATGAATCTGCCGTTTCATCTGCGTGATACCGCTTTGAACACCGCTTTCCTGCAAGGCGCCGAGGCGGCTGGGCTGCTGCAACTCAAGGGGCACAAGTCGGTGGGCGGCATGCGGGCCTCGATCTACAACGCCATGCCGCTCGAAGGCGTGCAGGCGCTGGTGAACTACTTGCAAGACTTTGAAAAACGCCACGGCTGAAATCCGATGAGCCAAGATTCCCAAGATGACCTGAGCCCCTGGCGTGACCAGATCGACGCCCTCGACAAACAGATTCTGGCGCTGCTCAACCAGCGGGCCGAAGCCGCGCAGCAGATCGGCCATATCAAGCAGCGCTTGAATATGCCCGTGTTCCGTCCCGAGCGTGAACGCCAGGTGATCGAAAAGCTACATGAGCACAATGCCGGGCCGCTGCGCAATGCCGGCGTGAGCGCCATCTGGCGCGAAGTCATGTCGGCCTGCCGCGCGCTGGAGGCGCCGCAGCGCGTGGCGTATCTGGGCCCTGCGGGCACGTTCAGCGAGCAGGCGGCGCGGCGGTTCTTCGGCGCCAGTGCGCAAGGCTTTCCCTGCGCGACCATCGACGATGTGTTTCGCAGCTATCTAAGTGGTGAGAGCGAGTTCGCCATCGTGCCGGTGGAAAACAGTACCGAAGGTGCGGTGGCGCGCAGCATGGATCTGCTGCTGGCGCATCCGGTGCATCTGTGCGGCGAGGTCAGTTTGCCGGTGCGGCATTTTCTGATGCGGCAGGAGCCTGATCTACAGGGCATCCAGACGGTCGCTGCGCATCCTCAAGCTTTGGCCCAGTGCGCAGGCTGGCTGCGTGCGCATCTGCCCAATGCCGAAATTCGTCCCGTATCGAGCAATGCCGAGGGCGCCCGGCTGGCTGCGGAAGACGCCAGCATCGCCGGGATCGCCGCCGAGGCGACCGCGGTGCTTTACGGCCTGCACATCGCCGCGCGCGCCATTCAGGACGAGGCGCAGAACACCACGCGCTTTGTCGTGCTCGGCGCGGCGCAGCCCGAACCCACCGGGTCCGACCGCACCAGCCTCATTCTCTCCGTGCCCAATCGCGCCGGTGCGGTGTACGACCTGCTCAAACCGCTGGCCGCGCACGGGGTGAGCATGACCCGGTTCGAGTCGCGCCCGGCGCGCTCGGGCGAATGGGAATACGCTTTTTATATCGACGTCGAAGGGCACCAAGACGAACCCCGTGTGGCAACCGCGTTGCGCGAGCTGCAAGGAGTATGCGCGATGTACAAGTGCCTGGGCTCCTACCCCATCGATAAAAAACCACGCGACAACTGAGCTGAGCACGGCTCGCATCTCCCGAGAGTTTGAACATGTCAGAACAACACGCCACCCAAGCCCGCTGGGGCGCCGATTACGTCCAGGCCATTTCACCTTACGTCGGGGGCAAGCCCATCGCCGAAGTCGCGCGGCAGTTTGGTTTGCAGCCCGAGCGCATCGTCAAGCTGGCCTCGAATGAAAACCCGCTGGGCATGTCGCCCAAGGCGCGTGAGGCCATCATGGCCGCGATGGCCGACAGCACCCGCTACCCCGACAACGACGGCTACGCGCTGAAACAGGCGCTGGCCAGCAAGCTGAGTGTGCCGGCGGAGTGGATCACCCTCGGCCATGGTTCGAGCGACCTGCTGGAAATGGCCGCGCGTGCCTTGCTGACCGACGCCGATGCCGGCATGTATTCGCGCTACAGCTTCATCGTTTACACGCAAGCGGTGCAGGGCGTAGGGGCAACGCATCAGGTCGTGCCCGACCGCGATTTTGGTCACGACCTGCCCGCCATGCTGGCCGCCATCACCCCGCAGACCAAGTTGATCTTCGTGGCGAACCCCAACAATCCAACCGGCACGTTTTTGCCGGCTGACGAGTTGCACGACTTTCTGCGCAAGGTGCCGTCGCACATCGCCGTGGTGCTCGACGAAGCCTATGTGGAATACATCGAACCCGCGCTGCGTTACGACAGCATGGCTTGGGTGCGCGAATTTCCCAATCTGATTGTTTCGCGCACCTTTTCCAAGGCTTACGGCCTGGCGGGCCTGCGCATGGGCTACGGCGTGTCGCAGCCGGCGCTGACCGATGTGCTCAACCGGGTGCGCTCGGCCTTCAACACCAGCACGCTAGGACAGGCCGCGGCGCTTGCCGCGCTGGACGATCTGGCTTTCATCGATCAGGCCTATGCGGTCAACCGGGCTGGTCAGGCGCAGCTGGCTGCGGCGTTCGATGCGCTGGGCCTGCGCTACATCCCCTCGCAAGGCAACTTCATTCTGGTGAAGGTGGGCGATGATGCAAAGGCTGGCGCGCGATTGAATCTGGCGCTGTTGCAGCGCGGCGTGATCGCCCGTCCGGTGGACAACTACGGACTGCCCCAATGGCTGCGCATTTCGGTGGGTACCGAGGCGGAAAACGCCACCTGCATCGTCGCACTGCGCGACCACTATGCCGCAAGCTGAGGCCATGGACACTGTGATCGGCGACGAAGCCTCTGTACAGTTCGAGCGTCTGGCCATTCTCGGGGTCGGCCTGCTCGGCGGCTCGTTCGCCTTGGCTGCGCGTCGTGCCAAGCTGGCGCGGCGCGTCGTGGGCTACAGCAAGTCGCCCACGACCACCCGCACCGCGCTGGAACGCGGCATCATCGACGAAGAGGCCGATTCGGCGCTGCGTGCGGTGCATGGCGCCGATCTCGTGCTGCTGGCCGTGCCGGTGGTGTCCACCGGCGATCTGCTCAAGCAGTTGCGGCACGGGCTCGAACCCCACGCCCTGGTGATGGACGTCGGCAGCACCAAGGGCAATGTGGTGGCGGCGGCGCAGTCGCAACTCGGCGCGCGGCAAAGCCAGTTCGTGCCCTGCCATCCAATAGCGGGTAAGGAAAAGAGCGGGGTGCTGCATGCCGAAGCCGGTTTGTTCGACGGCAAGCGCGTGGTCATCACGCCGCTTGCGGCCAACAGCGACAGCTTTGTGGACATCGCCACCCAGGCGTGGGAGTCGATCGGCGGCGTGGTTTCGGTGATGTCGCCCGAAGAGCACGATGCGGCCTTTGCCGCCGTCAGCCACCTGCCGCATCTGCTGGCGTTCAGCTATGTGTATGCGCTCTCCAGCCAGCCGCAGGGCAGCGCCTTTTTGCAACTGGCCGGACCGGGGTTTCGCGACTTCAGCCGCATCGCCGGGGGCGATCCGCACATGTGGCGCGACGTGCTGCAGGCCAATCGCGACGAAGTGCTGCGGCAACTGCAACTCTACAAACAGGCGCTGGCGGGTTTTGAAGCGCAGATTCAGCAGGGCAACTGGAGCGCGGTCGAGGCGCTGATTCGCCGCGCCAGCCAGGTGCGGCAGGGCTGGGACGCTCCGGCGTCGTCCGATGATGACGTCTGAGGCGCGCGATCTGCCGCCGCTCATCGGCGCGGGCGGACGGGTGAAGCTGCCCGGTTCCAAGAGCATTTCCAATCGCGTCCTGCTGCTTGCGGCGCTGGCAGAGGGGCAGACCGAGATCACCGGCCTGCTCGATTCCGACGATACCCGCGTGATGCTCGCTGCGCTGCAAGCGCTGGGCATTGCCGTGCGGCGCGAGGGCCAGACGGCTCATGTGCAGGGCGGGGCAGGGCGCTTTCCGGCAGCGCAGGCCGATCTGTTCATGGGCAACGCGGGCACCGCGATCCGGCCGCTGACCGCCGCGCTGGCGCTGCTGGGAGGCGACTATGCGCTGCACGGCGTGCCCCGCATGCATGAGCGCCCGATCGGCGATCTGGTCGATGCGCTGCGGCAGTTCGGTTGCGACATCCGCTACACCGGGCAGGAAGGCTATCCGCCGCTGCACATCGGGGCCAGCCATTTCCGCCTGAATGGCGACGTGGCCGTGCGCGGCGATGTCTCCAGCCAGTTTCTCACCGCCCTGTTGCTGGCGCTGCCGCTCAAGGCGAGCGATCACGACATCGCCATTGCGGTGCAGGGCGAGCTGATTTCCAAACCCTATATCGAGATCACCCTCAACCTGCTGCGGCGCTTTGGCGTGCAGGTGCAGCGCACCGGGTGGGAACGGTTTGTCATTCCTGCGGGCAGCCGCTTGCGCAGCCCTGGCCGCATCGCCGTGGAGGGCGATGCGTCGTCGGCCTCCTACTTTCTGGCGGCGGGCGTACTGGGTCAATGGCACGGCAGGGGCGCGCCGGTGCGGGTGGAGGGCGTGGGGCGCGACAGCATTCAGGGCGACGTGGCGTTTGCGCGTGTGCTCGAAGACCTCGGCGCCCAAGTGCGCTGGGGCGACGACTTTATCGAAACCGACGGCCTGCAAGCCGGATTGACCGCGCTGCGCGGTGGCGACATCGACTGTCTGGCCATTCCCGACGCTGCCATGACCCTGGCGATGACCGCGCTGTTCGCCGACGCGCCCACCACGCTGACCGCCATCGGCAGTTGGCGCGTGAAAGAAACCGACCGCATCCACGCCATGGCCACCGAGTTGACCAAGCTCGGGGCGCAGGTCGAATCCGGCCCCGACTGGCTGCGTGTGCATCCCTTGCCCGCAGCGCAGTGGCGCAGTGCGGCTATCGCCACTTACGACGATCACCGCATAGCCATGTGTTTTTCGCTCGCCAGCTTCGGCCATGCCGACATCCGCATTCTCGATCCGGGCTGTGTGGCAAAGACCTACCCCGGCTATTTCGACGACTTTGCCCGCATCGCCCGGCCCGTGCCGGTCATCGCCATCGACGGCCCCACCGCCTCCGGCAAAGGCAGTATCGCCACCGCCGTGGCCGAGGCGCTGGGCTTCGATTGCCTCGACTCGGGCGTGCTCTACCGCCTCACCGCCTGGGAGGCATTGCAGCAGGGCGTGCCGCTGGACGACAGCGACGCGCTGGCCCGGCTCGCGGCCGATCTGCCCGTGACCTTTACTGCGGGCGGCATCGATCTGAACGGACAAGTTTTCGACGCGGCACAACTTCGCACTGAAGCCGTGGGGCAAGCCGCTTCGACCATCGCCGCCATTCCCTCCGTGCGCGAAGCCTTGTTTGCCTTGCAGCGCAGCTTTCGGCGCGCGCCGGGGCTCGTGGCCGATGGTCGAGACATGGGCACTGTCGTCTTTCCAGACGCGCCCCTCAAGGTCTTCCTCACCGCCAGTGCCCACAGTCGCGCCGAGCGCCGGTATAAGCAATTGATTTCACAAGGGATTCCCGCTATACTTGCCGACGTTTTTGCGGAGCTTGAGCTGCGCGACGCACGCGATACCCAGCGTGACGTGGCTGCGCTGAAGCCCGCACCAGACGCCCAACTGCTGGACAGCACCGATCTGAGCCTTGAGCAAACGGTTGAAGCTGTGTTGGCTTTGTGGCGTCAATCCGTCTGAACGCGCGCCCTGCGCGTCTCAGTTTTTTCTCTCTCCAACCCCACGGTCTTTCGTGGTTTGAAGGTCTTAACTCAATGTCCTCTGTCTCCCCAAGTGCTGCTTCCACCGAGTCGTTTGCCGCACTGTTTGAAGAATCCCTGCAATCACGCGACATGCGCACCGGCGAAGTCATTACCGCCGAAGTCGTTGCGGTCGATCAGAACTTTGTCGTGGTCAACGCCGGGCTGAAGTCCGACGCCTACATCCCCATCGAAGAGTTCCACAACGATCAGGGTGAAGCCGACGTTCACGTTGGCGATTTCGTCTCGGTTGCCATCGACGCGCTGGAAAACGGCCGCGGCGACACCGTGCTGTCGCGCGACAAGGCCAAGCGCCTGGCCTCCTGGCTGTCGCTGGAGAAGGCACTGGAAACCGGCGAATTCGTCGAAGGCACCACGACCGGCAAGGTCAAGGGCGGCCTGACCGTCATGGTCAACGGCATTCGCGCCTTCCTGCCCGGCTCGCTGCTCGACACGCGGCCGGTGAAGGACACCACGCCGTACGAGAACAAGACCATGGAGTTCAAGGTCATCAAGCTCGACCGCAAACGCAACAACGTGGTGCTGTCGCGCCGCGCCGTGGTCGAAGCCAGCCAAGGCGAAGAACGCGCCAAGCTGCTCGAAACCCTGCAAGAAGGCTCGCTGGTCACCGGCGTGGTCAAGAACATCACCGACTACGGCGCCTTCGTCGACCTCGGCGGCATCGACGGCCTGCTGCACATCACCGATCTGGCCTGGCGTCGTGTGCGTCACCCCAGCGAAGTGGTCACCCCCGGTCAGGAAGTCACGGCCAAAGTGCTCAAGTTCGACGCCGAGAAGGGCCGCGTTTCCCTGGGCCTCAAGCAGATGGGCGACGACCCGTGGCATGGCGTTTCGCGCCGTTACCCCGCGGGCACGCGTCTGTTCGGCAAGATCACCAACATCGCCGAGTACGGTGCGTTCGTCGAGATCGAGCCGGGCATCGAAGGCCTGGTTCACGTCTCCGAAATGGACTGGACCAACAAAAACGTCGCTCCGAGCAAAGTGGTGCAACTGGGCGACGAAGTCGAAGTGCAAGTGCTGGAAATCGACGAAGACCGTCGCCGCATCAGCCTGGGCATGAAGCAGTGCCGCGCCAACCCCTGGGACGAATTCGCCGCCAACCACAAGCGCGGCGACAAGGTTGCCGGCCCGGTCAAGTCGATCACCGATTTTGGCGTGTTCATCGGCCTGCCCGGTGGCATCGACGGCCTCATCCACCTGTCCGACCTGTCCTGGAACGACACCGGCGAGTCGGAAGTGCGCAACTACAAGAAGGGCCAGGACGTCGAGGCTGTGGTGCTGGCCATCGACATCGAGCGCGAGCGCATTTCGCTGGGTATCAAGCAGATGCTCGACGATCCGTTCATGTCGTTTGCCGCGCTGAATGACAAGGGCAAGATCGTCGAAGGCACCGTGAAAGCGGTGGACCCCAAGGGCGCCACCATCGATCTGGGCAGCGACATCGAAGGCTATTTGCGTGCTTCCGAGATCTCGCGCGAGCGCGTCGAAGACGCCCGCAACGTGCTCAAGGAAGGCGATCAAGTCTCTGCGGTCGTCGTCAACATCGACCGCAAAACCCGCAACATCCAGTTGTCGGTCAAGGCGAAAGACGCCGCCGAACAGCAGGAAGCCATGGACCGTCTGGCGGGCGACACCCGCGAAGCCGGTACCACCAACCTCGGTGCGCTGCTGCGCGCCAAGATGGACAAAGGCTCCTGATCAGTTGCGTTGCTCGTTTGCATTGATCGACTCGCCCGTGCGGGCTACTGTGTTGGGTAGCGTCGAACTTGGCGCAAACCCAACGCGGTCCTGATGTGCGGCGGCCTACGGTGTTCACCGGGGCCGCCGTTTTCACCTGTACCCCTTATGACTCGCTCTGATCTCGTTGAAATCCTGGCCGCTCAGTTTCCCCAACTGACCCACCGCGACGCTGAACTGTCTGTGAAGACCATTCTCGACGCGTTGGCGCAGGCCCTCGATGACGGGCATCGTGTCGAAATCCGGGGCTTCGGCAGCTTCAGCGTCAGCCATCGTTCGGCTCGCATCGGACGCAATCCGCGCTCGGGCGAGCAGGTGGCCGTGCCCGAGAAGCGCATCCCGCATTTCAAGCCGGGCAAGACTCTGCGTGAACTGGTGGATTACCAGACCGAAGAGCGCAGGGTGGATGGGCGAAATCAGCCCGAGAACGTGGTCGATTGAGCGTGCTTTAGCGGTCGATTCTGGCGACTGAACCCTAGGAGTCTGTCGGACTTGAGGATCGCGGGCTGCAAAATGGCGCTGCGGCGCCCTGCGCCAGCGGTTTTTTGCTCCATAGCGACGGCTATGGAGCGGCAAATCCGCCGCCACAGGGCATCCACACCGCCATTTTTCGCCATCCACGCCCCAAGCCCGACAGACTCCTAGTCCCGTGCCCTGCGAAGGGCACGGGACTTTTTTATGGGGCAGTCGGCAAACGCGCGATCTGCTCTTTCACCTTGAGCAGCAGCGCCTGGAAATCGCGTAGACGTTCCTGCTCCTGCGCCACCACGGCGGCCGGGGCGCGGTCAACGAAACTGGCGTTGGAGAGCTTGCCTTGCGCCTTGGCGATTTCGGCTTGCAGCCGCTGCACTTCCTTGCCCAGGCGCGCGTGCTCCGCTGCGGCGTCCACCTCGACGAACAGGGCGAACTGCGTGGCGCCCAGCGCGGTGGTGGGTGCGGATTGCGTGGCGGCTTTCCAGGCGGCCTCGTCGGCGAACACCTTGACCTCCGACACCTTGGCCAGGGCTTGCAGGGCGGGGCGGTGGCGCTCGATCA
>JABEBX010019819.1_pt1 | contig 29692 bp, 27 predicted proteins | sample 7245971 | NCBI WGS metagenome assembly JABEBX01 (sample SAMN14506365, study PRJNA622280) | hot springs metagenome | biome: hot spring [ENVO:00000051]|acidic hot spring [ENVO:00002120]; feature: spring [ENVO:00000027]|sediment [ENVO:00002007]; material: sediment environment [ENVO:01001048]... | reverse complement strand
TGAAAGTAGGACGGGTGAATGCTACAGAGAATGCCGAGATCAGCGGCTCCGCCGCTTTGGGCATACGAAACATATCGGACTCCTTTCCGGTTCGCATGGCTATAACTATATACGAATGTACAGAAGAGTCCGATCTTTTTAAAGTCTGACATCATAAAAAACACGCCTAAAAAATGGCAAAAGTCGAGCTAAGTCAGTGTGCCTGTGCGGGCACAACTGCGCCGCCGCTGTTGGCGGGTTCTGGGGTGGCCGGCTCGGTGGTTGCCGGCTGACTCGTTGCGGGGATCTTTGCGGGAATGACCTGCTCATGTACTTGCATGATTGTGGAAGGCGGAACTGGCGGTGGCGCTGGGGCGGTTGAAGTTGTCTTCGGCGGTATGAGCACACTTAAAACAGTATCCACATGGGGTTTGCCATTGGGCGTGTTGGGGAGGGTTACAACCACCAAAGGGTGCGGGCCGGGAGCGGTGTACAGCATGGCATTGCCATCGTTGTAACCGGAGGGGGATCGCAAAGCGGCCTGTGGGCGCAGCGGCGTTTTGCCGCACCCGGCGAGTGTAATTATGCACGTCACCAGCAGCAATGCCCGCGATGGTGTGCCAGCCGCGATTTGTCGCCAATAATCGTTTGCGGGCCTGTCCATTACCGCACCTTCTTTTTACCGGCGGCCTGCTCATCCATCAGCCGAGCCACTTCCATACAATCCTTATCTCCCCGTCCGCTTAAATTGATAATTAAAATTTGATCTTTATTCATTCGCGCGGCCTGCTTGATGGCATAAGCCACGGCATGAGCGGATTCTAAAGCTGGAATAATGCCTTCACGTTTAGCCAGAATATTGAATGCCTCCAGAGCCTCGGCATCGGTAATGGATTCATACCTCACCCGCCCGGTATCTTTCCAATAAGCATGTTCCGGCCCAACACCGGGATAATCCAGGCCGGCGCTGACACTATGCACATCGGAAGTCTGGCCATCATCGTCTTGCAGAACATAAGAAAGTGATCCATGCAGCACCCCCGGCTGCCCCATGCTTAAGGATGCGGCATGTTGTCCCGCCATCATGCCCCGCCCGCCGGCTTCAACACCAAACAGTGCCACTTGCTGATCTTCAATAAATGGGTAAAACATGCCCGCCGCATTGGATCCGCCGCCCACGCAGGCCACCACCGCATCCGGCGGCCGCCCCAGCAATTCCAGCACCTGTGCCCGGGTCTCTTTGCCGATAACGCTCTGAAAATCTCTTACAATCATGGGAAATGGATGCGGCCCCACCACGCTGCCGATGATGTAATGGGTGTGCTCAACGGATCCCATCCAATCGCGCATGGCTTCATTGGTGGCGTCTTTAAGCGTTCGTGAGCCGCTTTCCACCGGTACCACCCGCGCTCCCATCAACCTCATGCGAAATACATTCAGCGACTGCCGGCGAATATCTTCCGTGCCCATGTAGACATCGCATTGCAGGCCGAAGGCGGCCGCGGCAGTGGCGGTGGCCACGCCGTGCTGCCCCGCCCCGGTCTCGGCGATGACCCGCTTTTTCTTCATGCGTAAGGTCAGCAGTCCCTGTCCGATGGTGTTGTTGATTTTATGAGCGCCGGTATGGGCAAGGTCTTCACGCTTAAGATAAATCTGTGCTCCGCCCGCCAGTTCCGTTAACCGCTGGGCAAAATAAAGAGGTGTCTTCCGCCCCACAAATTGCCGCAGATAATATGCCAGTTCCTTTTCAAACGCCGGATCTTTTCTGGCCCGGTCATATTCCTCGGATAGTTGGCTGACCGCGGCCATCAGTGTTTCCGGCACATACACGCCGCCGTATGGGCCAAAATGACCATGCCGGTCCGGCACCTGGCTGCTGGCCCGCAGGGACCCCACCGTTTCGTGAATGGTCCGGGAGGAAAGCCGTCCGCCCTCGGACGTTGATAACTGGATAGCCGCCGCTGAATTCATGACAACTCCTACAATAACCACCCTCCATCATAGGAGGCGGCGTATGGTACATGCAAATGATTGATTAAGGGATCGTGAAACGATCCCTATCCGCCGGTGTGCTCGTAGTTTCTCGTTACATAATCAATCAACTGCACGACCAGGGCGGTCCAGCCGGTTTGGTGCGATGCACCGATTCCGGCGCCATTATCTCCCTGGAAATATTCATGGAATAATATAAAGTCCTTCCATAATGGGTTGTCCTGGAACATGCTCTGTCCGCCAAATACGGGCCGGCGCCCCTTATCATCACGCACAAAAATAGAAATCATGCGCCGGGCCAGTTCTTCGGAGAGTTGCAGCAAATTGATTTCCTGCCCCGGTACGCCCGGACGGGGGACTTTAATGCTTTCACCGTAGAACCGGTTGTATGTGCGCAAAGCTGTAATCAGCAGATATGCGGTGGGAAACCATATTGGGCCGCGCCAGTTGGAGTTGCCGCCAAAAGCGCCATCATCTGATTCCGCGGGTTCGTACCGCACGACGCGTTCTATTCCGTCAATGTGCAGCCGGTATGGTTCATTGAGATAATGGCGCGACAGTGACCGCACGCCATATTGGGAAAGGAATTCATTTTCATCCACCACCCGCGCCAGGGCGCGTTTCAGGCGGTCGCCATGGCAAATACTTAACAGGCAATGGGAGCCATCGGCACTCCATGTGCAACCCACGCCCTGATTTTTGATCTGTTGTTGAAATTCTTCGGACTCCAGGCGGGTTTTAATGGCCGGAAGATTTTCAATCCACTTCTTTTCCAGTACCTGCGCCGCATACAACGGAATAAGCCCCACATTGGATCGCAACCGCAGCGGCATGCTCTTGCCATCGCAGGTGGTGATTTTGTCATAATAAAATCCATCCTGCTGATCCCATAATCCGTCGCCATGGCGCATCGAGCCGTTAATGGCTTTGGATATGGCCAGGAAATGATCAAAGAATTTTACCGCCAAGTGGCTGTAAACGGGATCATGCTGCGCCAACTCCAGCCCGATCATCATCATGTTCAGACAGAACAACCCCATCCAGCCTGTGGCATCGGCCTGTTCGAGTTTTTCGTCGTTGAGCAGCTTTTCGCTGCGGTCAAACACGGAGATGTTGTCCAGCCCTAAAAAGCCGCCTTCAAATACATTCTTCCCCTGACGGTCTTTGCGGTTGACCCACCATACAAAATTTAGCAGCAGTTTATGGTATACCCGCTCCAGAAAGGCCAGGTCGCCGTTGCCGTTATTGACGCGTTTTTCCTTGTTATACACGCGCCACGCCGCCAGTGCCTGCACCGGAGGGTTGACATCGCTGAAGGCCCATTCATAACTGGGCAACTGCCCGGAGAGATTCTGAAAGCGCTCTGAGCAGATAAGCTCCAGTTGGGATTTGGCCATGTCGATATCAACATAGCACAATGTCAGGCAATGAAAGGCCCAGTCCCACGCCGCAAACCAGGGATATTCCCATTTGTCCGGCATCACGATGACATCATCGGCCCTGAGCCGCCGCCAGTTGCTGTTGCGGCCCGCCAGCCGCTGCGCCGGGGCGGGAAAATCTCCATCACCTTTCAGCCACTGCCGCACATCATAATTATAAAACTGCTTGCTCCATAACACCCCGGCAATCGCCAGGCGTTGAATCTGCCGGAGTTGTTCATCACAGGTTGTCGGCAGCAGATCGGCATAAAATTCATCCGCCTCGGATTTCCGCCGGTCAAAGATTTCGTTGAACTGCTTAAATGGCTCGTCGCAATGGTCTTGGACCAGTACCGCTTCCACCACTTGCGTTTCACCCGCCGCGAGATTCCAGTGCCGATGCAGGGCCGCTTTTGTGCCATAAGACTGTTGATGCACTTTAGTGTGATGGGCCTGGACAACATATTCATGAAATGCGTCTTTCACCGCCGGATGCGTGTTGGCCGCCCCGTAAAGTTTCTGCCGGTTGGTTTCATTAAATGTAAACAGGGTTTCTATGACATTGCGGGAATAAAGCCGATATTGCCCCAGTTCCGGATGATCCGCGACAAGTGCGACATCCCCCGCATCGGACTGCCCCTGCAGCCGGATAACAGGCTCTTGGTCCGGCGGTGAGTTCCAGGACCAGGTATTGCGGAACCAGAGTGTGGGCAGTACATGCAATTCAGCCGCTTCGTTACCACAATTCCGTACGGTGCAGCGGAACAAAATATGGTGTGTATCGGCTTTGGCATACTCTATTTGAATATCAAAAAAAGCGTTGTCGGCGAATACGCCCGTGTCCACAAGTTCATATTCCGGCTGATCGGGCCCGCGATGGCGGTTGATCTCCACAAGTTCCCGGTAGGGAAATGCCGCGTGTGGATAGCGATACGTCATTTTCATATAGGAATGTGATGGCGTATTATCTTGATAAAACCAGTATTCCTTTACATCTTCGCCATGGTTGCCCTCCGCATTGGTCAGGCCGAACATGCGTTCTTTTAAAATCGGATCGCACCCATTCCAGAACGCCGCCGCAAAACAGAGAATTTGTTTGTCATCGCTTATTCCGCCAATGCCATCTTCGCTCCAGCGATACGCCCGGCTGCGGGCCATGTCATGAGTAAAATAATTCCAGGCGTCACCATTGGCGGAATAATCCTCCCGCACCGTGCCCCAGGCGCGCTCGGATAAATACGGTCCCCATACCCGCCAGAGGGGTCCGGTTTTTGCATCGGCCAGACGCTGCTGTTCCGCCTTGGGATGAACGGTCATTGGTGGTTGAGTAGTTGGGTTGGCCATGACAGACCTCCGCTGTAAATTTCATCAAAACCACGGCAAGGCCCCATCATGATCCCGCCGTAGCCTTGAAACAATCCCTTTCATAACGTCTTTCGCCCCAAAATTCCAGTGCCATTATATATAATTACAATAAGTAAATTAGCTGCCATGATTCAGTTCCGTCATCCCGCGCTAAGGGATCGTGAAAGAGCCGTTATTCTTTCACGATCCCTTACCTTCAACTACAGAGCGGAACATCGCTCTGAAGAGGACTTTCACCGCTCTGACTTAAATACACTCCCCATCGCACCTGCACCGCATGTTAATGCGGTGGCCGGGTCACATCAGTTAATACCACCAGATTACATACGGTGCTCAAACCACGAACGTCGCGAATACGGAAGTAATTTTGAACCCCATCCTTATCTTTAGCGGCCACATTAACGCATTGCGCGTTCATGGCGGCGGCACCCGGTCGTGTCCGCATCAATTTTCCGGCCATTCGCCTGAAAATACTTCCGTCGCCGGGCCGGTCATATATACACATTCATCAGCTTGATTCCACTTCAATGCCAATTGCCCGCCGGGCAGGTTCGCCAGAATAATCCGGTTGGTTTTTCCGGCCAGCACGCCCACCACGCAAACCGCCGCCGCCCCCGTGCCGCACGCCAGGGTGATTCCGCTGCCGCGTTCCCAGGTGCGCATCGTCACTTCGCCCGCCTGATGCACCTGCACAAAATGGGTGTTGATCCGCCGTGGAAATAATGCGTGTTTTTCAATATGCGGGCCGATAACCTCCAGCGGCACTTTCTCAAGCTTTTTGCAATATAGCACGAGGTGTGGATTACCCATTGACACGCACGTCATGGTTTCCTCAAGCCCGGCGGCCTTGATCCAATCCGATCCGGCAGGCAGTTCACCGAGCTTCAAGACCTCGCGCCAGGGATAATTGACAATTTGATCCATACCGGAGATTTTCACCGGGATTTCGGACGCTTTGAGAATCGGCTTGCCCATGTTCACCGTCACCCGGTTCACTTTGCCGCGTTCAATCCATAAATCCAGTGTCAGCACGCCGGCTCCGGTTTCCACCCGCACCGGATTGGCCGTGGTCAGGTGGTGATCAAAGGCATATTTTGCCACACAGCGTACGCCATTGCCGCACATTTCAGACTCACTGCCGTCGGCATTGAACATCCGCATGCGGACATGCGCCCCCTGCGCCGCGGCCTGTTTGCCCGGCGGAGCAATGAGAATCAGCCCGTCGCCACCAACGCCAAAATGCCGATCGGCTATTTTTACCGCCAGGGATTCGGGATTGCTGACCGACTGATTAAATAGATCAACATATACATAATCATTGCCTATGCCGTGCATTTTTGTAAAGCGCATCAAAGAACTCCCATAACCATGCCGCCGCACGGCACCAACGGACTACCGCTGAACTCTTCACCATACGGCGTGCCACGCCGTGCTCTTCGAGCCGCGGCCAAGTAACAATTATACATCATCAGGATTCGGCTCGGTAGAACTGGGGGTATTGGCCCACACAACCGCCGAAATCGCGCCATCCCGATCCCGCTGAATGAGAACTTCGGCTTTTGCTTTGGTCATTTCCACCAGCCGGGCGTTGGGCAGGTCCACATGCCGGACCCAGTCCTTGGCCTGCCCCACGGTCTTGCCGCCTTCAATATGGCGGTTCATCAGGTTGGTAACCACGGATGCCGGCGGCGCTTCAATGTAAATCCGCAGGTCAAACATCTCCGCTATGCCCGCATACGCTGGACGGTCCAGGAACAGATAATTCCCCTCCACCAGAACAAGATTTATTGATTCATGCACGCTGATGGCATTGGGCATTGTTTTATGATGCACGCGGTCATAGCCCGGCCAGGTCATTTTTACCGGAACTTCCTTCAGCCGCATTACGTGATCCCGCAGCATGGCCGCGTCAAAGGTATCCGGAGCGCCCTTGCACTGATTCATCCGGAGTTGCCGCCCATCTTCCAATTGCAGAAATCGTTGAGCCAGTATCGTTTCGGAATAATGGAATCCATCCATGGGCAAGGCCACAACGTTGACTTTCGGAAGGATATTTTTGGTTGCCATCCATGCTATCTGCGCGGCAAAAACGGATTTTCCCGATCCCGGCGCCCCGGCAATGCCCACCACCATGCGCCGCCCGCACAGACGCTGCAGTTCCAGAAGAGTGGATAAAAATGGCCGCCAGCGCTTTGTCCATTCCGCAGCGCGAATATTCATCTCCACCCGCCGCTCATCAATCAGCAGAGGCACATCCTTATGCAGGAACCATGGAAAAGGATCAATCTCTTGCAAAGACAACCTTGTAACTCCAAAATAAAAACGCCCAGTGTCTTATAACAACAGGAGCCGGATAATCGCCCCTGTCACGTCTGCCGCGACCCGCCAGCGTCTGAATTACTTTACTGTGTCGGCATTGATTCGCCGGATATATGCACCACTGGATAGGGCCAATCTATCTGACCTGGCGCCGGTACCGGTGCCACGGCCCCGTGCAGTGGTAAATAACCTTGATATATCGGCGAAATACCCCTCGGAACTGAAGATACTTGAGCCAAAGGCGGATGGATACACATCAGTACCGGTGTAATGGCCAAGTTGGCATAGAACCAGGGAATATTCGCCAGGCCTATGGCTACCTGCCCCAGTACCGGTTTTTTTCCGTGAAAATAATGCCGCGCATCCAGTATTATTTTTCTTCCCAATTCCACGGCACCCATGATCAAACTCCTGTCAGCAATTAGCGCCGCCTTGCCCCATGACACCTCATCCTCAACTCGACACCTCCATGATAACACGATCACCCTATTTCGGCAGCATCCCGTAACATCGCGAATAAGTCTGGGCGTGGTCATTTTTCCGGGTACCGGCGGCTAGTAGAGTGATTCCATAATAGCGTTGCAACGCTATTATGGAATCACTCTACTAGCACACAGATCCGTATCGGCGCACCGGAACTGGTACGAAAAAATATGCCCCCCCCATCAACCTTTTGCTGCGAGCCGCTTGACCGATTGGTTGGTATTTCCTAGCATAACGTTGTATTTCCGCACTGCCGGGTGGCGGTGGGATGAATGTAATAGTTTTAAGCAGGAAAAATAATGACCAAGAAAATAATTTCCCAGTTGGATGTAAAAGGTAAACGGGTTCTGGTGCGGGTTGATTTTAATGTGCCTTTGGATGGCGCTGGAACAATCACAGACGACCGCCGGATTGTTTCGGCATTGCCCACCATTGAAAGTATTATCAAGCGGGGCGGAAAGGCCATTTTGATGAGCCACTTGGGCCGGCCCAAGTCCGGACCAGAGGCGAAGTTTTCACTTAAGCCCGCGGCGGAACATCTGGGCGTGCTGTTGAAGAAAAGCGTGAAGCTCGCACCCGATTGTGTCGGGCCGGCCACGGAAAAGCTGGTGGCACAAATGGCCGATGGCGATGTGGTGGTGCTGGAAAACACGCGTTTTCATAAAGGAGAAGAGAAAAATGATCCGGCCTTTGCGGCACAACTGGCCAAGCTGGGTGATTTGTATTGCAATGACGCCTTTGGCACGGCGCATCGGCAACACGCATCCACGTATGGTGTGGCGGAAATTATGGGGCCGGGCAAACGGGTGATCGGATTTTTAATAGAAAAGGAACTCAAATTCCTGGGTGAGGCTCTGGACCATCCAAACCGGCCCTTTATTGCCATTCTGGGTGGCGCAAAAGTTTCTGATAAAATTGCCGTCATTGAAAATCTGCTGCGGAAAGCCGACAGCATCCTCATCGGCGGTGCCATGGCCTATACTTTTTTTCTGGCGCAGGGCATACAAGTTGGAAAGTCCCTGGCGGAACGCGATAAGGTGGCTCTGGCGGCGGACCTTCTGGCCAAGGGTGAAGGCAAACTGGTGCTGCCGGTGGATACCGTGGTGGCCTCGGAAATTTCCGACACCGCGATCACGGCGATTGTGGAAGGTAAAATTCCCGATGACAAGGAAGGGCTGGATATTGGCCCGAAGACCATTGCGGATTATAAAAACCGGATTCACGCCGCCCGCACGGTGGTATGGAACGGCCCCATGGGTGTATTTGAGAAAAAGCCTTTCCAGGCCGGCACGCGGGCCGTGGCTGAAAGCCTCGCCGAGATCACCGGACGCGGTGCGACAACCATTATTGGAGGCGGTGATTCCGCGGCGGCCATTGAGCAGTTTAATCTGGCGGCAAAGGTTTCACATGTATCCACGGGCGGTGGTGCGAGTCTGGAATTTATGGAAGGCCGTGGATTTCCGTGCATCGATATCCTGGACACGGTATGATTCCCACCGGATCGACATGGGGTAGAAGGCTGCCAGGCGCTGTACCGCCCGCCAGCAGGCCATAACGTAAACCCATGCGATGAAGGTCCCGGCGCGCGGGAACGAAGGGGTTGGGTTCAATCGGGCCGCTCCAGCGGGTCACGGTTTGATTGGCGATAATGGGATGCCTGAAGAATGAACACCGTTTTTTTGCGTCCGCCGCACCTGCCGCTGGTGGCACCGTCTATCTTGGCCGCTGATTTCGGCCGTCTGGCGGAAGAAGCTGCGGATATTGAACGCGCCGGTGCGGATCTTCTTCACGTGGATGTGATGGATGGGCATTTTGTGCCCAACCTGACCATGGGACCGGACATTGCCCTGGCCATTGCCCGGTCATGCCATCTGATGCAGGATGTGCATTTGATGGTCACGGATCCGCAGGATTTTGCCAAGCCATTTATTGAAGCCGGGGCCGGTCACATTACATTTCATATTGAAGCACCGGGCCTGACGCGGTTCAGTGCGGTGGATCTCATTAAACGCATTCATGATCTGGGCGCCACGGCTGGAATATCGCTGAATCCAGAAACGCCGGCGGAAGCAGTTGATGGTGTGTTAAATCAGGTGGATCTGGTGCTGGTGATGAGTGTTCACCCGGGTTTTACAGGTCAGAGTTTTATACCCGAGGTGCTCAATAAGGTCCGCTCGCTGAAAAATAAAATGGAGCCGCGTCAGCGGCTGTCCATTGATGGCGGCATAGGAATCCGCACGGCGCATGATGCGCTGGAAGCCGGCGCGGATGTTCTGGTGGCGGGGGCGGCGGTGTTCCGCGCGTCGCAGCGGGCATCGACAATTCAATTGCTGCGGGGTGATTACCCGCGGTGAGAAAAAACCTTAACAATCCAATATGAAGAACAATGTTTTTGACACGAGAGGTATTACATCATGTCCATGCTGGTGGGTAAAAAAGCGTTTATTTTTGGGGTGCTCAACGAATATTCCATCGGATGGCATATCGCGGATCAACTGCATAAGGCGGGCTGTGAACTGGGATTTTCCCACTTGCCGGGGGAAAAAATTGAACGCCGGGTGGTCAAAGCGGTTGAACAGTTTAAGCCACGATTTCTGGCCCCCTGCGATGTCAGCAAGGACGAGGATATCAAGTCCGCGTTTCAGCGCGCGGGTGAGGCCTTTGGCACTTTTGATATTCTGGTTCATTCACTGGCATTCGCCCCGGCGGAATCCCTGCACAATCCGTTCTTGCAGACCACGCGGGAAGCTTGGAAAACCGCACTGGACATCAGTGCATATTCCTTGCTGGCCATGGCCCGGGAGGCCCAGGGACTCATGAATCCCAATGGGTCCATCATCACCATGAGCTACCTTGGAGCGGAAAAATTTGTACCTATGTACAACGTGATGGCTGTGGCCAAGGCGGCCCTGGAATGCACCGTGCGGTATCTGGCCGCGGAAATGGGCCGCGATGAAAAGCATATCCGCGTCAATGCCATCAGCGCCGGGGCGATTAAAACCATGGCCGCCCGGGGCATTGGGGATATTGATAAAATGATGGCGCATTACATGGAAAAATCACCGCTGCCATGGAACGCCGATGATGCGGCAGCGCATGTGGGCAAGACCGCGGTTTATCTTTGTTCCGATCTCTCCAGCGGCGTTACTGGTGAAACACTTTATGTCGATGGTGGATATAATATTGTCGGATGGTAATGCGGCGGTATCCGCGGCCCGGCAGTAAAGCGTAAAAGACACTGATTGTAAGAGCTTTTGCCGTGCGCACGCGAATTCAACCCGCTGATTTATTTTTACGCCAGGCCGTGGAACTGATCCGGGCTGGCGGTCTGGTGGCGTTTCCCACGGAAACCGTCTATGGCTTGGGTGCCGATGCCGGATGCGAATCCGCGGTAAGGAGCATTTATAAGATAAAGGGCAGGCCGGCGAATAATCCGCTGATTGTTCATGTGGCGGATGTGGCCGCGGCTCAGGCTTACACGGCCAAGTTTCCGCGTAGCGCCGCCGCCCTGGCCGAAACATTCTGGCCCGGCCCGCTGACTATGGTGCTGCCACGTAACAAGCGGATATGCCCGGCGGTTTCGGCGGGAAAAAATACAGTTGCCATACGATGCCCCAATCATCCGGTGGCGTTAGCGCTGCTAAGGGAATCCGGATGCCCGATTGCCGCGCCGAGCGCCAATCTCTCCGGTCACACTTCTCCAACCACCGCCCAGCATGTGTACGACGACCTTCATGGATTGATTGAACTGATACTTGATGGCGGGCCATGTACCGTGGGATTGGAATCGACCGTGCTGGATCTTACCACGGAGGTGCCTGTGGTTTTACGTCCCGGTGCGGTCACGCCGGAGATGCTTGCGAGTTGCCTGGCGGCGGCGGACATGCCGGATGGTGTGCAGGTGTTTTCAGGCCATGGTGTAAAAACCGCGGCGGATGAATTAAAAAGTCCCGGTCTGCTGGAAAGCCATTATGCCCCACGGACACCGGCGTTGAGATTTTATGCCTCGGATGCATCACGTTTGCATCGGTATATGCAGGATTGCGGCGGCAAACGCATTGGACTGCTGGGCCTGGAAAGTTTTGCTGTGCCGCCGGGGATGTCCGAGGCGGTGATATTGCCTGCCGATGACCAGGCCTGCGCGCGAGCGTTGTACCAGGCGTTGCGCGATTTGGATCACAGGCGGTGTGATGTATTGCTGATACAATGCCCATCGGATACTGATGGCCTGTGGCCGGCCATTGCGGATCGCGTGCGCCGAGCTACGAAAGAAATGCCGATATGATCAGCCAGAATGGAACACTGGAAATTTCCGCCGCCCGCTTGCGTGATAACATCCGGGTGTATGGATTGCGCCTGGCACCACGCGTTGCCTTAGGCGCTACGGTCAAAGCCAATGCTTATGGCCACGGTCTGGAACAGATTGTTCCGCTGTTGCCGGAGGCGGGAATTTCCTGGCTGTGCGTTTATTCACTTGATGAAGCCATGCGGGTGGCCGGTTTAAATTCCACGCTGCCTATTTTAGTTTTGGCCCCGCTTGTTTTAACACCGGAGTCGCTGGATGTTCCAAGGAATATTGACGGGATTTTGGCATCGGGACAGGTGCGGTTAACGGTAACGGATATGCAATCGGCATCTTATTTAAGCACGCATTTGTTGAGCCTTGGCTGCGTCAAGCCGCTGCCCGTGCATATACAGGTGGATACTGGATTGACCCGGCAGGGGGCGGCGCTGCCACAATTGCCCATGCTTATTGAACATATTCGCGCGTTATCCGCGGTTCGCCTGGAGGGCATTTTTATGCACTTTTCCCATGCGGATCAACCCGGCCATTCCGCCAATCTGGCGCAGCTTGCCGCGTTTCTTGAAGCCACGGCGGCGGAGCGGCGGCGCGATGCAACACTGATGTTACATGCCCATAACTCCGGCGGAGCATGGCATGACGGTCTCAATGCGCTGGATATGGTGCGCCTGGGAATTGGGATGTATGGATTGCAGCCCTCTTTGGCCAATCCGATTACCACCCTGGCGCCGATCGCCCGGCTGGTGGCTCCGATTACCGCCATTCATACCTGCGCCACCGGGGTGGGCGTGGGATATGGGCATACCTTTGTGACAGCGCGAATCAGCCGGTTGGGAGTTGTGCCGGTGGGATATGCCGATGGCTATCCACGAGAACTTTCCAACCGGGCGTGTGTGATGCTGGAAAATCAAAAGCTGCCGGTGGTGGGCCGCGTGAGCATGGATCAGATTGTGGTGGATTTGACTGATTCAAAAGCGGTTGTGGGGGATTGTGTGACGCTGATATCCGATGATCCCGCGTCCCCAATATGTATGGATCGCCTGGCGGAGATGTGCGAGACCATCGGCTATGAACTGGCAACCCGCCTGGGTCCGCGGCTGGCGCGGCGGATTGTAGAACCGGGAAATTAACTCACGCTTTGCCAATTTTTTCGGAGCAATAAGTTATGCCGCATCGATTTCTGGTCACACGTCGGATTCCACAGGCGGGATTGGATCGACTCACCGCTGCGGGCGAAGTGATTGTCAATCCGCATGACCGGGGATTGACCCGGCAGGAGTTGCTGGACTTGGGCGGAAATGCCGACGGCTGGCTGACCATGTTGACAGATGTCATCGACGCCTCCGTGATTCAGGCATGCCCCAAATTACGTGGCATCGCCAATTATGCGGTGGGCTTTAATAATATTGATTTGGCGGCATGTACAAAAAACAACATCGGCGTCTCCAACACCCCGGACGTTCTAACCGATGCCACCGCGGAGATTGCCTTCGCATTGATGCTTGCCACCGCACGGCGCGTGGTTGAAGCGGATGCCTTCTTGCGATCAGGCCAATGGAGCGGCTGGGCACCGTTGCAGTTTCTTGGAGTGGGAATTTGCGGCAAGACACTGGGCATCATCGGGGCCGGGCGCATCGGCACGCGAGTGGCGGAAATGGCATCCGGTTTTCGTATGCGCATCGTTTACAGTTCCCGCAGCCGTAAACCGGAGTTGGAGCGCTGCACCGGAGCAATATATATGGCGCTGGAAAATATGCTGTCGCAGTCTGATTTCGTTTCTCTACACTCACCGTTGACACCGGAAACACAACATCTCATTGGCGCAAGACAACTGCAAATGATGAAGTCCCGCGCCATTCTTATTAATACCGCACGCGGAGCGCTGGTTGATGAGGCGGCATTGATAAACGCACTGCGGGAAAAACGCATTGGTGCTGCAGGTTTGGATGTTTTTGAGCATGAGCCAAAAATCTCATCGGAGCTTGGAGCATTAAAAAATGTCGTGCTCCTGCCACACATTGGCAGTGGAACTGAAGAAACACGCTCACGCATGGCGGTGATTGCCGCCGAGAATCTGATCGCCATGGTCGAGGGCCGCATGCCGGCCAATCCGGTAAATCAGGCAACACACAACCGTACGAAAAATGCCAAATAGCCGCCGGCTTTGCCGACGGTGGTGTTACGCGTCTACGCATGGAAAATCTCATTGCGCGGCGTACAATGAGGTGCGTCTGGAGATTGTGCCATGCGTGTCGGGACAAAGCCCGGTGTCTATAATGGCGCGGATATTACCCCAGCGGGCGGGCGATGGTCTGTGACCGCAGATAATCATGGAATGTCTCCGGGCTGTTCACGCCGCCCCCCATGCCGCTGAGGTTTGCGCCGCCGTAAGGCAGGCCATAAGCAAAGACGTTATGGGCGTTGATCCAACTGTTGCCGGCGATCATCCGTTCCGCCACGCGATTGGCCCGTTTCAAATCCTGACTCCACACGCTGTTGGCCAGACCATAAGACAGGCTGTTGACCTGCTTAATCGCCTCCGTCTCATCACGGAATTTCAGGGCATAGGCGCTGGGACCGAAGATTTCCTCCCGGCAGCATACATTATCGCTTAAACCGGCCAGCAGGCTGGGGCTGACATAGTATCCGCCCTCATGCCCGGTGATGCGCAAATCTTCCGGTTCCAACACCGCCACCGCTCCCTGTTTTTTCCCATTTTCAACATACCGATTCACACGTTCCTGCTGAGCCTTGCTCACCAGCGGCCCCATTTGTGTGTTGCGATCCAGGGCGGGGCCGATGCGGGTGCTTTTCAGGATTGCCGCCGCTTTGGCCAGAAGTTCATCATGAATTTTTTCATGGATGATCCAGCGCGTGGCGGTGCAGCAGACCTGCCCGGTATTGAGGGTGATCGCCGCCGCGAGTTGTTGCGCGGTGGCATTGACATCCACATCATCAAAAATCACCGCCGCGCCCTTGCCGCCAAGTTCCAGTTTGCAGGGCACCAGATTTCGTCCGCAGGCTTCACCAATCAATTTGCCCACCGGCGGCGACCCGGTGAAGGACATTCGCTTAATCAGTGGATGGCCGGTGAGAATTCTGCCGGCCATGGCACCGGTGCCATTGACAACATTCAACACCCCCGCCGGAAAGCCCACCTCCGCGGCGAGCTTGCATACAAAAAGTGTACTTAAAGGTGTCACTTCCGACGGTTTCACCACCACCGTATTGCCCGCCGCCAAGGCCGGCATAATTCCCCACACCAGCAGGTCATAAGGAAAATTCCATGGGAAAATAAATCCGCATACGCCGTAAGGCACGCGGTGCGTGCGCGCTTCAATGTGCTTGATGGCCAGGGGAATATCATAATGAACATGAACTGCCAGATCGGCAAAATAGCGTATTCCCTCCACGCCGAAAGGAATATCAAACGCCTCGCTGTTCACAATCGCTTTGCCCACATCCAGCGATTCCAGTTGCGCCAGATCGCCGGCATGTTTTTCAATGGCGTCCGCCAGGCGATGCAACATCACACCGCGTTCATTGGCTGGCTTGGCCGCCCACGCGGGAAACGCTGCGTGGGCGGCATTGACAGCGGCGTCAACCTCGTGAGCGGCCCCCATGGCCATCTGACAAATCACCTTGCCGTCCGAGGGATTAATGACGTTATCCATCGCGCCATCAGCACTGGGCATCCACTTGCCGCCGATGTAATGTTGCAGGGGTGATTTAATAAATTCCGCCACATGAGTATTAAGTTTTTCCGCCATAGCATATTTTCCTTTGGCAAAATGTCCTTAGGTAGAACACTATATCCAAGCCACGCTGAATAATAAAGCAATATCTCATTTATTGGCTCACGGCTAACGCCATAGAATCCGTGATGAATCAAAATAAAACCGTATAATCCCCGCTATCGGCGGTGGAGTTATGCTGCGTATGCCGAATAGAATTTTTGTTGAGGATTCTCCATGCCACAATCTGTAACATGCCTTGTGCCCTGCGAAGATTTTCCGGCTCGTCACACCCAGCGTTTCGTGAACGGTTACCTCCGGCAAAGCCGGAGGCTATGTTGTTTGATTGTCCCGGCACGCCGGGACACCGGGCGTAAGTCACCACTGTTTGCGTTTCTGCTTGTATTGGCTATTTCTATGAACGGGCTAATTACCGGATGTCAATCCAAAAAATCTACAAAGTCCAAATCCACCGCGGTACAGGGCACAACATATACCTATCACCTGCGCGGTATTGTCCGGGCGTTGCCGCGGGCAGGGCAATCTCCGCGGAGCATTGAGATCAAAACCGAGCCGATTGCCAGATGGGTGAACTTTAATGGCAAGATTCACCCCATGATGGCCATGACCATGCCGTATCAACTGGCGCATGGCTTGGCGCTGCGTGGCCTGGCGGTCGGTGATAAAGTCGCGTTCACCTATCAAGTCAATTGGACCGCGGATCAGATGGTGGTCAGCAGCATCAGCAAACTCCCGCCCAGGACGGTTCTGAAGTTTTCCATGCCGACAACCCGGCAGGCGCATTGATAGTGTGCGAATTAACATAATTCCACCATGCGCTCAAACGGGATCACGGTTTTACAGCTTTCCAGAATTTGACCTCAACCTGCTGGAATTGGTTAAACGTGGTGTTGAGCTGCGTCATAAGCTCATGGATCCTGGCACGCTGGGCCGGGGTTTGGGGATTGACGGCCGCCGCCTTTAAAACATCGGCCGCGTGCTGCAAATGTCGGGCGGCCTGATCAAATTCACGCACCGCATCGTAAATTTCCACGTTGTTGATATCCTGCTTACTGGGTTTATAAAGCAGCCGCCATGGGCTGTGCCGGATTTCCACGGAGAATGTTTTAAGATTCACTGACGCACCGTGCAACGCCCGGATCATGCCTGAAATCCGCTCCTGATTAGCCGCCATCAATTTTTGGGCCTGTGCGGTAACCGCGGAGCTGTTGGTAAATGTGGCGTGAACTTCATCAAGATCAGACTGGGCTTGAGAAAGCAAAGTGGGAATGGCTTTTTTTATTTCCGCAGTGGCATCATTAAGATTCATCACCGCGCCCCTGCGTCCCGCATGCAGTAGTTTGCCGGCTTGATCCAAGGCATACGCGGCTTTGTCCGCAGCCCTGTTATATTTTGCCACCACCGGTTTTATCTGGCCGTGGACGGCGTTTAACACGCCTGTGGCGCTGGTGGCAGCGGTGCGCACGGAATCGGCAGTTGCGCCAAGTTTGGTCAGATCGGCATTGATCAACGGTACGGTGGTGGTGCGCACCTGCGTAACCATGGATTTGATCTGCGGGGCCAGGGAAGCCACCGTGGCAAGGGCGTGGCTTAATCCACTGGGGTGACCGGTTAACACATACCCCGGAGGAAGTGGCTGGCCGGTACCCAGGCTTTCAAAATTCAGCCAGCTTGTGCCGGTAATCGTACCGCCGATGACCACTCTGGCGCCGCTGCGGAGGGTATATTTCTTCGGCATGGTAAAAGTCACGCGCACATAAGGTCTTGGCACATCGGTCATCAGGCGGATGGACTGAATTTCTCCCACGGTAAAACCCGCCACACGCAGGTTGTCTCCCACTTGCAACCCGCCCAGATCATCGCTTAACGAAAACCGCGCCGCACAAACCTGCACCGGTTCAAACACCCGGGCAAAGCCTTTGATGGCCACCACCATCACCAGAATCAGCACGATGCTTAACAGCATAAATATGCCCGCGCGAAAGGCGTCACGTTGTTTTTTGGCCATGCGGCACCTCATCTATTTTACGCCCCAGAAGATCGGCTTTGTATCCACATTGATCGGCGGGATTTATCAGCGGCCCATCCAGCCGACCATCCACAAACTGCCGCACCAGCGGATTGTCTGTGGTGCGGAATTCTTCCGGCGATCCAACTGCGGCAAATTTTCCATCAAATAACAGCGCCATGCGATCAGCTATCCGGAAGGCGGACTGCATATCATGCGTCACCACGACGCTGGTGGCGCCCATTTTATTTTTCAAATCCATAATTAAATGATCAATCTGCGCCGCACTGACGGGGTCCAGACCGGCGGTGGGTTCATCATAAAAAAGTATCCGCGGCTGCATCATCAGCGCTCTGGCCAGGCCGCCGCGCTTTTTCATTCCGCCGGAGAGTTGCGCCGGCGTCTTGTCAATATGCTCACGCAGGCCAACAAGCTGCAGATAAATCCGTACCATCAGGTCAATGGTTTGTTCATCCAGATCGGTATGCTCCCGCACCGGCAAGGCCAGATTTTCGCGCAAGGTCATGGAATTAAACAAAGCACCACTTTGAAACAAGACCCCCACCGATTTCCGCCACATATCAAGTTCGGAATGATTCATCTCCCGCAGAGGCTCACTGCGGATCAGGACGCTTCCGGAATCCACTTGCAGGTGCCCCATGAGTACCCGCAGCAGTGTTGACTTACCGGAGCCTGATCCACCCATAATCACCAGCGTTTCACCCGACATGATATTCAGGCTTAAATCCCGATAGATCACATTCTCGCCAAAGCGTTTGTGAACACCCTTAAGTTCAATCAATGCTTCCGTCATTACACGCCCAGATAAAAGAATACGGACGTAAAAATCAGATCCACCACGATCAACGCGACAATGGTGAAGACCACGGTTCTGCTGGTATTGTTCCCCACACCTTCCGCTCCGCCCCGCACCTGCAATCCCAGATGGCAGGCAATGGCGGTAATTAACACGCCGAACACGCCCGCTTTCACCAACCCGGTCAAAAAGTCACCGACTTTCAGTATCGCCAGAGCGTGATGAATGTATTGCATGGAACCAAGATGCAACAGCAGCGCCGATGCCACCAAACCGCCAAACATGGCCGCCAAGTCACCCATGACCGTCAGGCACACCATCATCACCATACCCGCCAGCACCCGCGGCACCACCAGAAAACGAACCGGATCAATGGCCATGGCCTCCATAGCTTCTATTTCCTCCCCCACCACCATCGTTCCTATTTCCGCCGCGATCGCGGCTCCGCCAAAGCCGGTCATCACCACGGCGGAAACCAGCGGCCCCATTTCCCGGAACGTGGCCAGCGCCACCACGTCTGCGGTGACCGGTACAATGCCGAATTTGGCCAACTCCGGCGCCATCTGCATCGCCAGGATCACCCCAATGCAGAACATCACCAGGCATACAATGGGAATACTCTCCACACCGATGCGATTCATCTGCACCCACAGATTGCGCCACGCCAGAGACCGCCCCCGCCCGGTCCACAGTGCCGGCCCGATTGCGCGCAGAGTATCCAGCAGCAGATAGAAAAAATCACCGAAAAATTCAATGGCCTGGCGCATCGGCACCTCCGGAATGTGCACCCGCCATTGCATTTGGCATGGTGCCGGCCTGCGGACAGCCCGGACAGTTTTTCGGAACGCCGCAGGAGGAACCCCTAAGCAGTTCCATCGCTTCAGCCGCCGGCATATCATCCACAATGGTTACCAGATCATCGAGATGGGCAATTTCAATTACGCCGCGTACTTCTTTATGCACATGCGCCAGATACAGCCGGGAATCCTGCGGAAGATGCCGCAAGATTTCCACCAGTATGGCCAGACCCGCACCACCAAAGCGGTTGAGCTGCTCGAGTTCAAAAATCATTTTTTCAGGCTGATAATGATCCACCACCTCCAGAAGCTCCACACGCAAAAGTGGTACAAGATCAAACGTCATACCCGCGTGCAGGCGATAAAATATCCGCCCGCCACCTAAATTTTCCGCGGTTCCCAGCGAGACTTTACGCTCGCTTTTGTGATGGAAAATCATGTCTGCCTCCATCGTATGCTGGCCGCGACAAAAGGGACTGCGAGGTGGCTCTCGGCGCGCCGACGCTGGATGTCGCCGCATGTTGCGCCGCCAGAAACTTCCGCCAGCGCCGTATCGCCGTTTCCCGCTGCGGCCGTGGCGCATAATACACATAGCCAAATTCATGGCCGGTGATTTTACGCAGCGCATAAATGGCATAAAAACGGATTGCCGAATCCTGACTTGATAATGCGGTGATCAGTAGTGGAATGGCAGAGCGATCATGCTGGCGGGCGGCGACCTTCATGGCGGGGATTTTTAAGGCCGGATCGTCACTGGCCAGTGATGGCCGGCCCAGAGACAAAAAACCACAACCCGTCAGCATCAGAAGAGTCAACACCAAAGTTAAGTATTTTACCACTGCCTGATCCCAAAACACCATCGCACCTGATTCTATCATATTCCAGCGGCCCCTGGATTTATTTATGTTTCTCCCCCATGCGCGGTTCCGTGCCCGACAGCAGCCGGCGGATGTTGCCGCGATGCTTGATGATGATCAGCAAGCCAAACAGCCAGCCGGTCATCATCAGCGGCATTAACCGATTCCATGGCAATGGGTGTATCACCCCCGCCACCGGCGGCAAGGCGTGGCCAACAACAGGAATCAGTATCATAAACGCCACCGCGCCCACCAGAGATGAAAGTGAAATGATGCGGTAAGCCATGAACACCAGCAGAAATACACCTGCCGCGCCAATGCCCGCCAGGGTAAACACCGGCCAAATACCCATAACCGTCCCAAACATTGTCGCCACGCCCTTGCCACCCTTGAATGCCAGATAACAGGGAAAAACATGCCCGCATATAGCCGCCGCCGCCACGGCCAAAGGCATCCAGAGCGGGCCATGCGCATGCCGCACGATGAGGTCCACGGCCAGCACCGGTCCAAAACCTTTCAAAAAATCCAGGATAAACGCGTACCAGAAATAGCGCATCCCCAACACGCGCCCGGCATTGGTGGCTCCAATGTTTCCGCTGCCCTGTGTGCGGATATCCACACCGCGCATCAATCCCAGCAACAATCCAAAGGGAATCGCACCAATCAGATAGGCGGCAATGACACTGATCAAGGTCATCAATTGGATTTGTGTTGCACTCATGGGCATCCTGTGAAAAAAACATTCCTTCAGATCATTGTTGACCTTTTGATCCAACTTTGCGGCACTGCATATATAGCGCTTCAAGCTTCCGCAGATGCGCATCGGGCAGCAGCGCCTCACCCGCCGCCAGCGCCTGCCGGGCCAGGGACAATCGGTCCGGAAACCGCAATTGCACCCCATCCAGCGCGACGGCCATGGCGGCATATTCACGCGGTGAATCCACAATCACGCCCAGACGATGATGTTCAATATATGCCGCGCAACCCAGAAAGCGTGTGCTGATCACCGGCACGCCATACGCCAGAGCCTCCAGCGCTACCAAACCGAAGCTGTCATAAAACGTCGGCAGCAGCAGAGCATCGGCGGCGCTGTAAACTGCGGCCGTCGCGCGCGTCGGACCGATGAATTTTACACGGTCCGCCACGCCCAGTTGCTGCGCCATCGCCACATAATCCTTGATCTTGCCCAGCCCCGCCACCACAAGTTTCCAGGAGGTTTTAGACGCCGCCACCGCCCGGATCGCCCATGACAGCCCCTTGCGGCGAAAATCATGACCCACAAATACCGCCAGCCGATCCGTCTGGGAAATCGCATACATATCTCTGAACCATTGACGATCACGCCGCATCTGCTGCGCGTCAGGAGGGTGTACCATCATCGGATTTTCCAACAGTGTCATCTTTCCGGGGGCCACGGAATAAATACTTCTGAAATCTTCCATCATGGCCGGACTGATGCATAGAATTTTCCAAGGCTGTCCATCCGGACCGGCCTGCGCGGCACGGCGTTCCAGCGTCAGCAACGTGCGCTGCTTGCCCGAAAACTGGAGCATGAAACGCTTGAAACTCGCGGCCTGTGGACTTTCACGCGAGGAAATGGATTGCTGTTGAATCCGCGCGTACACCCCGGCGTGGGGATGATACAAATCCCCCGGCCACGCCACAGTCATGCTATGCGCCACGTCCGGCTGGTGGTCAAGGCACCAGTTACGCGCGGCGGTTCCAAACTGCCGAAAGCCAATACCGGTGCTTAACTTGATAGCAGAAAGTCGATGCACCCGCACGCCATCGGGTGCCGCCACTTCCGGGGATTTGCCGGCATTGGCCGAGCGCTGTACATCGTGGGACGCCCCCTGATGGGCCGCCTGATACTTGTGCCGCCGCCGGGCGCTGTCATGGCACACGGCATGAACCTCATGCCCGCGCCGGGCCAGTTGCTCGGCCAGCCAATAGGTATAATTTTCCGCCCCTCCACGGGCCGGATCAAAATGCTCAATGATCAGCGCTATTTTCATAAAGCATCCTTTCGCCACCGGCGGGCCACCGCCTGCAAGACCATCTCCGGCGTTATACCCGTCATGCAGCGATGGTCAATGGGACAGCGCTTTAATTGGCACGGCCCGCAAGGCACTGCAATGGCCACCTGTTGCTCAAGATTATAAAATATTTCCGCCCAGCGCGGGTCCGTGGGACCAAATAGCGTGACCAGTGGTGTGCCCATCGCGGCGGCAAAGTGCCGTGGCCCGGTGTCATTGCATAACACCAGTTGTGCTCTGCGCACAAGTTCCTTTATTGCCCCCAAACTCACTCCCCGCCCGTCATTGAACTTATACAGCGGTATTACACGCGCTGTAACGTGGTCCGGTAGTGCAGCCATAATCGCTTCAATTAACGGCTTTTCTCCGGGAGCTCCGCCAATTAGGACGGTCGCATTTTGTGGTCCATGGGGATCCGCAACCGCCGCCGCCACTTTTGCAAACCGCTCCGGCGGCCAGCATTTCGATGCGCCAAAATGGGCGCCGGGAAACAACATCATAAATGGACGCCCCACCGAGATATCCGCTTGCGCCATAACGTTGCCGGACTCCATTCGTTCCGCCTCGGTAATCCCCAGCACCATTTGCCGATTCTTTTCTCTGCTGCCCAGGTAGGTGCTCAGGGCCAGATAATAATCAATGGCCGACAGGGGCTGAAAACTATTCCAGCCGGCTATTTTTACGCGCAGGGCGGAAATTTTCTTCATTTCCGATTCAGCCTCGCCCGCCTCTGGCTGGCGGTCATCGGCGATTAATTCTCTGGCTTTCCGGCGCAGGAGTTCTTGACGAACCTCCATCTCTGTGCGCCGCACGGGTGCAATCGCGTCCGTTAACAGCAACCGCCGGCCATCACGGTTGTAACCCAGGCGGCGGGGAATTCCCGCCCGCCACGCCAGAAAAGCCGCACGCACGCTATTGGGCAGGATGATCGCCAGATCACAATTCTGTTTTTTTAACGCGGCGGCGGTGGCAGAGATATTCATCCGCCCTTCACCCGTCATGACATACGACGTGGCCGCATCAATAAGCGGCAAACCCGCCAGTACCGGCTGAACCAGTGGTTTTCCCAGGCCGGTGATACGCGCGGTGGGATAATAGTTCCGCAACGCCCGAAGAAAAGGCGTAGCCATAACGGCATCGCCCAGCCAGTTCGGCATGATCACAAGAATATGTTGTGGCAAGCGTTGCGATTTCACCGTACTATTTTCATCGCTATCTTGAAACAACGCAATGGCACCGTTAACAATTATAATTTCGTAGAAAATGGCACTTATATAAAGGTGATTTATAATTTTCACCCCCTCGAATTTTGTAATAAATATGGCCCAATTGTCACGGGAAGAAATTATACCGTTTGCTTCTAAACTTCATGAAATGCAGTTCTTAGGGACCGTGAAACAATAACTTCGCATTTTATGGCGCAGGAGTTTTGGCCGTCGGCGAGGCGCGAGCGACAAGCATACCGCGCCAGAGGGTCTGTAAGGAGCGAGCAACGAAGCCGGCAGCCAAAAGAACCAGCCAGAAAGTGCGAAGTTATTCTTTCACGATCCCTTAGGTGAAAAGCCAAGAACGGATGGTTCCGGAAATTGGAATTTATACGGAATTACCTACCTCGATGATCTTCGCAGCTAAGGTGATCGTATAAGTTAAGATGAATAAAAAATAATAAAGGCAATGGCCGGGTAAAATCCATGCCAAAGCCTCCACTATTATTATTGCCTACCGTGGGATGAATAGCAAGTCAGGTGGAATTGAATATGCAAATTAAGGAGCTGGAGCGAATGCTGATGTTGCAGGTTATGAAGTTGTAACACATCATAGCCATTTCAAGGCTGGTGTGTTGCCTGGAATGCCGTTTTGGAACATGTTTATGCACCTTATTTATCTGGACGAATCTGGGAACACGGGGCTGAATCTCAACGATCACCAGCAACCAGTATTTGTTCTCTGTGCGCTGATCGTTCCAGAGGATAATTGGCAGCCTCTCGAACGCGAACTGATTACGACCCTGAACGCTCATATCCCGAACCGACCGGATGGATTTGAATTACACGCCCACGACCTACGCAATGGCAGTGGTTATTTCAAAGGAATCGGCATCGTCGCACGCATCGCACTATGGGAAAGCTGGCTTAATCTTGTGCGTAAGCATGAGTGTTGCGTGATCTACCGAGCTATCGAGAAAAAAAGGTTTCAACGCTGGCTACATCACAATTTCGGAACCACCGGGGTGTTGATCAACCCGCATGTTGCAGCATTTCCGCTGGTTGCACAGGTCGTAAACGATTATCTTCGGACACTTCCGGGCAGTCCGCGCGGAATGTTTATCTCCGATGAAAATAAAGAGATCATCTCGGATGTGGAAAAAACAATAAGAGTTTTAAGAGGCGTAGAAGGGGCACTTCGGCTGACCCAGATTGTCGAGAAAGGCTTCTTTATTGATTCCAAAGCCAGTTATCCTCTGCAACTTTGCGATTTATGCGCTTTAACGTTACGCAAAAAGGAGGAGGTGAAAAATGGCAGGCCGTCCAAAGCCATTGATAAATCAACCGCCGCTATCATTGAGCCGTGTGTGCACAGGGGTGATGAGGCATTTGTTGATGTCATGCGGTGGTTGACTGAACAGCAAAAAAAAGAGCGACCAGGGAAATAAATTCCGGGGTCGGCTGACGCCGGCCCATTCTGGCCGCTTTACAGATTATAGCTGCGCAACTCATTTAGTCAAAACCGGAAAATCTGCCCATCGTTGCCCGTTGCATGGATGTGCCCGGAATAACAGAAAAAGAATGTGCCACATGCACCCATCCCCGAATCACGTTATCATTTGTCCTAACTTGAACCATGGCGGCGTGCGAACGATGCCGGGTGGATAATCTGGATCAGGCAGGCGAGTATATCGCGACACGGCGGGCACTGGGGAGCACTTCATTGGAGAGCACTTCACATTGATTATCCCACCGTTGGCTACTATATTGATTCTCAATGAAAGCCAAAGAGACAAAGCAACGAGTAGCCGATCACGGAGAGGTTTTTACCAATCCGCGTGAGGTCAATGCTATGCTGGATTTGGTGCAGCAGGAGACCCAGCGCATTGACTCTCGTTTCCTTGAACCGGCCTGTGGTACCGGAAATTTCCTTGCCGAAGTTTTGGAGCGCAAACTCAGCGTGGTGGATCGACGTTATCGCCGCAGTCAACTCGAACAGGAGCGTTATATGCTGCTCGCTGTTTCATCCATCTACGGTATTGATCTTCTCGAAGATAATGTAGTGGAATGCCGCCATCGCCTGCTCACCATCATCAAAAAGTATTACAATAGTCTATTCAATGAGGATTTCCTCCGCGCGATCACATTCGTCCTTGAACGAAACATCATCCACGGCAACGCGCTCTCACTTCAGACCGCTGGAGAATCACCGCGATCCATCGTCTTTTCCGAATGGTCGTTGGTGAACGGCAGCTTGGTTAAACGCCGAGATTTTGAGTTCCACGAGTTGTTGTCATTCGCCGGGGTGAAGGGGGAACCGCTTTTCTCCGATCTCGGCGAAGAGGTTTTTTTCCCGGAACCAGTCAAGGATTATCCCTTGACCCATTATTTGAAGATCGCTGATGTTACAGAATAACTATAACCCGGATGTACTGACATGCCTGGCCAATCTCAGCAGTGATGAGGTCTTCACTCCACCGCAGTTGGCGAATGAAATCCTCAATATGCTGCCGGCGAAGCTTTGGCAAGATTCCACCGTCACTTTCCTTGATCCGGTCTGTAAGTCTGGAGTATTCCTTCGCGAGATTGCCAAACGCCTTGATGCGGGGTTGGCTAAGAAGATCCCTGATAAACAACAGCGCATCAATCATATTTTTACGAAACAGGTATTCGGGTTGGCAATTACAGAATTGACGGCGCTAATGACCCGTCGCTCCATCTACTGTTCCAAGGCTGCCAATAGCAAGTACTCTGTGTGCAACAGTTTTGGCGATAATCAGGGTAACATACGCTATCAGCGAGCCGAACATTCGTGGGATGATGGTCATTGCTTGTTTTGTGGGGCCAGCCAGGTGAATTATGAACGCGGGGAAGAACTTGAGACCCACGCGTATCAGTTCATCCATGCGGACAAGCCTGAGGAGATTTTCAATATGAAGTTTGATGTCATCATCGGCAATCCGCCATATCAATTGAGTGATGGTGGCTTTGGCCGAAGCGCATCTCCGATATACCAAAAGTTCGTTCAACAGGCGAAGAAGCTTGCTCCACGCTACCTCACCATGATTATTCCATCACGATGGTTTGCCGGCGGCAAAGGGCTGGACGATTTCCGTGTGGAAATGCTCAATGATACTCATATTCGTAAAATCGTGGATTTTGAAGATGCAAACGATGTCTTCCCGGGTGTTGATATTGCCGGTGGTATCTGCTATTTCCTCTGGGATCGTGATTCCGCCGGTCCATGTGAAGTCATCAATATGCACAATGGCAATTCAACCATTGCAATTCGCGCTCTGAATGAATTCAAGACTTTCATCCGCCATAGCCAGGCTGTACCAATCATTCGAAAAGTTCTTGCGCGGAAGGAACTAAGAATGAGTGGACAGGTATCCAGCCGTAAACCATTCGGCCTGGCTACCAACATTCGACCTCAGAAGTCAGGTGACATCGTCCTACGTTGGCAAAACGGTGAAGGGCCATACAAACGAAATGAGATTACGACCGGCACTGAAATGATCGACAAGTGGAAGGTAATAACTTCCTATGTCGGTCACGATCACGCTGGAAACCCCGGGAAGGATGGAACACGCAGAGTTTTGTCTAAAATAGACATAATTCCACATGGCACGATCTGCAACGAAACTTATCTCGTTATCGGGAGTTATGATGATGAACTACAGGCTAAAAACTTGGTTACATATATGAAGACCAAATTCTTTCGCTTTCTTGTGGCCCAATTCATGTATTCTCATCACATCACGAAAGATTCATATTCTCTGATACCTATTCTCGACATGACCAAAAACTGGACAGATAAGAAACTCTACAAGCGTTATGATCTGACGGAGGACGAAATCATATTTATCGAATCGAAGATTCGTCCAATGGAGGTGAACGGTGAATAAAGAGCAAGCCTTGGCGGTGTTTGAAAACTACCGGATTCGGCGGGTCTATGACCAGAAGGCTGAAAAGTGGTACTTCTCGGTAGTGGATGTGCTGGCGGCCCTGATCCAGCAGTCGGATTATCAGGCCGCCCGCAATTACTGGAAAGTGCTCAAAAACCGATTGAAAAAGGAGGGAAGTGAGTCGGTTACAAAATGTAACCGACTGAAAATGGCCGCCGCCGACGGCAAGTCCTATTTCACCGACGTGGCGGACCCGGAAACCCTGCTGCGGTTGGTCCAGAGCGTTCCCAGTCCCAGGGCCGAACCCATCAAGCTTTGGCTGGCCAAGGTGGGTTACGAGCGTATTCAGGACATGAGCGATCCGGCCCGGTCGCTGGACCGCGCCCGGGAGTATTGGCAGAAGCACGGCCGCAGCGAAAAATGGATTCAGCGGCGGATGATGGGGCAGGAAACCCGAAACAAGCTCACCGATTACTGGAAAGACCATGAGGTAACGCAGGAGCGGGAGTTCGCCATCCTGACTAACATCATCCACGCGGAATGGAGCGGCCTGTCAGTGCGGAATCACAAGGCGATCAAGGGTCTGGAGAACCAGAATCTGCGCGACCACATGTCCGAGGCGGAATTGATCTTCACCGCATTGGCGGAATTATCCACCCGCCAGATCGCTGAAACCATTAACGCCACCGGGATGCGGGAAAATGCCGAAGCCGGTCGCAAAGGCGGACTTATCGCCCGCAAAGCCCGGATGGAACTGGAGAGCAAAACGGGCAAGAGCGTGGTCACCGGTGAGAACTTTCTGCCGCCGAGCGCCAAGCGTGACCAGCGATTGAAGGGGGGCGGCGATGAACCATGAGTTTTTCCCAGCCAGGCCGGAGTTGAGGCCCATGATTTACGCGTACGAGGATACAAACCAGCAATATGCTGGACTCCTCAAAGTTGGCTATACGACTGTGGATGTGCAATCGCGCGTCGCCCAGCAGTATCCCACCAAGCGACCGGGCAACCCCCCATACCGCATCGTATTGGAAGAATCTGCTATGCGCAGTGATGGAACAGTCTTTTCCGATCATGATGTGCACCGTTGGCTTCGAAGTCAGGGTATAAAAAATCCAGATGGTGAGTGGTTCGCATGTCCGATGAAGCAGGTGAAGGCGGCGATCATTGCTTTGCGAACTGGTCAGTTGAATGAGGAGAACCGCAACCTTGATTTTGGAATGCGGCCAGAGCAGGTGGAGGCTGTAGAGAAGACTGCCGCATACTTCGAGACGTTTAGGAGCGACAAGTTTAACAAAGGCAAGACGCCGCATTTCTTGTGGAATGCAAAGATGCGATTCGGCAAAACATTTGCGGCGTACCAATTGGCCAAGAAAATGGGTTGGCGAAGAGTTCTGGTAATGACCTTTAAGCCGGCTGTTCAGAGCGCCTGGGAATCGGACCTAAAGCAACACATTGATTTCAAAGGATGGCAGTTTATCAAGCCCGGTGGCTTGACTTATAACGAAGCCGATAAGAAGAAGCCTTTTATCTGTTTCGGATCATTCCAGGATTATCTTGGCCGCAATTCCAGCACCGGCGGCATCAAGACCAAGAATGAATGGGTACATGCGACAAAATGGGATTGCGTCATTTTCGACGAGTATCACTATGGGGCTTGGCGTGAGAATGCAAAGGAATTATTCGAAGCTGAGGATAAAAAGGAGATTGAGTTCGGTGAAGGTGAAGGTATTGAAGACTTGGACGAAGAGATCATGCCCATTTCCACAGACGCATATCTTTATCTTTCCGGTACACCGTTCCGTGCAATTGCTTCAGGTGAATTCATAGAAGAACAAATCTACAATTGGACTTATTCGGATGAACAACGAGCCAAACAAGCCTGGCAAGGCACTGATAACCCCTACGCCTGCTTGCCGCGTATGGTACTGATGACTTATCAACTGCCCGACGCAATTCGTGAAATTGCCAAACAGGGAGAGTTTGATGAATTCGATTTGAATGTGTTCTTCTCGGCTGATGGCGATGGTGAAGATGCCAAGTTCAAATATGAAGATGAAGTTCAGAAATTGTTGGACCTTATCAGAGGAGCTTTCCAAGCGACAACCGTAGATAATCTGAAGCTCGGCGCAAAAAAGCCGCCGATGCCGTTCTCCGACGTGCGGCTCCTGAATGTACTATCACACACCTTCTGGTTTTTGCCGAGTGTGGCGTCCTGCTACGCAATGCGGAATCTACTAAAGCAGCAACAGAATCGCTTCTATCATGTTTATGAAATCATCGTTGCCGCGGGAATCAATGCGGGTATTGGTGTGGCCGCGCTGCAGCCAGTGTGCGATGCGATGGATGATCCTCTAAAGACGAGAACAATCACGCTTTCATGCGGTAAATTGACAACCGGTGTAACCGTTCGGCCGTGGACAGCCATCTTTATGCTTCGCAATTCCTCCAGC
>JABEBX010016265.1_pt1 | contig 29694 bp, 25 predicted proteins | sample 7245971 | NCBI WGS metagenome assembly JABEBX01 (sample SAMN14506365, study PRJNA622280) | hot springs metagenome | biome: hot spring [ENVO:00000051]|acidic hot spring [ENVO:00002120]; feature: spring [ENVO:00000027]|sediment [ENVO:00002007]; material: sediment environment [ENVO:01001048]... | reverse complement strand
GCCCTGGTCGATCTTTTTGCTACCCTACCCATGGCCATACCCGGAGTGGTACTGGCAGTTGGCATGATTCTGTTCTGGAATGCCCCCTGGAACCATCTGCCGGTCTTCGGTCACCCCATTATTCTTGCCGTAGCCTATGCAACGGCGACTTTTCCTTTTGCCGTACGCTATGCCCGAACGGGATTAGGGCAGATCCCTCCCCGGCTGGAACAGGCTGGCCGTGTGCATGGTGCCAGCTCCTGGTATAACGCACTACGGATTCAACTCCCCTTGGTCTGGCCCATGCTGATAGGGGGAGCAACGGTCGTATTTGCTCTTTCCATGCGCGAGCTGGTTGCGTCCTTGCTGCTCCAACCTGCAGGGACGCAAGTGATTTCTACCTACATTTATGGGAACTTTCGCCAAGGGATCATTGGCGATGGCATGGCCATGTCGGTAATCGGTATCTTTAGCTCCGCTGTCATCTTGGGTCTCGCCCGCGGAGCCCTCATCCGCCGCTAATGTTTCTGGAGAATTACATGAAAATTGTTCGACCCCAATGGCTACTTGCTTTTTTCTGCCTGCTACCCCTTGCGGCGCAAGCAGTCCCGGCAGAAATCATCCTGCTACGCCATGGGGAAAAAGTGAATCCATTCCGTTTATCTGCCATTGGCGAAGAGCGTGCCCGGGCGCTGGCGCAGGTCTATCTTGGCAAAGGTGCCAGTAACAGTCTGCTGCCTACCGGAACGCAGCCGGCGGCGTTGATGACCGTGACCTTGCATACCATCGAGACCATGACACCCACTTCGCTGAGCTGGGGGATCCCGGAAACGGCCTATAGCGCAGTCCCGGAATGGTTCTTAAGCGAATCTCAAAAAAAGGCTCAGGAAACCACTCGTACCCAGGAAGCAGCCTACGCCCTACTGCACGATCCGCAGTACGACGGGAAAGTGGTCATTGTCATGTGGGAACATGCCCGTATTGCCAGTAGTAAATTGGAAAAGGATTTTCCTGGTCAGCAGGTTACCTTTCGTCAACTCCTTCACCTCAACCAGCTTCCCGGTGTTCCCAAGACCTGGCCCAAGCAGACCTTCGACTATTTTTGGGTGATCAAGTATCAGGGAAACAATCCTGTTCCTGTTTCCTTTCAGATGATCAAACAGGTCTATCAGGGCAAATATGCCAATCTGCCCCAGAATGATTGGGGAAAGCCAGAGTGAGCAATCCTATGGGCCAAGGAAATGCCAAAGCATAACCAGGCCACAGTCAGAAGACTCATTGTGGCCATTATTCCGTACCGCGCTGCACAAAAGGGTTGAGATCCTGGGGAGAGGTCTCCCCATACATCACGTGGGCACGACTCACAATCAGGTTGTCCGTCTTGCCAATGGCCTTCGGGTCCTTGTTTTCGTAAGGAAGGGTATGCAGAAGATGACGCATGGCATTGAGTCTTGCTCGCTTCTTGTCATCTGATTTGACCACCGTCCACGGGGCATAGGCAGTATCCGTGTGGAAGAACATGGTCTCCTTGGCCTTGGTGTAGTCCTCCCAACGATCCAACGACGCCAAATCCATGGGTGATAGCTTCCATTGCTTGAGGGGATGATGACGTCGCTCCTCAAAACGGCGGCGCTGCTCCTCTTGGGTTACCGAGAACCAAAATTTGATCAAAAAAATACCGCTATAGACCAGATGACGTTCAAACTCAGGGGCTTGCCGCATAAACTCTTGATATTCCTGCTCAGTGCAAAAACCCATGACTTTCTCGACGCCGGCACGGTTGTACCAGGAGCGATCCAAAAAGACCATTTCGCCAGCCGTGGGGAGTTGCTCCACATAGCGCTGGAAATACCATTGCCCTCTTTCCTTCTCCGAAGGCTTCTCCAGGGCCACCACGCGGGCACCGCGAGGGTTCAGGTGCTCCATGAAGCGTTTGATGGTGCCCCCCTTGCCGGCAGCATCGCGGCCCTCGAAAACGAGGACCAAACGCTGCCCCGTATTTTTGACCCAGGCTTGCAGCTTGAGCAGCTCTACTTGGAGATGATATTTCTGGGCCTCGTAATCTCGGCGACTCATTCGATAAGTATAAGGGTAGCCACCCGTTCGCCAGTCCGGATTCAAGGTATCATCGGTATCACTTTCGTGGGGTTGCCGTACCTCTTGCCGAATCTTACGGATATCATCTGCACTCAGATCAGACTGGGCAATGCGCAGAGCTTCCTCAATATTTTCGTCCGTTGGCTCTAACCCGTTACGGTGCAAATGATCGCGAACGACCGCCACATGATGCTCCTGAGCCGAGCTTGTGGCTTCGGCAATGGCGTATTGCTGGATGCCTTCCGGGCTCAGCTCGGCGGGGAGATCTTCAACATCCAACAGGGACTTCTTGGGATAGGCAAATGGCTTTTGGGTGGACACGGGGACTCCCTTTATCTCGATCCAATACAGTCAGATGCACTATAACAAAGGAATATGAACCTTTTATGACAGCGCCAGTTTGCAGCACCTGTGGCTAGCATAGGGGCCTGCGGCGAAGATATTAGCCCATCATCCCTGCGATCTGACCATTCCGTGCGTAGATACAGGAACCTAGTTGATCCCGCTTGGGATTGGCATTACACCAAGCCAATTCTTTGGCCGTTTCCTGGGGATGGTCCCGATACCAGTTCTGGTCGTGGCCGCCGTAGGGACCCTCATGAGAAAAAAAGAAAGGAAACACCATGGCTACGAGACAAATGAGCAAGATGATGGCTGTTACCCAATAATTCCGGCGCCCCTTACCCGTACCCCTGACCATGATTTCCTCCCTGCCTTGCCCAGTCACACTATACCAAAGCAACCCAATTTGTTGCTATGCTGCTAGCAAAAGGAGCGAAGCATTGGCAAAGAAGAAACGCGGATTGGGCTGGCAAGGGGTGCTTTGGCTTTCGGTGCCCTGCGTGGCCGTCTTGGCAGTACCCCTGTATAACCGGATCGAACCCGAACTCTTCGGTATCCCCTTTTTCTATTGGTGGCAAATTCTCTGGGTTCCGCTCTCCAGCGTGTTCCTGTTCATGGCCTATGGGCGCATCAGGAAGGAAAAATGAATCCTACGGCCCTGACGGTCTTTCTGGCTCTCTTCGTTTTGATCATTGTGCTGGGTTTTCTATCCGCCCGCTGGCAACAGGGTGATCTGGCCCATTTGCAGGAGTGGGGACTGGGAGGGAGGCGCTTTGGGACCTGGATCACCTGGTTTTTGATCGGTGGCGACCTCTACACGGCCTACACCTTCGTCGCTGTACCGGCTTTGGTATTTGGCGCCGGGGCCCTGGGCTTTTTTGCCCTACCCTATACGGTGTTGGTGTATCCCTTGGTCTTTGCCGTCTTACCCAAACTCTGGAGCATCGCCAAACATCACCACTTTATTACTGCCGCCGATTTTGTCGAAGCCCGCTACGACAGTCCAGTGCTAGCGCTTGCCATTGCCTTGACGGGGATCGTGGCAACCATGCCCTATATTGCCCTGCAGCTGGTCGGGATTGAAGTGGTAATTGCTGCCTTGGGTTTTCCGACCCATGGTTTTTGGGGAGAAGTACCGCTATTGGTCGCCTTTATTGTTCTGGCAGCGTTTACCTATGTGAGTGGTCTACGGGCGCCGGCGAGCATTGCGGTGGTCAAGGACTTGCTGGTGATCATCACCATCGTGGCGCTCATCGTCGTCGTGCCCGCACAGGTAGGGGGATTTGCAGCCATTTTCCAACAAATACCCAAGGAGCATCTGCTGCTGCCCGCCATCCACGCGGGCGACCTGGGAATGCAGTCTTTCTATATGACCCTGGCCCTGGGATCGGCCATGGGCCTGATGCTCTATCCCCATGCCACGACCGCAGTATTGGCGGCCAAGGGTCCGGAAACCTTGCGCCGTAACTGGATTATGTTGCCAGCTTACTCCCTGGTTTTGGGTCTGATCGCCTTGCTGGGATACGTGGCCTATGTGGCCCATGTCGAGAAAATTCCTGCCCTTGCGCCCTATTTTCATGCTTTTGGCCCACAATTTGCCATGCCTGGACTATTGCTTGCCTATTTCCCTGGCTACTTTGTTGGAATTGGCTTGGCGGCCGTGGCCATTGGTGCCCTGGTACCTGCCTCCATCATGTCCATCGCTGCTGCCAATTTGTTTACCCGTAATATCTATCGTAGTTTTTTGCATCGGCAATGCACCCCCATGCAGGAAACGCAAATGGCAAAAAACGTTTCCCTGCTGGTCAAATTAGGTGCTTTATTTTTTATTCTCTTTCTTCCTATGGAGTTCGCCATACAACTGCAACTCCTGGGAGGAATTTTGATCTTGCAAACCCTGCCAGCCATAGTTGCTGGAATTTATACCCGCTGGTTTGATCCGCGAGCCCTTCTTGCAGCCTGGTTTTTGTCCCTCAGTTGGGGGGTTTGGGCAGCAGCCCAAACGGGCTTTCAGAAATCCATGTATGTGTTGACCCTGGCGGGATGGCAAATTCCCGCTTATATCGGATTTTATGCAGTCATAGGAAATTTTTTACTGGCTGTACTTTTTACCCTATTGCTGCGCTTGGGCAAACAACATCATTTGCGGGATCGAACTGCGGTCGAAGCCTATGGTGAATAAATTTCAGGGAACTTGACAGGACCCTGATGGACTCCAACAATCTTCCATAAATTTTTTCTTGTAGATGCAGAAGGTTCCCATGCCCCCGTCACCCACTCCTCTCCCGCTCTACTCATTCCCTGGCCTACGGAAGTGGAGACGATGACTGCCATTCGCATTGACGGTAAAGCTGTCGCCCAAGGTCTGCAGGCAGAGCTTGCCCAGGGTGTGCGTGATTTCCATCATCGGTACGGACGTCCACCGGGCCTCGCAGTCATTTTGGTTGGCGATAATCCTGCCTCCCAGATTTATGTGCAACACAAGAAAAAGGCTTGCACGCAGGCAGGTATGGCGTCCTTTTCCCACGTTTTGCCAGCTTCCTGTATGGCCAATGAGCTTCTTGACACCATTGCAGCGTGCAATGCCAATCCCCAGATCGATGGGATTTTGGTGCAGCTGCCATTACCCCAACACCTGGATACGGAAACGATTCTGGAAAAGATTGCTGTCGAAAAAGATGTCGATGGCTTTCATCCATACAATATCGGTAGACTTGCGTTACGTGCTCCCGTTCTGCGTCCCTGCACTCCGGCGGGAATCATGACCTTGCTGCGACACTACGAGATTCCTTGCAAGGGAAAAGAGGCAGTGATTGTTGGTGCCTCCAATATTGTCGGTAGACCCATGGCCCTGGAACTGCTCTTGGCCGGGGCCACGGTAACCGTTTGCCATCGTTTCACCCAGAATATCGCGGCTTTTGTGGAGCGCGCCGAGATCTTGGTAGCGGCTGCTGGCAAGCCGGGACTGGTGCGCGGTGCGTGGATCCGTCCCGGTGCGGCGGTCATCGATGTGGGCATCAATCGTCTTGCCGACGGCTCCCTGGTCGGGGATGTGGAATATGAAGCAGCGGCAAGCAGGGCTGGCTGGATTACTCCTGTACCCGGTGGAGTTGGGCCCATGACCGTTGCTTCCCTACTGCAAAATACGCTCCAGGCCGCACGCCAGCGTATGGACAGGACCCATGTCTGAAAAAGCAGCAAGCAAACCCACTACGACCACTGCCAAGCTCGATGATCCAGCCCTCTATTTCAATCGGGACTTAAGCATCCTGGAGTTCAATCGACGCGTGCTGGCGCTGGCCGATGACCCCCATATCCCCTTATTGGAACGTCTGCGCTTTCTGACCATCGTTTCCAGCAATCTGGATGAATTCTTTGAAGTTCGTTTTGCCGGCCTGATGCAGCGAAGAAAATATGGTGCCGGTCCTTTGGGGCCCGATGGCTTGTCGCCAGAGGAGGAAATCCTTGCTGTTTCCCGTATCACCCATGAATTGATCAACGCCCAATACGCCTGTCTGAATGAACGCCTGATTCCCGCTTTGGCCGCGGAGAACATCCGTCTGCTGCGACGCAAGGAATGGACGAGCCAACAGCGTCGTTGGGTGGCTGAATTTTTTCACCGAGAAATCATGCCCCTCCTGACGCCACTCAGTCTGGATCCAGCCCATCCCTTTCCCAAGGTGCAGAACAAAGGGCTGAATTTTGCCATTGTGCTCGAGGGGGAAGATGCCTATGGGCGCCATAGCCCCATCGCCATTGTCCAAGCCCCTCGAATCCTGCCCCGCATCATCCAGGTTCCCCCAGAGATCGGTGGGCACACGGATTTTGTCTTTCTTTCGTCGGTCATTCACGAAAATGTTGCCTGGCTCTTTCCGGGTCTGGTCGTCAAGGGCTTTTACCAGTTTCGGGTCACTCGTAATAGTGAACTTTTTGTGGACGAGGAGGAAGTGGACAATCTCCTGGATGCCATCGCCGATGAGCTGACTACGCGAGCCTTCGGTGACGCTGTGCGGTTGGAGGTAGCCAACAATTGTCCCAGGGAAGTCTACGATTATCTCCTCCGGCATTTCGAGTTGGGTCCCGATGACCTCTATACCCTGAGTGGTCCTGTCAATCTCTCGCGGATGGCCGCCATCATCGATATGGCCAACCGTCCTGATTTACTTTTTCCCACCTTCGCTCCCGGATTGCCAGAAAGTTGTATCCGCAACCATGGGATTTTTCATGCCCTTCGGCAAGCCCCCATCCTGCTCCATCATCCCTTTCAAAGCTTTACTCCAGTCATTGATTTTTTGCGGCAAGCAGCGGCTGATCCCGATGTTTTGGGCATCAAACAGACCCTCTATCGAACCACCCCGGACTCTCCCATCGTCCAGGCCCTCATGGATGCCGCCGTTGCTGGCAAACAGGTTACTACCGTTATTGAGCTCAAGGCGCGCTTTGATGAGGCCAATAACATTCGTCTGGCCGAAGAACTGGAGAGTGTGGGTGTGCAGGTCGTCTATGGCGTGGTCAAGTACAAGGTCCATGCCAAAATGATTCTGGTCTTGCGGCGCGAAGCGGAGGGGCTTTGTCTATATGGTCATTTGGGAACAGGTAATTATCATCCACGGAATGCCAGAATTTATACAGACTTTAGTTTGCTGACGGCGGATCCGCAGATCACTGCCGATATGAATGCCCTCTTCTTGCACATCACGGGGGTTGGCGAAGCACCCAAGCTTCGCCAATTGTTACAAAGCCCGTTTTCTCTCTTTCCTGCCCTACGGCAAAAAATCGCTGCCGAAACCGCTTTGGGTCCCAAAGGGCGGATCATTGTTCGGGTCAATTCCCTCATTGATCCCGATTTGATCCAGGATTTATATGAGGCTTCCCAGGCAGGGGTGCGTATTGATGCCATTGTGCGCGGGGCTTGTGCGCTGCGTCCCGGCATTCCTGGTATTTCAGAGAATATTTCCGTGGTGTCCATCGTAGGTCGTTTTTTGGAGCATAGTCGGGTCTATTATTTTGGCCGCAATGGCAATCCCGAAGTTTGGTTGAGCAGCGCCGACTGGATGGGACGCAATCTCTTCCGGAGATTGGAGACTGCCGTACCCATCCGGGACCCGGCCATGAAAAAACGGGTCATCGAGGAAGCCCTGGAATTTTATCTACAGGATCGCTGCAACGCTTGGCAAATGCAGGCTGATGGCAGCTATCAATCCTTACGTAGCGAAGATGCGGACTGTTTCAGTGCCCAAGCTACCCTTCTTGCCCGCTATGCCAGGGGTGCAGGCAATGACTGAAGCGTGCCGCGTGCTGGTTCTCAATAGCAAAGGTGGGGCTGGAAAAACCACACTAGCCACCAATCTGGCGAGTTTCCTTGCCTTGCGCGGTAGCGTGGTTCTGGCTGACCTGGATCCCCAGGGTTCTAGTCTAGCCTGGGGGCAACGGCGTCCTGGGATGGTTCCTGCCATTGGCGTGCTGAAAGATTCAGGGCGTGATTTTCGCGGTTATCCCGTAAGCCAATATGTGGTTTTTGACGCCCCGGCAGGACTGAAACGAGGACGACTGGAAGAAATGATGGACGAAGTGGAGTATTTGCTGGTTCCCGTCTCGCCCTCTCCTTTCGATATGGATGCCAGTCGATCGTTTCTGGCGAGTCTGGAAGCAATCAAGCGATTTCGAAAGGGGAAGGTGCGGATGGCTGTCATTGCCAATCGCGTCAAATCCCGTAGTCAAGCCCAAGGTGAATTGCTCTCCTTTATGAAGGACCTAGAACTACCTTTGCTCGCCACCCTTCGGGATAGTCAAATCTATGTTCGCGCAGCGCGCCAAGGTCTGGGGCTTGCGGATATCCGCGCCTCCGAGGCCCGAAAGGAGCTGCCAGAATGGGCACGGATTCTGCGTTTCATCCAAACGGGAGAAATCCGTGGAGCGTGAACTCAAGTTACAAGTGCTTGCGCCTGCGCTCTGGTCGGAGATTCTCCAGCACCCGCTTTTGCGCCTGAGCGAGACCAAGCCCCAGGCTCTCCACGCCATTTACTATGACACCCCCGATCAGCGCCTGCACCATGGGGGAATTGCCTATCGAGTTCGACGGGAGGGTCAGCAATGGGTAGCTACCATCAAACTGGCGGGTAAAAATACAGGGGGACTGCATCAGCGACCGGAATGGAATATTCCCGTAGCTGACCCCGCACCCAATATCCAGATTTTTACCGCCCCAGAGCTGAGAGAGCGGCTGCAGGAATTCCTTCCCCTCTCCCTCACACCCCTCCTGGAAACGATTTTTCAACGTCGCGAACGGGAGATTCTTTTCCAAAGCAGTCGGATTCTGCTTGCGGCTGATCAAGGGGAAATTCGAGCCGCCCAAGGGGTAGAGGCCATCGACGAAGTAGAGCTGGAATTGGTGGAAGGTTCCGTAATCGACCTCCTCCAACTGGGCAGCGCACTCTGTGCCGGACTTCCCCTGTGTCCAGAAACTGAAAGTAAATTTGCTCGCGGACTGATCCTGCTGGGCAGATCACTCCCATCCAGGAAGCCGTCGGAGAAACTCTTACGCCCTCGGGAGGGAGCGGGAACGGCAATCTCGGCTCGATTGATTCAAGTCGCCCAAAAGATCCTGGAGCCACTAGCAAAACTCCAACTGCAGGACGAGGGTCGATCCTCGCGCTCGTTTGGCGGCAGAATTGCTGGCCCTTTGGGCCCAACTCCTCCTCCATTCCTTGCCTGATCCCGAGGATCTTCGCACCCACGTCGAAGAACGCCTGCAGCGAAACCTACAAGCTTTACAGTATGTGGATCCTGGTGCCGGAGTCGAATTTCATCGGCTGCGGATCGCCCTCAAAAATCTCCGCTATACCTTAGAAGAACTACTGGAGCTATGGCCTAGTAAAGATAGCAAAGCGTTACACAAGCAGCTGCGGATTTTGCAGGAGTCTGCCGGGATCATCCGCGATGCGCAGATTGCCTATCAATATCTCCACGAGTGGCAAAACAACAGCAGCCTGGCCTATTCCGCGGGAATTCTCCTGGGCTATCTTACCGGTCGTAAGGAGCAAGAAATCCGCCGCTTTCGCAAACACTGGGAGCGACTCCAGGAAGTTCGCAGACCCTGGGATTAGCAGTATTGGACAGCGCCCGTGCCTTGGCTATGGGTATCCAGGGATGCACCGAGACCTTTAGGCCAAACATCGCTCCAGGATCTCAGACACATCCCGGGAGAGCTTGGGCAGCTGCTGCAGACGAAGCATGGCCGAGCGCATCTTTGCTTGCCGATGGGGATCAAAGCGAGAGATCCGGCTAAATACCGTGCTCAGACGGGCTGCGGTCTGGGGATTGACGGGGTCCAGGCGGGCCAACTGCTCGGCGTAAAATGCATAACCAGAGCCATCGGCAGCATGAAAAACCGTAGGATTAGCAGCAAAGCTTCCCAAGAGGGCCCGCACCCGATTGGGTACCTGCCATTGGAAAGCCGGGTGTTCCAGGAGCAACTTGGCTTGTTCCAGGGTCTGGGGAGTAGCGGGGAGCATCTGGAGAGAAAACCACTTATCGATGATCAAGGGATGATCTTGCCAACGCTGATAAAAATCTTGCAGTAAATGTTTTGGCAGTAATCCCTCCATGGCAAGGGCAGTCAGAGCCCCTAAGCGCTCGGTCATGTTATCTGCTTTGGCGTACTGCTCTTCCGCCCACCCCTGGGCCTGGGTGCCTTCGGGACCAAGGAGGGCATACGAAAGGGCCAGATGGCGCAGGCTGCGTTGCCCTACGGCCTTGGGGTCGAAATGATAGGGGCAAGACAACTCCCGATAGAGGCTTGACCATTGGGAAGCAAAGACCGTCGCCAGCCGCCGGCGTAATTGCTCCCGGACTCGATGAATACCATCCACATCAATCACATCCATTGCTTGACCCAGGGTTTCTTCCGCTGGCAAACGCAGCAGCTCCGCAGCAAAGGCGGGGTCTTGGTGGCATTCTGTCAGGGCGCTGGCTACCGCATCTTCCAGACTCGTGGTTTCCAGTCGACCATCGTCGCTCTTCACAGCAGCCAAAATGGCATGTTGAGCAAGGCGCTGAAAACTATCCCAGCGATTGAAGGGATCGTCGTCATGACGGGCCAAAAAGACATCGGCAACCTGGGAATCCGTTCGCTCTAGAATGACCGGGGCTGAGAACCCTCGCAGAACGGAGGGGATGACTGGCCCAGGGAAGGGACCAAAGCGCCATTCCTGTGCTGCTTCCTGCAGGAGTAGTATCTGCTCGCGGGCGTGGTCCACAGGGGTTCCATCTTCCAGAAAAAAGGCCAGGCGAACGGGGATTGGCAAGGGGACTTTCCGTGGCTGGCCTGGCGTTGGCGGCGTCTGTTGGGAAAGGCGCAGCACATAATGCCGGGAACCTGCTTCATAGCGACCTTCCATCTGCAGGCGGGGAGTGCCCGCTTGGTCGTACCACAACAAAAAGGGCGATAGATCTTGGCCACTGCCATCGCTCAATGCCGAAATCAGATCCTCGATACAGACAGCTTGGCCATCGTGCCGGTCAAAGTACAAATCCATGCCCTGCCGAAAGGCCTTCCCGCCCAACAGGGTATGGAGCATACGGATGATCTCTGCCCCCTTCTCGTACACCGTTGCCGTATAGAAGTTGTTAATTTCTTTGTAGGAATGGGGACGTACAGGGTGGGCAAGCTGACTTGCATCCTCGGTAAACTGGGCACTGCGCAGACGCCGCACATCAGCCACCCGCTGCACTCCTCGAGAATTTCGATCACTGGAAAACTCCTGATCCCGAAAGACAGTCAAGCCCTCCTTGAGACTGAGCTGAAACCAATCCCGGATGGTCACCCGGTTTCCGGTCCAATTATGGAAATATTCGTGGGCGATGACCGATTCAATGCCCAAATAGTCCTTGTCCGTAGCGGTTTGGGGACTGGCGAGGACGTATTGGGAATTGAAAATATTGAGCCCTTTGTTTTCCATTGCTCCCATATTGAAGCTATCGGTAGCGACAATCAGATAGCGTTCCAGATCATATTCTCGTCCATAGACCGCCTCATCCCAGGCCATGGCATGCTGCAAACTCTGTAGGGCCTGGTCGCAGGCGTGCCGATATTGGGGTGCTACATAGAGTTCCAGACCAATTTCCCGACCCGATTGGGTGCAAAAATGCGCCCGCGCACAGTGAAAGCTCCCTGCAACGAGAGCAAAAAGATAGCTGGGTTTGGGAAAGGGATCCTGCCAACGAGCCCAATGCCAGTTCGTTTGAGGACCTGTTCCGGTGGCCACGAGGTTGCCATTGGAGAGCAGAACGGGAAACTTTTCTTCCGGTGCGTGGACAGTCACCGTATAGCGCGCGAGCACATCCGGCCGGTCGATGTAATAGGTGATGCGGCGAAATCCCTCCGCCTCACACTGGGTCAGAAAGGTACCATCGACATAATACAAACCTGTCAGGGCAGTATTGGCAGCCGGATGGATACGTACGCGACTTTCGAGCGTGCAGCGCTCAGGGACCTCAGCCACCAGCACAGACTGCTGGTCTTGCACATAGTCCTCCGCGCCAAGGAGCCGGCCATCAAGGCGCAACGAGAGGAGTTCCAGACCCACACCGTCCAAACGAAGTGGACCTGGACCCTGCCGACGAAGGGTCAGGCGCGACTGGACCTCCGTAACCTCCGGATCCAGGAAGATGTCCAGAGAAATTTCGTCAATAGTAAATGCAGAGGGGCGATAGTCTTTTTGATGAACTACCACCTCCTCTTCCCTCTTCACTGACAGGTTCCCGCGCTGTTGAAGCCTCCACCAATTTTCTGGAGGAGATCGGCGGCAGTACCAGGCATTCCATGGACGAGCTCTGGCTTCTTGGCATGGTTACAATACAAAATGGTGGGGGTGGCCTCCTCGCCCGTATCCACCAAGAGTTGGGTATTGTTTTCCACGGCGGCAGCGACTTCGGAATTGGCGTCTGAAAGCGGTGTAATGCCCCCTTCCTCGGTCTCCTCATGGAAACCCTTTTCATTTTCCGCCATGGCCTGGGCTGGATCCTTGGCACTCAGTATCGCTTCTGCTTTGGGTAAGCTCGACGGCTTCAGAAATGCCACTACGACATAGCGTACTCGCAATTTCCCCTCGGCAATGAGTGGCTTGGCATCCTCGTAAAACTTATGGCAAAAAATGCAATTGGGATCTACAAAGGCAATGATTTCCGGGCCGGATTTGCCCACCACAAAAGATTTGGCACTACTGCTTACATTCTTGGCAATTTGGTCAGCAGGCTTTGGTTTAGGAAGCAAACCGGCCTCAATCGCATCTTCTTTGATGAGGTTTTTCCCCTCTTCATTCAAGATAGCTTGGGCCAAGATCAAATTTTTGCCATCGGGGGTCACATAAACGATATTCGGCTGCCCATCTACCTCGATACTCACTGCGGTCAAACCGCCCGGTCCTGGAAAGACCTTTTTCACCTTGCCTTGCCCATGGGTGACCACCGCAACCAATTTTTGCACGGTATTTTCCGATACGGTCTTTGCCGAAGGAGGAAGTTGGCTGCAAGCATTGAGCAGGAGGGTGGAACAAAAGATGGACATGGCCAGGAGAGTTGGTTTGATGCGCATGCAATAGCCTCAGGAAGCCCTAACGAAAACTTTCCTATGGTAAACGCTTACCAGCACAAAGAGCTAGCCCGCATACTTCGAACTAGCCCCAAGTTCTGGCACTGGACGATTTGTTACATTTTTTGACTGGCGAAAACGAACTGCTCATCCACCAGATCCACCCGGATCAATTGGCCTGGCAAGAAATCTCCCCGGAGCAGGCGCTCCGCCAAGGGATTTTCGATCTCTGCCTGGATAGCGCGTTTCAAGGGACGTGCGCCATAGACTGGATCAAAACCGATTTCGGCCAGCTTGTCCAAAGCGGTATCGCTCAACTGCAGATCCAGATCCCGCTCCCGTAGTCGGGCACGCAGGCCCGCCAACTGGATTTCGGTAATGGCCCGAAGCTGGCGAGCGTCCAAAGGATGGAAGATCACGATCTCGTCGATGCGATTCAGGAATTCTGGCCGGAAATGCCCCTGCACCACCCCCATGACCGCGCTGCGCATGGCATCCATATCGCCGGTACGGCTGTATTCCTGGATCCGGTCCGAACCCAGGTTGGAGGTCATGATGATCACGGTGTTGCGAAAATCTACCGTCCGCCCCTGACCATCGGTCAGTCGCCCATCATCCAGCACCTGGAGGAGGACATTGAATACCTCTGGATGAGCCTTCTCCACTTCGTCCAAGAGCACCACCGAATACGGTTTACGGCGCACGGTTTCGGTGAGATACCCACCTTCCTCATAGCCCACATACCCCGGCGGGGCACCAATCAGCCTTGCCACCGAATGTTTTTCCATGAACTCGCTCATATCGATGCGCACCATGTGTTCCTCGCTATCAAAGAGGAACTCGGCCAAGGCCTTGCTCAGTTCGGTCTTGCCCACCCCAGTGGGTCCCAAAAAGAGAAAGGAGCCATTGGGACGGCGCGGATCCGATAGGCCCGCACGGGAACGCCGGATCGCATTGCTGACCGCCCGCACTGCCTCACTCTGGCCTACAACCCGGGCCTGTAGGCGCTCTTCCATCTTGAGCAGTTTTTCCCGCTCTCCTTCCAGCATCTTGGCCACGGGAATGCCAGTCCAGCGGGCAACCACTTCGGCGACTTCCTCCTCGGTGACTTCGGTACGCAAGAGGGTAGGCGCTTGGTGTTGGCCGTCTGCTACCTGTTTTTCAGCCTGTTGGAGCTTGGCTTCCAGGGCGGGAATCTGACCGTATTGAATTTCCGCCATGCGATTGAGATCGCCGGCACGGCGGGCGTTCTCCAACTCGACCCGCAGCCGATCCAGTTCTTTCTGGATTTGCGAAGTCCCCTCGATGGCGAGTTTTTCGCTTTTCCAAATCTCTTCCAAGTCCTGGAACTTCCGGTTCAGTTCGCTGATTTGTTGCTCCAGATTCTCCAAACGCTTTTTGCTGGCCTCGTCCTTTTCTTTGGCCAGGGCTACCTTTTCGATATTGAGCTGGATCAGCCGACGTTCCAGTTCATCGAGTTCTTCGGGTTTGGAGTCGATCTCCATCTTGATGCGCGAGGCGGCCTCATCCACCAGATCGATGGCCTTGTCGGGCAGATTGCGATCGGTAATGTAGCGATGGGAGAGCTGGGCGGCTGCCACCAGGGCCGGATCGGTAATTCGTACCCCATGATGGGCCTCATAGCGTTCCTTGAGGCCCCGCAAGATGGCGATGGTGTCCTCCACCGAGGGCTCATCCACCAGGACGCGCTGAAAACGTCGCTCCAAAGCAGCGTCTTTTTCGATGTATTTACGGTATTCATCTAGGGTGGTGGCGCCAATGCAATGAAGCTCTCCCCGAGCCAAAGCCGGTTTGAGCATATTGCCGGCATCCATGGACCCTTCGGCTTTACCGGCCCCCACTAAGGTGTGGATTTCATCAATAAAGAGAATGATCTGCCCCTGGGTCTTGGCCAGATCGTTGAGCAAGGCCTTGAGCCGTTCCTCAAATTCGCCACGGAATTTGGCACCGGCAATCAGGGCCCCCAAGTCCAAGCCCAGCAGCCGCTTGTTGCGAAGAGACTCCGGGACCTCGTTGTTGACGATACGCTGAGCAAGCCCTTCGACAATGGCGGTCTTTCCCACCCCTGGCTCGCCAATCAACACGGGATTATTCTTACTGCGGCGCAATAACACCTGGATGGTCCGACGAATCTCCTCGTCTCGCCCAATGACCGGGTCCAACTTGCCTTGGGCCGCCCGCTCGGTATAGTCGATGGTGTACTTTTCCAGGGCCTGTCGCTGCTCTTCGGCATTGGGGTCGTTGATCTTTTCGCCACCGTGTAAAGCGGTAATGGCGCTTTCCAGGTCTTTGCTGGTAGCGCCGGCCTCCTTGAAAAGGCGTCCCCCATCCCCTTTGTCTTCCAAAAGGGCGAGGAGGAAATGTTCGGTGGAAATGTAGCTATCTCCTCGTTTCTGGGCAATTTTGTCAGCCAGATTCAGTAGATTGATCAAATCCCGACCAATCTGGACCTCGCCCGGTCGTCCCTCCACTTTGGGAAGATTCTGTATAGCACGACCCACTTCATTGCGCAGGGCATCCACCCGGACACCGGCTTTACTAAGCAAGGGCCGCGCAATGCCCCCTTCCTGGTCCAAAAAGGCCTGGAGGAGATGTACCGGTTCGACTTGTTGCTGATCATGACCCAAAGCCAAGCTCTGGGCCTCCTGCAAGGCCTGTTGAAATTTGGTGGTCAATTTATCGCTACGCATAAAAGGATTCTCCAATCGGGTTCTGGGTAGCAGATGGGCACCCTAGGCAGTTTTTTCAAGGGGACGGGAGTAGTGTTTCATGCCTAGCAATAAGACCAGGGCCACCATTGCCATTGCTGAGGCTGCCCCAAAAGCCCCTTGCCCGCCCCAGTGGCTCCAGGCATAGCCAGCACCCAAAGCGCCGAGTCCACCTCCCAACCCATAGACCAGACTCGCATACAACGCCATGCCCCGCGAGCGCAGGGCTTCGGGGAAGCGGGCAAAAACCCAGTGCACTGCAGCCAAATGAAAAGCAGCATAACTCGCCGCATGGAGAACTTGCACCACGATGATCCAGAAGAAACTCGGCCACCAGGCAATGACTGCCCAACGCACGCTGGTCAGAAAAAAAGAAATCACAAAGAGACGCATGGTGCCCCAACGCTGTACCCACTGATCTCCAAACCAAAAAAAGATCACTTCGGCAAGTACCGCCAAGGCCCAGAGAATTCCCACCATGCCACTCCCGAAACCATGTGCCTCCACATAGATGGAATAAAAGGCGTAGTAGACCCCATGACTGCCCTGCTCTAGCACCCCCGCTAGCAAAAAGAGCAACAACTCGGGCTGTCGTAAGTAAGGAAGAAAGGAGGGGCGCGGCACAGCCTGGGGGGGCGAAGGAGAGGCGGTTAACGGCAGATAATGACTGAGCCAAGCCGTGCCAAAGAAAAAAAACAGCAACAGCGGCAAAAATACCTGGTCGCCAAAGCCGCCAAGCAGCACGCCCATCCCCATGGCCAGGGCAATGAATCCCAGGGAGCCCCACAGACGAATTCGTCCGTACTGCTTCCCCTGCTGCTGTGCCCAGGCAAGACTCACGGCATCTACCAATGGCAAGGTGGCAGCCCAAAAAAAAGAAAAGCCCAGGGTAACCAGCAACAACTTCCAAAAATCCTGCTGGGCAAAAAAAAGGAGGCCAAAACTCAAGGCGGCAAGATAATTACCCCAAGGGATCAGCCGACGCGCCGGTTGCCAATGGAGGAGCCAGCCCCACACATTGGGCGCAATGACTTTGCTAAACTGGACCGCCGCGGTGAGCAGGCCAATGGCAAAGGCGCTCTGGTCCTGGGACTGGAGCCAGGGACCCCAGTAGGGCAGAAAGGCGCCCATTGCACAGAAGTAGACAAAATAAAAGGCAACGAGGGCGTTTCCCTCGCGCCGGACCCCTAACATTGGCTGGCAATGGGTTCCAGGGGGGGGCGAACTTGGGCATTTTGCGCCCGGTGTCGGAGGTGGTGATCCATGAGGGTGATGGCGATCATGGCTTCGACAATGGGAACTGCACGAATCCCCACACAAGGATCGTGACGACCCGTGGTGATAACCTCCACGATCTGCCCCTCGTGGTCGATACTTGGCCGAGGGATGCGGATGCTGGAGGTGGGTTTGACAGCTACCGACAGGAGTAGATCCTGCCCCGAGGAGATCCCCCCCAAGACGCCACCGGCATGATTGCTGGCAAAGCCTTGGGGAGTCAGAGAATCCCCGTGCTGGCTCCCCCGCTGCTCCACCACGGCAAAGCCGTCGCCCACCGCCACCGCCTTGACGGCGTTGATGCTCATCAAGGCCTTGGACAGATCGGCCTCCAGACGATCAAAGACCGGTTCTCCCAAACCCACCGGCATCCCCGTCACCCGCGCATCGACGCGCGCGCCAATGGAGTCTCCCTCCTTGCGCAAGGCATCCAGATATTCTGCCATGCGTTCCGCAGCAATGGGATCCGGACAGAAGAAGGGGTTTTGCTCGATGATCTCGGTAGCAAAGGTCTCGGCGCGAATGGGACCCATCTGGGCCAACCAGGCCTGGATGACAACCCCCAGCTGTTCCCGTAGATACTTGCGGGCAACCGCCCCCGCCGCTACCCGCATGGCCGTTTCTCGGGCCGAAGAACGACCACCACCGCGGTAATCGCGGATTCCATACTTCATCAGGTAGGTATAATCGGCGTGGCCGGGCCGAAAACGATCCTGGATTTTTCGGTAATCCTGGGAACGCTGATCGGTATTGTGGATCAACAGAGCAATGGGAGTTCCGGTGGTGACCCCCTCGAAGACCCCCGAGAGGATTTCTACCTGATCAGCTTCCTGACGCTGGGTGGTATGACGGGATTGTCCAGGCCGACGTCGATCCAGTTCAGGCTGAATGTCTTCGGCGCCAAGGGCCAGGCCCGGCGGACAACCATCAATGATGGCACCAATGGCCGGCCCGTGGCTTTCGCCAAAGGTAGTCACCCGAAAAAGCACACCGATGCTATTACCAGGCACCGTCTAGTTTTCTCCCTCGATCAAGGCATAGGCCGAGTGATTGTGAATGGATTCGAAGTTTTCCGAGGCTACCGAATACCTGGCAATGCGGGAGTCGCTCTGCAGGCGTAACGCCAGATCTCGGACCATGTCTTCCACGAACTTGGGATGATCGTAGGCATATTCGGTCACGAATTTTTCATCAGGACGCTTGAGAATGCCATAGAGCTGGGAGGAGGCTTCGGCTTCTACCACTGCAATGATTTCCTCGATCCAGATCGGTTTGCGATTTTGAATCCAGACACTCACCCGGGAGCGCTGATTGTGGGCACCATACTCCGAGATACTCTTGGAACAGGGGCACAGGCTCGTCACCGGGACATGGACGGTGAGTTCCTGGAAATACTGATCTTCCTGGAGAATACCCACCCATTCCACTTCGTAGTCCAGGTAACTGCTTACCCCAGAAACGGGCGCTTTTTTGGATATAAACCAGGGAAACTGGATTTCAATCCGGGCGTCTTGGGCTTCCAAGCGATCCCGTGTGCGCAGGATCAGCTCCAACCTCCCCTTCATTCCTGACAAAATCAGTCAGATATTACGCCCCGGATCCCGATTGCTCAAGGCGTGCCAGCAAGGCTCGGCCCGCATTCTCGATTCCCACGGCATCGAGTCCCAACTCTGCCAACCAGAGATTGCTCTCCCCATGTTCGATGAACTGATCGGGCAGACCCAAGATACGCAGCATGGGATGCTCCCCTTGCTCCAGGAAAAATTCGGCCACCGCGCTGCCCGCTCCCCCCATGCGTACCCCTTCCTCCACCGTCAGAAAGGCTTCATGATCAGCAAGCAAGTCGGTCAGCAGATCCGTATCCAAGGGCTTGATGAAACGCATATTGACCACAGTCGCATCCAGCGCCTCGCCAGCGATCATGGCATCCGCCGCGCGGGTGCCAAAGGACAGAATGGCCAGTCGTTTCCCCCGCCGCAGAAGCTCCCCCTTGCCCCAAGGAAGCACCCTGGATACGTCAGGATCTTGAATGGGGCCAGCTGCCGCACCACGCGGATAGCGCACCAGGACAGGCCCCGCGTGGGCAAAGCCCGTATTGAGCATGTCCCGCATTTCCTGGGCATCTTTGGGGGCAAGGATGGCCACATTGGGAATACACCGGGAAAAGGCGATATCAAAAGCACCCTGATGGGTTGCCCCGTCAGCACCGACAATACCCGCCCGATCTACGGCAAAAAGGACAGGCAGTTTCTGGATGGCGACATCGTGCAGCAACTGGTCGTAGGCCCGCTGCAAAAAGGTGGAATAAATGGCAACCACAGGATGGAAGCCTTCACAGGCCAGACCGGCCGCAAAGGTCACCGCATGCTGCTCGGCAATGCCCACGTCGAAGTACCGTTCGGGAAAGAGTTGTTCGAAACGAACCAAGCCCGAACCTTCCCGCATGGCTGGGGTGATCCCTACGAGTTTGGTTTCTTTGGCTGCCTTATCACAGAGCCAGTCACCAAAAACCTGGGTATAACTCAGGACCGAGGACTTGCGCATGGCACCATTACTCGGATCAAAGGGGGTAACGCCATGGTATCCACAGGGGTCCAATTCTGCGGGAGCAAAGCCCTTACCCTTCCGAGTGATTACATGGAGCAAACGCGGCCCCTTGATTTTTTTCAGATTTTCCAAGGTAGGGAGAAGGCTGTCCAGGTCATGACCATCGATGGGACCATAATAGGTGAAGCCCATTTCCTCAAAGAGCAGCCCTGGCGAGACCAGGCCTTTGACCCCCTCCTCAGCCTTTTTGGCCAATTCGCGTAGGGGCGGGACCATGCGCAAGGCCTGCCCTGCTCCTTCGCGCACGGAATTGTAAAGGGGGTTGGACAAGAGTCTGGTCAAATAGCGCGAAACCGCGCCCACATTGGGGGAAATGGACATTTCATTGTCATTGAGAATGACCAATAAATTGGCATCCAGCACACCGCCATTATTGAGCGCCTCATAGGCCATACCCGCCGTCATCGCGCCATCGCCAATGATCGCCACCACCTGTCGCTGACTTTGGGTGAGCGACGCGGCCACCGCCATCCCCAGCCCCGCACTGATGGAGGTGCTGGAGTGCCCAGCACCAAAGGTGTCATAGGGACTCTCCTCGCGCTTCAAAAAACCCGAGAGCCCGTCTTTTTTCCGAAGGGTCGCGAAACGGTGGCCACGCCCGGTCAAAATCTTGTGGGGATAGGCTTGATGGCCAACATCCCAGACCAGGCGGTCCTCCGGAGTTTGAAAAACGGTATGAAGGGCCACAGTGAGTTCGACGGTGCCCAGGCAGGAAGAAAGATGCCCCCCCGTCTGGCTGACCGTTTCCAGCAAAAATTGTCGCAGCCGCTTGGCCACCTGCTTGAGTTCGCTACGGGGAAGCTCCCGCAGTCCTTGGGGGCTGGGAATTTGCTCCAGGAGAGGATTCATTGTTTGCGCTCGACGATGAGGCGGGCCAGGGCACGCAGTTGATTTGCTTCCGGTCCCCAATCAGCAAGGGCATCGAGGGCCCCTTGCAAAAGACTGGCGGCGTATTCCTGGGCTTGCTGTAGACCCAGGAGACTGACAAAGCCTGGCTTTTGCCGTTCGCGATCGGCACCCTGGCGCGCCTTACCCGTTTGCTGGAGATCGCCAATCTCGTCGAGAATGTCATCCTGAACCTGAAAAGCCAAGCCGATACGGTCACCATAGTGGATCAATGCCTGGCCGGCCCGGGAATCCTCCGCAAGATCGGCTGCCGCCAAGGCCAGCTGAATAGCACAACGCAATAACATGCCGGTCTTGAGTAGATGCATTTGCTCCAGCGCCGGCTGCAGGAGCTGGTGTCCGACGGCAGCCAAATCCACCGCCTGCCCCCCCACCATCCCATGGGAGCCAGCGGCGCGGGCAAGGGTTGCAACCATCCGCAGTTGCTGCCGGGGGGCCAGTCCCCTGGCGCTTGCCAGAACCGCGAAGGCCACGGTGAGCAAGGCATCTCCCACCAATATGGCCGTTGCTTCATCATAGGCCTTGTGGGTCGTGGGACGGCCGCGGCGCAGATCATCGTTGTCCATGGCGGGCAAATCGTCGTGGACCAGTGAATAGGCATGAATCAATTCGAGAGCCGCTGCCGGGTGATCCAAAAGGCTTTCGTGGACCCCCAAGGCCGTACCTGCAGCGTAGGTGAGCAGGGGGCGAACCCGCTTACCGCCTCCCAGGACACTGTAGCGCATGGCGTCATGCAGTCTGGCGGGAAAGGCATCGGCGGGGGGCAGGAGTTGGTCTAGGACCCGTTCACTATGGGCGGTAATCCGCTCGCGAAAAGCCGCAAAGGATTCGGCTGCAGACAATTCAATCTTCCTCGTTGTCGTTGGACAGGGGCTGGGCTTGGCCATTGAGCAGGATTTCCACCTTTTGTTTCGCCTCCCGCAGTTGCTGCTCTGCGCGTTGGGCGAGTGCCATTCCCTGCTGGAAAAGGGTAACGGATTCCTCCAGGCCCAACTGGCCGCTTTCCATCCGTTGGATGATTCTTTCCAAAGCAGAAAGGGTGTCAGCGAAGGCTTCGGGTGGGTTCTCGACCGTAGGGTCGGCGGAGGATTCCATTGCACTGGTCATACTGCGCATTAAACACTAGGGCAGCGCCGCTAGGCAAGAACCTTGCAGACTGGACGGTATGTTTGCCGCCCTCTAGACTGCAACTTCCACTGAATTTGATGGTGCAGATTTTTATGTCGACCATGCCGCAGGAAATTAGTTGCAAGCCCTTCCGACCCGAGGAAAAAACGCGCTTTGATGTATTGGGTGCCATTAGTATTTCTCATTTTCTCAATGATAGCATTCAGTCATTGATGTTGGCGGTTTATCCCCTTTTTCGTAGCCAATTCCACTTGAGCTTTGCCCAGATTGGCCTGATCACCCTGGCGTATCAGCTGACGGCCTCCATCATCCAACCCCTGGTGGGTCGCTACACCGATCGGCATCCCCTCCCCTGGTCCTTGCCGGTGGGCATGCTTTCCACCTTTTTTGGGCTCTTGCTGTTATCCCAGGCGCCCAATTACGGCGTCTTGTTGTTGGCTGCCGCCATGGTCGGTTTGGGTTCCTCGGTATTTCATCCAGAGTCCTCGCGCGTGGCACGAATGGCAGCCGGTGGCCGATACGGTCTGGCCCAATCCATTTTCCAGGTGGGGGGCAATCTGGGAACGGCGGTAGGGCCTCTGCTTGCGGCCTATTTGGTAATGCCCCATGGACAAGAAAGTCTGTCCTGGTTTTCCCTGCTGGCTCTGGCCGCCATTGTCATTTTGAGCTTTGTGGGGCGCTGGTACCAACATCAGCATCGTCTGCCCAAAAAAATTGCAGCAAACCCAAGGCAAAGCTTGCCGCAGGGGTTGGTGCGGCGGAGCATGATCATTTTAGTGACGCTCATGTTTTCCAAGTTCATTTATCTGACCAGTATCAGCAGCTATTTGATTTTCTATCTGATGCATCGCTTTGCCATTCCAGTACGCGAAGCCCAACTGCATCTTTTTTTCTTTTTGGGAGCGGTCGCGGCTGGAACCTTGCTGGGCGGACCCATTGGTGATCGTATCGGGCGCCAGCGGGTCATTTGGGTATCGCTCTTGGGCATTGCCCCCTTTACCTTGGTTTTGCCCTATGTGGGTCTGCTGACCAGCGCCCTGCTCACCATCATCATTGGCTTTTTGCTGGCTTCGGCGTTCCCTGCCATGGTCGTTTATGCCCAGGAATTGGTGCCTGGTCGTGTTGGCGCCATTTCCGGGCTCTTTTTCGGCCTCGCTTTTGGGTTGGGCGGGATCGGTGCTGCCGTATTGGGGGAGCTAGCCGACCTTTGGGGCATCGATACGGTCTACCAGATTTGCTCTTTTTTGCCGCTACTGGGGCTCCTGGCAGCTTTTTTGCCAAGACATCCCCAAGGAATTCCCCAGGAGAGTGCTGCATAAGTTTTCTGGAAAACTTTGATATACTAAGGAACTCCATTGGACGAATACGAGATTTTTCATGGCCCTTGCCATCTTTGACCTCGACAACACCCTATTGGCTGGTGATTCTGATCATGCCTGGCTGGAATTTTTGAGCACGCTGGGCATTGTGGATGGTGAGGAGCTGCGCCAAGCCAACGATCGCTACTATCGGGCCTATATGGAAGGCACCTTGGACATGCGGGAGTTCCTGGCCTTTGTTCTGGCTCCATTGGCCCAACATCCCCGCTCGCAATTGGATGCCTGGCTTGGTCAATATCTGCGGGAGCGGGTCTTGCCCATGATTACCGATGCCTCCCGTGCCCTGGTGCGCAGCCATGCAGATCAAGGAGACACCCTCCTCATTATCACTGCCACCAACCGCTTCGTGACCGCTCCCATTGCCGTGGAACTTGGTGTCCCGACCCTCTTGGCAACCGAAGCCGAGACCGATGGTAATGGCAACTTTACCGGGCGATCCTTTGGCATTCCCTGCTTTCAGCAGGGCAAGGTGGACCGGCTTCGGCAATGGTTAAGCAGCCAAGATCTTCCTTGGGAAGCAACGCTGGAAAATGCCTGCTTCTACAGCGATTCACACAATGATCTGCCATTGCTGGAGCTGGTGGGCAAGCCCGTGGCCGTTGATCCGGATCCGATCCTGCACCGCACCGCCCAAGAACGGGGCTGGCCTATTTTGAGTCTGCACGGTCCTTGCCACCCGGTCTCTTAATTACGCTCATTGCGTTTCCCGAGCCAAGGCAGAAACATCTACGGGCAACACCGTGGAGATCCCCGCTTCGACCATGGTCACCCCAATCAATTGCTCGGCGATCCGTAGGGTGGGTTGCCGATGGCTGATCAACAAAAATTGAATCTTGGGGGCCAGGGTCTGCAAGAGGGTACAAAAGCGCTCGATATTGGCATCATCGAGGGATGCATCTACTTCATCCAAGAGACAGAAAGGCGCGGGATTCAACTGAAAAAGGGCGAAAATCAAGGCGATGGCTGTGAGAGCCTTTTCGCCACCGGAGAGTTGTTGGAGGCTGCCATTGCGTTTGCCGGGCGGTTGGGCCCGCAGAATCAGCCCTCCCTCTAGAAGATCGTGGGAATGGCTCTCCAGGGATGCCGCCCCTCCCGAAAAGAGGGTGGCAAAATGCTCCTGCAACGCGACATTTACTTTTTCCAAGGTTTGTTGAAAACGCTCTATACTCTCGGCATCCATTGCGGCCATCGCTAGCTGCAGACGTGCCAATGCCTCCTCTACATCCGCTACTTGCGCGAGTAGACTCCCTTGGCGGTCGTCCAGAGCCGCGAGCTCTTCTTCTGCCGCCAGATTGACATTTCCCAGGCGGGTGATGGCTCGACCAATGCGTTCCAGTTCCGTTTTTGGATCTTTTTCCAACGGTGCAGCACCCGGATTTTCCCTCAGGCTTTGCGCCAGATTCGCTGCTTCCTGCAGCATTAGTTCAAGACGTTGCTGCTCGTGCTGGATATCACTTTCCCAGCGGGTAATCTGCAACTCTTGTTGTCTTTGTTGGGCTACCAATTCTTGGATTTGTTGTCGAAGTTTTTGTTCGGAATCCTGCAAATCTTTCAGGGCTTGGTGAGCAGCCTGGAGTGTTTTCTGGGCTTGGCCACGACGAGCAGCCAGGGATTCCCGCAACGGTTGGAGATGGGTGTGCTGGTCCTGCCAATTTTGGTAGCTCACCTGATCGATCTCTTGTTGCTGCAGGAATTGTCTTTCCTCCTTTTCCAGAGTGGCCAAGCGATCTTGGGTGGTCATGGCTTGCAGCTGCAATCGTTGCGTTTCCAGGGCCATTTGATGCTGTTGCTCGCGTACTTGTCCCAGTTGTTGGCGGACCTCTTGTAAGGACCGGCGCAAGCCATCCATCATCCGACGTAATTGACGATCGGGATATTGCAATGCCTCTTGCGCGTGACGTTGTCGCTGTAACTCTTGCTCCATCAGGGTCCATTGTTCTTGCAGTTGCGTCCGTTCCGGTTCCAACTGCTCGATGGCGGCTTGGGCCATGTTTTGCCGATCCAAGGCTGCTTGCAGGTTTGCCTTGCATTCCACCACCCGGTGGGCCGCCTGCGCCGCTGCTTTTTCTAGATTCCGTAGCAATTGCTGTTGCTCTTGTTCTTGCCGTCGCAGTGCTTGCAGTTGGGAGCGAGCTTGTTCCAGGCAGATGGCAGCACGCCCTTCCGCGTCCTCCAGTGCAGATAGGATCTTTTGCAAGGCGGATAATTGCTGGCGCAAACGCAAGCTGCTTGCCCCTTCTTCGTCCCCTTGCAGTCGTACCAGACTGTGCCGACCAAGGATCTCTCCCGCAGGTGTAACCCAGGATTCCCACGCCTGGAGATGATCTTGATGCGCATGTGCCCAGGCCAAATCCGGCGCGCAGCGAAGGCCATGAAACCAGGGGTATAGGGCCAGCAAATATTCACCTTTACAGCGTAAATGATGAAAGAGAGCGTCGGATTCCATGGGCGGCAATGAGCCGGTACCCGGCCAAAGCCATTGCCCTCGTTGTGCGGGGGTTGCTGCTTCCGGGGCTTGCACCAGAATTGCGTGAAACCGGTCAGCCAGGAGCCATTCGACCACCGCTTCCCAAGGCGGTGCTACGGTCAAGCTTTCACTGAGTAGCACTTCGCCATCGGGCTTTTGCTTTTCCAGTGCCCGGAGCACAGCTTCCAATGCACTATGCTGGGAACGCTTTTCCTGGAGGATGTCGCGCTGCAGCTGCCATTGGGATTGGGAGGATTCCACTTGCTCTTCGACTTGGCGTAACTCCTGCTGGATTCGTTCCCATTGTCCATGGGCCTCTGCCAGTAATTGTTGCAGCCGCAACGCCTCTGCTTGCGCTCTAGCTAGATCCTTTTCGGGTAACTGCACTGGCCGGCGCAATTCGCCCAGGCGCCGTTCCAGATCTTGCAAACGTGCATGCAGTCCCTGCCCTTGAGCCTCCAGGACAGCGAGGGAACGGCGCTCTTTTTGGATCTGCTCCTGCATTCTCTCCATTTCTTTGGAGGACTCGGCCAGTTGCCGTTCCAGGGCATTGCGCTTTTCCTGCAGTTCCTTGCTTGCGGCGTCCTGGACCAATCCAAGCGCAGCAAGATGGGCCAGGCGCTCCTGGTTTTCTTGGTGTAACCGGGTACGTTGTCCGAATTCGCCACGAATCCTCGCCAGTTGGACGTGCCCGTCGTCAAGCCTTTTGCGCAGGGCCTTGCCTTCCCCTTCACTATGCTGCCATTGTTGTTCCAGCAGGAGTAATTCTGCTTGCGCTGCATATTGTTCTTCTTGGGCCTTGGCAAGATTGTTTTCCGCTTCTTTGATGGCAATGCACAGCCGCTCTTGGGCAGTACCCAGTTCCTTTTCTTCTTGCTCTAATTGCAGGCGATGGGTCTGCCCTTGGCTTACCTGCTCCTGTAGTCCGGCCAGCAAGGTTTCCAGTTCCCCAACCTGTGCTGCCAATGCCCACCACTGCCAACGGCGTTCCTCTTGTCGCAACTCGCGCAGCTGCCGCGCCTGTTCGGCCTGCCGTTGCAGACGCTGATATTGTTGAGCAAATTCGTTCTGTAGATCTCCGAGCCGCTGCAAATGCTCGCGCGTCTCGGCAATTCTTTGCTGGGATTCCCGCCGTCGTTCCTTGTATCGGCTAATACCCCCTGCTTCCTCCAAAAGGGCTCGCAACTCTTCCGGTCGACCCTCGATAATCCGGCCGATGGTCCCCTGTTCGATGATGGCGTAGGCATTGCTACCAAGACCCGTTCCCAAAAAGAGATCGGCCACATCCCGCCGGCGACAGCGCGCATCATTGATACGGTATTGCCCTTCCCCATCGCGGCTGAGCCTTCGCTCCACGCGGATCTCGGCGGTGGCGGTCCAGGGTGCTGGAGCAAGGCTCTGATTGTTGTCAAAGAGCAGTTCTACCATGGCTTGGCTGGCTGGGGGACGCTGACTGGAGCCATTGGAAATGACATCGGCCAGGGCCGCTCCACGGAGCTGCTTGGCAGAAGATTCCCCCAGGACCCAGCGAATTGCATCGATGACGTTGGATTTGCCACAACCATTGGGACCGGCAATGATGGCTGGATTGCCAACCAGAGAAATTCTGGTGCTCTGGCGAAAAGATTTGAACCCTTGGAGGGTGATGGCAGAAAGGCGCACTCGTCTTTGCTATGATGGTGTCAGTGTGCGGCGATTTTGCGGAGACCCAGATGCCCAGTCAACCCAGTACGGACTTGCAGAGCTTTCCCAACCCCAATCCCGATCGGGATTATTTGGTTCACATGGATCTTCCGGAGTTCACCTGTCTATGCCCACTGACCGGTCAACCGGATTTTGCCCATTTTTTGCTGGATTTCGTGCCGGACCAACGCAATGTCGAGCTCAAGTCCCTCAAACTCTATCTTTGGAGCTTTCGCAACGAAGGGGCCTTTCACGAGGCCTTGACCAATCGGATTGCCAACGACCTGATCCAGCTTCTGTCTCCCCGCTATCTGCGTCTGCTGGGGCGCTGGTATGTGCGCGGCGGGATCAGCACCGATGTCCTGGTCGAACATCATCAGCCTGGATGGGAGAATCCCAAGATCCTGGAACAATTGCACCGCGCTCCCTGGACGCAGCATCAACCGGGTTTGTGAGTATGCCTGGCAGCGCTACAGGACGTCATTGGCATAGTCGGCCAGACGCGAGCGTTCTCCTCGTCGCAAGGTGACATGACCGCTATGCTCCCATTCCTTGAAGCGATCCACCACATACGTCAGTCCCGAGGTGGTTTCCGTCAGATAGGGGGTGTCAATCTGGGCAATATTACCCAGACAAACCACCTTGGTTCCGGGACCGGCTCGGGTGATGAGGGTTTTCATTTCTTTGGAGGTCAAGTTCTGTGCCTCATCGACGATCACAAACTTTTCCAGGAAAGTACGGCCACGCATAAAGCTCATGGATTTGATTCGGATCCGTTTGCCGATGAGATCTTGGGTAGCACTGCGTCCCCAGCTTCCAGCACCCTCGGGACCACGGGATAAGATCTCCAGGTTATCCTCCACGGCACCCATCCAAGGCTGCATTTTCTCTTCTTCGGTGCCTGGCAAAAATCCAATCTCATCACCGACAGGGACGGTGGCTCTGGTCACAATGGCTTCGCTGTACCGCTTTTCCTCAAAAATCTGCTGCAGCGCTGCAGCCAGGGTCAAAAGGGTTTTTCCAGTGCCTGCTGGACCGAGGATGGTGACAAAGTCGATCTCTGGATCCATGAGCAAATGTAAGGCAAAGCTCTGCTCCCGATTGCGCGCTCGAATCCCCCAAATGGAGTGGCGCTCCCCAGTGTAGTCCGTAACCCTTTCCACCACCGCATGATCGGGTGCCACACTGCGGACAATGGCGGCAAAATCCTCCCGATAGTCCTCGCCGTTGCTGAGCAGCAAAAATTGATTGGGGTACCAATGGGCAACGGCTGGTCCACGCAGGCGATAGAAGCTGCGACCACTTTCCTGCCAGGCATCCAGATCCCGACTATGGTGCTCCCAGAAATCCGCGGGCAAGGGATGCACACCGGTATACAGGAGATCAGCATCCTCCAGGGCCCGGTCATTTTGGTAATCTTCCACCCGCAGGCCCAGGGTGCGTCCCTTGATCCGCAAGTTGATATCCTTGCTCACCAGAATGACTTCGCGGTCAGGATGCAGGCCTTGCAAGGCCAGGGTCACTGCTAGAATTTCATGGTCAGCCTTGCCGCCGGCCAGGTCATCGGGGAGCTGTTGGCGGTACGCTGCAGTCTGGAAAAAAAGCCGGCCTTTGGCGTAGGGAAGTTCGAGGCCAGCTTCCAGATCCGAGTTACTAGACAGCATTTCATCCAGATGTCGGCTCACTTGCCGAACATTACGGGCTTGTTCGCTCAACCCCTTCTTGTGTTGATCCAGTTCCTCCAGCACGACCATGGGTAAAAGGATGTCGTGTTCCTGAAAACGATACAGGGAGGACGGATCGTGCATGAGGACGTTGGTATCGAGCACGTACAGGCGCTTCCGATCCTCTATGGATGTACTCTTCATCAGGCCAGCTTTTGACAAAGGGAGAGGATCTCTGCGGCATGACCAGCCGCTTTGACCTTGCGTTGGATGTGCGCGATTTTCCCTTCTCGATCAATAACAAAAGTGCTGCGCTCGATACCAAGATAGGTCTTGCCGTAGTTCTTTTTTTCCTTGATGACATCGTAAGCCCGACAAAGCTTTTCATCAGGGTCCGAGAGCAAGGAAAAGGGGAAATGAAACTTGTTGGCAAACTTCTCATGACTGGCAACACTATCCCGAGAAACTCCAAGAATTTCCGTATCCGCTTCGTGAAATTGGGGGTACAAGGCCGTAAATTCCTGGCCCTCGGTGGTACAACCAGGCGTGTCATCCTTGGGATAAAAATAGAGCACCACTTTCCGCCCCCGGAGACTGGACAAGGTCACCATCTCCCCTCTTTGATTGCTGGCGCTGAATTCGGGGGCCGCTTGGCCCACCTCTATGCTTTGGGTCATTTTTTCTCTCCAATTTGGCCTCTTGGCAATCTACTTGGCTGTCAAGCGACTGTCTAGGCCCCATGCCGCAGACAAAGGTCCCCCATACCGCGAGGAGGAAGGCAAAATCGGCTGTACCCACCATGGAGCAAGACCCGCCTTTTTCGTGGCGGAATTCGGGCATGAGGTTT